>Ga0224511_10003352_pt1 | contig 11474 bp, 6 predicted proteins | sample SF_May12_sed_USG_2_FD_169988 | JGI IMG/M metagenome (GOLD analysis project Ga0224511, IMG submission 169988) | Sediment microbial communities from San Francisco Bay, California, United States - SF_May12_sed_USGS_8_1 | ecosystem: Environmental > Aquatic > Marine > Sediment | place: USA...
CTGTGTATTTCTATGGTCATCAAAGCTACCCGGGTAATATAAATTGAAGAGATGTTCAAATAAAGAATGTTGTAAACAATGTAAATATGTCAAGTTTAAGGTCACCATGACAAAATGGCCCTTAAAAAACAACACGTAGAATGACACAAAACACGTAGAACCCCATGACGCAACAGACATTTAGAAAAAACTATTTTTTTGTGATTTTCTTTTTTTATACTTTTTTAAAAAGCCTTTAACATTCCATGGATATCACAATTTACAAGGGGTCTAACCTAAAGTACGAAGATCGGTTCTGTTTAAAGTAGATCATTTCATGGAGAGTTGTGACAATGGTGGTGTAAACAACATTTTAGAAGGAATTCGACAACAAATTAAGTGAAGTGAAGTAAGTTTTCGTGAATTTTATGTACATGTATTGTATACATGTATGTGATAACCACCTAGAGGCAAGTTTAGGACATCTGTTTCTGGTATGTTTTGCCTGTATATGCAGTCGTTTAAGAGTTATTCAAGGGATAGTGACACTAGGGTCTCAACTCTGCAGTGTTTGCAATCTGATATTGATACATGTAGCTTTAGAGCATTAGGCTACCATTTGCTGTGTTTGTGAGGTTCAGAATGATTTATTAGAATTTTAAATTGTATTTCTGTATCAGGAGCCTCTATGTCTATTTTACATTTAAGACGATTTCATGGAGAGTTGCATACAAAAGCAATGGCTAATGCATATAACGCTAAGTTTTATTTTCAATGTCAGGTCTTGTTCGTGAATGAAAGAAACCCAAAGAAAAGTTTCAATTTAAACGTGAAATGTCAAGAGACCTCAACAGTAACTCTTAGGTACTTTTAAACAGCTTTCTTAAACATTGTGCATCACAATTCTACCAGTTGGCATGCAAGTCTACGATTCAAGTCTAAAATTTAAAAGGTTTGGCCTAATATTATTTTCAAATGAATTGAAATAAACTGCCGCAGCGTACGACATCATTGTGTAGTTATAGTTTTTTGTCCTTTGCGATCATAGATTGTATGTTATTTACTTTTGAAAATAGTGTTCCGCTCAGGTGCTAGTAACGTCAGTGATTAGGCATCTTTTATTACTATTGATGCACTAACGGCCGCGGACCAATGATTTTTGTATGCCCAAAATGCTATTTTTTCTCAATTTTTCTACGCTCGCTTCGCTCGCGATCAATTTTAAGCATAATTTTAATAGAAATATGACCAAAACACGCTAAAGGTCAAATCCTGGGTCCGCCACTGATTGATGAACAGCTTTAAAATAGGCTGCTTTTCCCCATGCAGGCTACGCTTTCTAAGGACTGTTACTTTAATCAAATTGTTAAACTCGACTGTCAACTTGTTATTTAACATTTTAATCATTTGTTACTCTGTCTTATCTAATGGGTTTTTGTTTTGTTTCAGAGAGCAGTTTCAGACACCTGGAAAAACCAAACGTGGATAAGTACGAAAGTTCGGTCAACCATCTAGGGTGTGCAGTGCGTACTGGAGCACTATAAAGTTGACAAAAGCCGAACATTACCGCCTACTTCTAATACCGCTTACTTAAAGACACGACAAAAATATGACAGTGTCCTGGTTAAACTATGTGCGATGAATGCTTCAGTTTGTAAATTGAGTGTTGTTAAATTTTTATCGGGTCACAATTAATGCCGATAACAATGAAGTGTGTAGCTTTTTAAGACAATTGTATTTCGATTTAATCATACAAAAGTAGAAATAAAAAATGTCAACTGTAATAAAAAAATAACTTTTTTACATAATAAACAAAAACTGTATAATTGTCTTTTATGCTTTTGTCGTAAACTGGTAACCTACCGATAACGTATCACGTCGATACATCTTAATATACATGTACTTTTGTATGCCTCCAATGACGAAGGTACAGACAACCTTTTAATTTCCAAACTAAATAAATAGATAACCTTTGCACTGCATTGCTGTAAAAAATGTAAGATTTAACAATAAACACCAAATACAATTGTGAACTCGACAGTTCTGGGTCAGCAAAGAAATACACGAAGCCTGTCTCTTGGAAAGGAAAGTTTAGAAAAACAAAACCGCATAAATAGTTCAACAAAAAACCTCCTTACTATGATAAAATTCAGGAATTGTTTAATTGAAAAACTACGTCTTTAGAGTATCCAACAGCCTGCAAATTTGACAGTTGCGGGTCACACTTGACAGTTGCGGGTCACGTGACAAATATTGTTTTGTTATCAGGGGTCATCTTAACAATGTTATAACCAAACAAAACAGTTGTTTTTAACAACTAGACTGTTATTACACACTTTTGCTTCAAATTAAAACGAAAATATTTAAAAGAACGACCTAACAATAACATATTCAATGATCTATTCGATACAAAACAAAACAAAATGAATTATAAAATGTAAAATAAAAGAGTTTTGAATTACTTGACTTTGTAGTTTTTGACACAATATCACATCAAGTTATAAATAAATATTATAAATGATGGTATATTAAAATCGTTTTACCAAACATCCATACTTTTGAGGAAGTCCCTACGGCTGACCCGGAATTGTCGTACGTGATCAAAGTCAAACTATAAGCAAGTATATGTTGCTTATTGCTTCTGTTAATAATGCCTTTCCGCCTTATAGATATAGCTATAAGACACAAAAGTCATTATAAGTGATATTTTTTAATTCACAAAAATCCTAAGGAACTGGCAATATTTATTATATTTGGCAATTCTTATGGAAAAGGTTTTTTACAGAAAATACTGGACTCTATCATTGATTCGGGCATGTGTTCGCCGTTTTTGTCAATTACAATTGGAAAATATGTTGTCAATGTCAGACGTGTTAGACGCATTTCGCAAACACTGCTATTCATGAAAGCCATGGTCCAACCCGCCTTTGTTACTAACTAGTGTCTAACATTTCTAATTTTTTACTCTCAATGAAATTGTCCTAAAGTGAGGCGGATCTCCATACAGTCGTCTTAAATGTAAAATAAATGGACATAGCGGCCCATATTAGCACAGAAGTCATTCCGAACCTCACAAACAATGCAAATGGCAACCTAATGCTCTAAAGCTTTCAATATCAGTCTGCCAACTCTGAAGAGTTGGGACCCCAGTGTCACAATCCCTTTAATAACTCTTAAGCGACTGCATGGACAGACAAATCAGCCTAGAAACAGGTGTCTTAAACTTGCCGCTAGGTGGTTTTCGCATATACAAAACTGGCGGATCCAGGGGGAGGTGCACCAGGCGCCCCCCCTAACGGCCGCGGACCTATGATTTTTTATGCCCCAAACACTATTTTTTCTCTCTTTTTTTCGCTCGCTTCGCTCGCGATTCATTCCAAGCATACCTTTAATAGAATAATGACCAAAAGCATGCTAAAAACACTCTTACTTCAACTGTCAACATTTCTAAAGATTTTCTAACCCCCCACTCCCGGTTGACAAATTCCACGCCCCCATGGTCAAATCCTGGATCCGCCACTGTACAATACATAACATACACGAACATGTACTTACTGTATTGAATTTATGGTCAATTTTCTTATATGGGCACCCAGCGCGCCCCCCGTACGACCGCGGACCTATATTTTTTATGCCCAAAACGCTAATTGTTCTCAATTTTTTCTTCGCTCGCGATTAATTTTTAAGCATAATTTTGTTAGAAGTATGGCCAAATCACGCTAAAATGACTTTTGCTTCAACACTTTCAATGATTTTCTAACAGCCCCTCCCCTGTTGACAAAGTCCACGCCCTCTCCCCTTAGGTAAAATCCTGGACCCGCCAATGACATATAATGCCAATAAAATGACCAGCATCCAAAGTAAATATCTACACAATCTACACGTTTTCCCTCGTTTTAGGGCATCTACAAAACCCATAAAGAAAGACAGAAAGTGACAAATTGCATATATTATGCGATCGCTTGAAACACACAACATAGTTATATGGCTAAACCCTAGCTAATGCTTTGTCACATGGCGAGAGTCATAACACACAGGCCGTCGCTTTGACACACAGTATAAGGGTTAGGGCCACAGTATCATGTTGTAATGCGTAGATCTATGGCCGTGTACACCTATACATCAATGGCGGTTCCAGAATTTGACCTTATGAGGATCGCAACTGGTTATATTAGTTATTGTATTTTAAGCATGATTTGGTAATATCTTAATTAAAATTTGGATTAAAAAATAAATCGCGAAAAAGGGGGGAAATTAAGCGTTTGGTACATACAAAATCATACCCCCTGAATCCGCTCTTGCAAAATGCCATTGACACAATTTGCTGTCTCTTATTTGGCATATTAATAAGGTGTTCAACAAAATCACTAACCTCCCATTCCTCATCTTCCTCAAGGGAATCTACGTCCTCTACTGTGTAGCCAATGAGCGAAGCATTGCGTATGATCTTCTGTTCGAGGGAGGTGACACGGGCCTGTGACTTCTGGAGACTCGCCTCCAGCTTCCGTACATCTTCCTTCTGACGCGACAGGTTCTGGTCTTGTTCTTTACTAGTCTGCTTCAACCGGTCGATCTGTGAAAGAAAACACACAAATATATTATCACCAAAAAGTTTTTATTCACTAGCTTTATAATTATAATTTTATAATTATTTATGCCCTCAGCATGTTTTTTTTGTATTTATGTACTATGCAGCACATTTGAATCACCGGTAAGAGACATTTTCAATACAATAAAGGAATATTTGTTTGGCTGACAATCACGTTCAGGCATAATTAAGGTAACCATGAATGTTTTATTTGATCATACAATGATCATACAATTTTCAATTCATATGGGATTAGACACCTACACCCTATGGCGGATCAAGCATTTGACCTATCGGGAGCTTAGTGCTGACTGTTTATAGTATAAGTGATTGTATTTCGATGATGTTTTGGTCCTATTCTTATTCAGAATGGGCATAATAATTAATCGCGAGCGGAAAATAATGCAAAAATATAGCGTTTGAGGCATAAAAAATCATAGGTCCGCGGCCGTAAGGGGGGCGCGCGCCTTGTAGCGTTTCACTTAAATATTCACAGGATATTAATAATTAGGGTGATAAATGTTTAACTAGTGTAATTTAAGTATTTTTCCTTCTAATTTAGTGTTTTCAAATGAAATACCGAGTCAGTGTACATCTTAAGGTGACATCCCCTTATTAAGTCTTCCAATATAGAAATATCGAGCATATGTATGTGTTAATCCTAAATTCTGCAGCTTATTATTCTTCCAAGTTGACAGGCACTAGACGTAAAGCCAAATACGTGACCGGAAGAGCTATTTAATAGGAGGTCTACACAATTCTTTTTAAACCTAATTATCAAAAAATATCCATGGACAATCATTGGAAAACATGAAAAGGTTGACGGTTGATCTGTAGTATAAAACGCAAGCCAATGCACATTGTATTGTATATATTGTTACCGTTAATAATCGCAATGGAAACCAAAAGTCGACTTATGTAGTTCTAAACATAAATAATAAAAAACATTTGGAACTATTTAGAACCATGTTTTCTAGTCGGGGCACCCTTCTTTGTATGTGGATACTTACCTTTAAGCTATTTTGTGTCAATGCAAAAACAAACACAAAACCTTGCTTTAAGAAATGTTGACATTGAAACGTGAAAGAGATGTCATAACAAAATCAACAACAATTTTTAGAAGAATAATATGAAAGCAGCCTCCCAAGTTTCATAATGTGTGAATCATTTTATTACACAGAAGTGAATAAGAATAGAAACTTTAACACTAGCCGATCAGGGTTGCGCACCCCCACCCCCTCAACGACCGCTGACCTATGGTTACGTTATGCCCCAGACGCTAAATTTCCTCATTGTTTTCGCTCGTTTCATTCGCGATTTATCTTATAAATAATTGTATAACACGATTATGGCCAAAATTTGCATAAAAGAAAATAACTTACATGTATACTAAACAGGTAACCTAGGGTTAGGGTTAGGGTCGACACTTATGTCCAGTACATGATGAGCTTCATCAAAGCTGATGTTTATACTATATCTAAGTCTCAAAATATATCATTAACAAACCAACAACTAAGAACAGCGCCGGTTGAATAACTTACATAGCAATATATTTACAAACGACAATATAAGGTTCATAATAACACAGTTGGTTGCTTTGTTGCGATAACTACTGGGATTTTTTTCAAAAAAGAATTTATGGATTTTATGATTTTATAACTTTAATTTTAAGCACAGTATATTAAAAATTGCGATTGTTTTATCGCGATCGTAGAGAGCGATAATATTAATTTATTTTATAAATGAAAAATATAACCAGAAGTCTTGTTATGATCAATGCTAAATGCAGGGTAAAGAGGGAAACACTGGTTCGATTTTACTCACACCCCTAAGGTCAATTCCTGGATTCGCCACTGACTATATCATTGGTAATAAAAGATAACCGGTGAAATCTAAGTCAATAAATCACCTTTAAGATGTCCTCGTGGGTTAATCAGTAATCTCTTAAGAGATAATAAATAATCTAAAGTGTAACCTGTTTTAGTGTTCTATTATGCGTTACGATAATGTAATTACAATTCCAACAAGAGATGAATATTTGTTATTTTGTGTTCAAAATGCACTTCTTGTTCGTCAAAAGTATTTTGTATTAAATTGACGTATATTAACTGATTACAAAATATCGTAGTAACAGTCAAGTGCAATAAAAGAAAAAGCTATAAGTTATGTAATTGTCAGTCAGTATGTTATTTTGGTGCCAGGGTTGTGCAGTCACAATTTAAACACAAACAGATAATGTTGACATATTTGTATGCCCCCCATTCTCCTAATAAGTGATGGAATAGATATAAATCATTTTCAGAAAGCTTAAGTAAAAAATGAAAATAACAACAACAAAACAAAATTATGCTTGATGTCTGTTAAGTCTGGTTGTTCTGCGTCTTTTGTGCTGTTCTACGTGTTGTTTTTATACGGGCCATCTTGTCATGGTGCCCTTAAACTTGACCTGTCTACATTGTTTACAACAGTTTTTAACATCTCTTCAATTTATATTAAAACATTATTTTGCTAATGTCAAACGGTCGATATTTCCGTATGATTCCGCTCATTATCTTGCAAACATTTTATCACAGAACCTTCATATTTCACATACTGATTGGTCTTGGTGACGATATGACCCATATTTATTTTGTATTTATTCGGTCAAAGGTCAATGTCACAATGGTCACTTTTGTAAAAATCCGTCTGTCGATAGACCAAATGGTTTTCGCCCATTATCCTTCTACTTTCTATAACAAAGCTTTAATATATCACATGCTAATATCTTAGTAAGAACATGACCCCTATTTATTTTGTTTTTAAAAGTTAAAGATCAATGTCACAAGGGTCACTTGTTTTTAAAGATGTATTCGCTCATTATATTGAGATCTCTTTATCACAGAGCTCACATATTTTTGCATGCTGATTGGTCTTGATGAGGAAATGACTCCTCTAGATTTTATCTTTATAAGGTCAAATGTCAAGGTCAACATGATCCCTGATGATTTTTAGCTCACTGGGTCAAAGACCAAAGTAACAAGGGTTACTTATACCCATTTACCAAGTCACATCAGGTTGATAATTTCCACTTCGATAACATGAACCTTTTTATTACAGACTGCCTGAACTCATTAAAAGCCCTTCTATATTAAAACGTATGTACATGAACGGAAGCCAGGAGTGGGGGGCACGCGGCGTTCGACATTTCTTGTTTAAAGTTGCAATTATCAGAGGCTGATAAAGACTGATAAAGGAAGTTGATTAAGATGCGTTTTGAAGATTATTTTATTTAATAAAGACAAACTTAAATAACATTCTCATTGTGTGTTCTAAACCAAATTGAAAAAAAAGTAATGTTACATTGTGATTTTAAAAGCATCACCTTCACAAGTGTAGCAATGAGATGAATAGCTAAGTCACAAACCTCTTTAGATTTGTTTTGTGCATCACGACTCAGGGCTTGAATATCCTGCTCTTTGCCTTTAAGTTGGTCCTCTTTGCTTTTGACCTCCTGTCTGAGGACGGCGGCTTGCGCCTGTGACTGCTGAAGATTCACCTTCAGTTGATCCTCATCCACCTTATGGCGGGCCTGTAGCTCTTGACATTTCTTCTCAGTTTGGTTAAGCTGATTAAGACATATACATGTACTAAAGATAAACAAACAAATCAATGTTAATTTATGGTCATGAAATGCAGAAACCTTTTCTCAATGTTGCTTTCATATTCTGTCAAGAACGTTTCGGTTATATGTCTGTGCGATACTTTAAAAACAGAAGACATCTATCAGTTTTGAACTTAAGTGCATAATTTGACAGCTCAACACTTCTTAAACAACAAAAATAAATATTCTTAACTTATTATTTTGAAACCCTGTGTTTTTATCTGAATATTATTATGGTAAACAATATTAAGAATCATAAAATTTAGACTAGACTATGTGTTACCAAGTTCTGTAGTTTAGCGTGTTTGTCTTTCAGGTCAGCAATGGAGTCTTCAGCTTCCAGGATTTTGGCCTGAAAGGCTGATAAAAGATCTAAACCATAAATCATCTTGTTAAACCAAATTCGGTAAAAAGAACATACATAGACACTCACCAAAAGGCCCAAATGCTGATAAAAGATCCAAGCCTTAAGTCAACTCTCCTGCTGAGCAGACTATTTACATGTACTGTTAAACCAAATTCGGTCAAGAACACATACATACACAGTCTTCAAAAGGCACAAAACAAAAAGAAAACGCCTAAACATGAGTAAATTATTCGTATTGAACATGGTTCACGAAGGCTGAATAGAAAAATAAACAATATGCGGGAGTTTAACATATAATGTGTTCTTATTGTGAAATAATAACATACAAAGTGATTTTGTTTCGCAAGAGATAACGATATAACGTGTGCACATTGCAAATGGGTTTAACAAACGGCCGTTATTTACTCTTAGTGCGAGTAAGAGTTTAACATTCATTTGAAAGTTATGTTTCAGTTGGTGAATCTAATTAACTCATCAAAATAGTTAGCTATATAACACCAGGTGCGTTGGAATATTACATATTTGTCATGGGTAACATATGCAATGTGATGTTATTCCAAGTAGAAACGACAAAAGTAATTTTAATATAAATTCGTTTCTTAAGTTGTTTCTCAGACATTACTATACTTTAGTACCCATTACTCACATTTGTAAATGTTTATACCGAATAAAACCGTTAACTGACTGCTTAAAGAACTGACGTACCTTTCTGTTTGTCGCTCCACATCTCATCACTGTCTTGTTTGTTTGCAGAGTTTCTATAAGTACCAATGCAACTTAGACTCTGGAGCGCGACATCTAATTTTAACTTATATGTTGGGATTTTGTTCAGTTCTTCTTCGATATGACGAAGTTTGGCCGGTATGGCAGTTGCCCTCCCTTTTGACTTGTATGCATATATGAACAGCAAAACACTGTTGTTTTCTTTGTCCTCCAGATCAGCTTTCAGGCCAGAAGCTTCAGCTTCCGTATCCTTAGACCTTTCTTGCAAGTGTGTAAGGGCGATTTTCATTTCTTGACTTGCTGTTGTAATCTGACAAGTTAAATTATAAAATTTCTCTTTAAAACATTCAGCAACTGTTGACTGAAAACCCAGAACTTCAGTTTTGTCTTTTTGCTCAGAATTATCAACATCCATTGCTTTTTCCTCCACTGCAAGTGTGGTCTGGCATGCATCATTCGCTAGTTGTCTAATATGGGTTTGAATGTCTTTATACGCACTACTGTCTTTGAAATTGATTGCGGCATTTGCGATTGCCTCCAACTTGCACATGTGTTGATCAAGAGCGACACAGTCGCCACAAAGCAAAGCCTGATGTTCGGGACAGAAGTACTTGATAAGCTCCCCAAGATGTGTCTCACAATGCTCGCTGAGGTTCTCATGGACTTCTTCGGCATTAGCCGTGATAGGCATGTTTTCCTTGTCAAGCTGATGGTGGCTTCTTGTGGCCCGTTGACGCCGGTGTACGTTAGAACATACAGAGCACATGAATTCTTTACAGACTGTACAATATGCATCGGCCGCTACACAATTTCCACCCTCGATACATATCTGGCAGTAACGAGGGTCTGCGCCAGCAGCAGACGGGGATCTTCCTGGAACCTCGCGGTTTGCCATGGTTTTACCTGAAAAGGAATTAACTGAAAATACTACAAAGCTGATGAACATTTTTTATTGTATAAAATATTCGTTTGCGCTTCAAAGGTACGTATATTTAGTAAGATGAGTTAAGGACGAAAACTATTTTTAATATCAATTACGTAGTCTACATTATTTTTAAAATATCTTCCACACATGGACATCTTTTGGTTTCGCTAATGAATAACTTCATTGAAAGACCAATTGTGAAAAATGTGTTTGTTGCAAATCAATCGCATTTGCGAGTCATTAGCTAAAACAATACATTAAATATTCTTTCGGTCAGCAAATCTTCACAAATAATAAAAGATTTCTTCAATATTTTCTAATTAGATGGTCCAGCTTATTTGTGAGACAACCGCAGAGGTAAATATAATTATACCTTTTAATGCACTTTTTATTTTCTAACCACAAAATCACACTAAAAACAACAGTAAACCAACGTATGAAACCTCATCTTAAAATCAGTGTGCATTCACATGTAGAAAAGTACAACAGATTTTAACCATTTTGAAAGTCGAAATTATGTAAGTTTTTAAAAAACAAATTTAAAATAAACTTGACGATCGAGTGCTTTCAAAAACAAAAGCAATCACGTCTCCCCCATATATCACAAGATGGAAATAATTGTTGCCTACAGAAAAATAGAATCATAAATTATACATGATATAGAGCGGGCACGACACTGTGCTCGACCTTAAAATATCACATTGACCGTGAAGTGGCCTTCGTTAAAAATGCGTTCTGCAAATCGTCTCGTGGAACTAAACATTTCTGCCAAGTCATTTCAAAATGTCACTATCCCTTTAAGAGTTAACGAGCGGACACGTAATACAGTCATGCAATGTTCAACAAAGGTCATTTTGAATCAAAATTGATATGTCTTTTATTGACAGTCACAAAATATCAATGTTTCTCTTATGAAAGTCTCCGTTAATGCATGCAGTTGAATATGAATATGTTGAACGGTATATTCACACAACAATCTCGAAACGTTTTTGAAAAGTATTTCTATAATATCTTAATTGCTTTTTGGACAAATGTTACTTTACCTAAAAGATCATAAAGTACAATGTCAAAGCTTATTAAATTACATCTAAAGACATCAAAAACAATTATTATTTACCTTGACATGTCATTACTTATGTCTGTACCAACATAAGGGAGGACCGTAACTAATGTTCCAATAACTTTTGGTACAACCCTTTTGTAATGACTTGATTGTCTTGGCAATGAAAATGTGTATATATGTATGTGTGAT
>Ga0224511_10003353_pt1 | contig 11473 bp, 4 predicted proteins | sample SF_May12_sed_USG_2_FD_169988 | JGI IMG/M metagenome (GOLD analysis project Ga0224511, IMG submission 169988) | Sediment microbial communities from San Francisco Bay, California, United States - SF_May12_sed_USGS_8_1 | ecosystem: Environmental > Aquatic > Marine > Sediment | place: USA...
TAAATACAATGATGAAATATTTTAATACAAAATCACTTGTAATGCGTTTTAAAAGTCTTTAATGTTCATTAGCACTGATTACTTCAAGCGGATACAGTTTGGCTATTGGTCTCATGGTAAACAGTCCATTACTGGTTCGCACCTTGGCAGCGCGAACACCACCGTCTCTTCCGGTAACGACATCGAACACCACGGAAAGTTTCCAGCGACATCTAGGACCCTCGTCGTGAATCTGCACGACGTCTCCGATGTTGATCGTCTGCGTGTTTGGAGCCTGACGCTCGATGTTGCTCGCGCAGTGACGTCAGGTATTCGGTCCTCCAGTGTCGATAGAACTGCTGCACGAGTTGCTCATGTCGCCTAACCATACGGTTCCATGTCGCATGATCGGCAGCAGCTGTGACAGTTCTCCCGGCCTCGTCTGCGATGTCATCATGTGGAAGCGTCTCTTTAGTGAGGTCCGTGACGACTTCGAGATGCACGGCGCGAGTTGACACACAATTGAAGAGACAAATGTGTGCTTTTGTCTCACTTCCGTTACTCTGCTTGACGTAAAGAGCCCCGCTGAAATCAACCCCTGTCACATTGAAGGGCGGGGTGTCTACTACTCTTGTCTTTAGTAATGGTGGCGGGTCTGGATCTATGTAGGCTTTTCCAACGACTCGGCGGCAAGTGACGCACTTCCGGCTGACGGCCTGCCGGGCATGCACGCATTGTCTAATGGCGGGTATCCAGTATTTCTGCCGTATGTGAGTGGCAGTCGTGTTGACACCAGAGTGAAGATGTAATCTATGCGCATCTTGCACAATCAAGCTGGTGAGGTGATGCTTTTTCGGTAGAAGTATCGGGAACTTCGTCATCTCAGATACGGGAGCGTTGTTAATTCTACCACCACATCGAATAATCTTGTCGCTGTCGAAAAACAAACGAAGTTGTTTCACCAACGGTTGGCGGCTGATACCGGCCTTCAAACTTGTTATTTCGTCACTGCATTCTGTGGCTTGGAAACGTTGCAGCAGTAATCGCTCTGCGCTTTGAAGTTCTCTTGAAGTTATTGTGCCGACCTTTCGTTCTTTTGTGCGTAAATCAGTCGCATGCGGAATATCTTCGTGTGAGGCTGCCGCCTGTTAAATCGCTGCGCGTGAGGCTGCCGCCTGTTGAATCGCTGCGCGTGAGGCCGCCGCCAGTTGAATCGCTGCGTGTGAGGCCGCCGCCTGTTGAATCGCTGCGTGTGAGGCCGCCGCCTGTTGAATCTCTGCGTGTGAGGCCGCCGCCTGTTTAATCTCTGCGTGTGAGGCCGCCGCCTGTTTAATCGCTGCGTCTAGAGGTTGCGAACGGGAACCGGATGTTTGCGAAGTTGTTGCCTGAGCCTCTCTGTTCCGTGTTCCATTGAGTCGCAGTAAACGTCGGTTGTGTCGGCGTAGTTTGATCTCTACGTCTACGATGTATTCTTCCCTCTCGACAATTTCTTCAGGTATATTGACGGCGTCGGTGAGCGAAAGGATTTTCTCGTTGATGATTTTTAGACTTGTCACTTTTTCTTCCAGTTTGTCAAGTAATGTTTCTAAGTGTACAAGATCATCTTCCTTCGCTGCTTCTATTTTATTGACAAAATTGTCATTTACTCTCTTCATACCTAGCCGTTGGCCTAAATACTTCTCAATTGTCGTCGGCATTTTTTCTTTGGTCATGGCACCAATTTCGTGGCGATCGTATAGTTTTTAGAATTATTATTACTTCGCTTGTAAGAAAAAAAACACAACCAGGTTCGACCTTTACTGTTTACTGACTCTAACGTTACAATAACAACATACATAAAATGACGTAACGAAAACGTACACAATCGCGGCGGCGTCGTATGACGTCGCGCCAAAACAGTTCACGACAACATGCATCGTGAAATTATGTGGTGGTTGTTTATGCGCAACTTAACCCAGTGTTTAATTGTATCACTGCACATGTATATACAATACAAAAACGACCTTATTGATTTAAGTTAAATTGTGTGTTTGTGTGCATGCGTGTTCATAGGATAAAACAATTCCTTTATAACACAATGGTTGATGGAGTTCAGTTTAAACGCATATATTTCATATGAACAATGCACAAAAGGACTTCAATGCTTCGGAAACTCCTATCTACAATGTATTTATATATCAATAAAAATACATATGCAATCGCACCAGCAGAATTTGGCCATTTGGTATTTAAATTTTATTAAACTGATTACATTTAAAGATGCGTTGACAGTACATTGAGAGCCGAATTGTTTACATTTTAATTCTTAGATATAAGTATTAGGCAGTGAATTATACTCTTGTAAATATGACAAATTGTGATATTTAATTCCATTCCACTTGCAATGATATTTCATTAAGTATACTTAACATTCTGCAAAGTGTTGACCACTTATAACGGTAGCATTATATAGGCCTACCATCTTTAAGACTAAGATTTGCACTTTATCCGACGAGAAACGTATTTGAGACTTGAAAGTGATTTACTAAAAACATTTAAACGTTTGTTAGAATATGTTAATTAGTCTGTGCCAAACAAACTCAGGTTTGACAAGTTAATTTAATTCCAAGCTGTATATTATGAGAAATTGTAATGAAACAATAACAAAACACTAACATAACGCATTTTAAATTAAAATTGCCCCCTTTGTTAAACATCATTATTGTTTTTATTTGTTTATTTGAAAATACATGAACGAAGTACATCAGGTCTGCATATTTCCAAATGAGACACTATTGACACGCCGCTAATGCGAATATAAAGCACATGAAGTCTGGAACAAAACATATTTTTACTTAAACACACTGAACCAAGTACTGTGATATTTAATATGTACATTTGCTTTGGTGTTGCAGTTTCATTTATAATAATCATGGCTTCCAAGAATATCTGCTCTCCTGTGTATTATTCCGCATTGTATATGCATTAGATTAGTCTTCTTCCTGTTCAATTTAATTAACATGTAAATGTCAGACTATTTCAGTATTCCGCATGAATTAATTTGTGGATCTTTTTAATATTCTCAGCATCTTGCTGAGCCAGTTGTGAGCGGCAAATGAACTAGACATCGCGCTTTGTCTCGGTTAATCATTACGGGTAACCTTTTAATTGATGTACACAAGTGTTAAACCGTTTAAATGGTTTCATTGACATTATACTTTAATGCAACCGCAAATAAAAACTAAATTTCATACCGATAATGGATTTTAAAGGTATTTTTATTCTTTATGTTTCGACAAAAGATGCACTATAACAATTTTAAATTAACAAATGTAAATCTGATTTAAGTATCGTGTTTAGTGAATAACAATAATACATTTTAAACTCTTACTCTTACTCGTACTACATCATTGTGTAGTTTTATTTTTTTCTGGTTCTCAGGGAGCATGGAGTGTACATTTATGTCGTTAACATTTGAAAATGGAGTTCCGCTCATGCGCTAGGGGCGTCAGTGGGGTGGCATCATTCATTACTACTGATGAACAGTTTTAATAAAACCGAGGCTATGCTTCCTGAGGGCTTTCCCTTTCATTAGTTAGTTTTCTCGTTTAATATCTTGTCTTTTTGAATTTGTTATTACTTTATTTTGGCATGTAAATCAAAATACAATATAATGACTGTGACTTCCTTGAGGTTAGTTTTCTGTAACAGGAAACAGTTTTAACAATTCATTTTTGGAAGACTTTTCGGCGGATAGGTAGAATTATTGAGCACATTTGGGCGGTCACTCACTGGTTAACAAGTTGAAAGATATATTAAATGACAGAAATAAAATTTAAAAAACAACAAAAAACAAACACACAAAAGAAGCATGGATGCAATATTAAACTGACACACACTTGTTATGAATTTACAGTTAGTAACAACTATAAAAAATCACATTTAACCTTACATATTCCGATAATGTTTTCGACATAAATTTCGTTAATAAATTCTTTGAAAATGTGATATAGCATCAATGTTTAATGCTATTAGACTTCATACAATTATCTGCATTTTTATGTGTGGAGTTTGATAAATTCATACAATAAGGCCACATTTAATTTGCTATTCACAAAGAAATGTGTTGTGTGTGTTTTGTTCTTAAATATTCTAATACATATTATATCGTCCTGATATGATGCGATTCCGTTGTTATGATTAACTCTTGGGCACAAAGCATGTTTTCTGAAAATTAATCTGTTTCATGCAATTCGACTGAAAGGATGCATCTGTTTTACTTTGATGTCTTAAATACGTCTTATGATATACAATATAGTACGTACATTGATATTTTCTAGAACATTCGTCTGTATACCGAGTCAGCATCAGTGTCTGTGTATGTCACTGACAAGAGCTTGTGGTATTGCGGTCACTCTTGATATAAATACACTCCTTCATTGATATACTTACCGGATCGTCAACGAATATTCTCTTTTGTTTTCCACAACGGAGCTTTTCTAAATGTGTTTTGATATAAATTCTGTCTAGACAAAAATACCCTTTATATTAAAGGCTAAGTATCACATTCAGAATGCATTACAGAGCTAGAATCAGAGTGACACGTCCTAAATTTCTCTCTTTTGTCATCTGCAGATTCACATTTGTTTAAATGGCTTCTTGAATGGCGATCGTCTTGTGCTTATAACACGATTTCATTTATATTTTATGTTCCCTTTAAGATTAACCATTACCAAAGTACTTTGCTCTGCTTGTCCATCTACCTATAAAGGGAATCCCTTGCGACCTGTTCGTGTGACACACAAAAAGTATTTAAAAAAAACTTTCTTGCCTCCGACGTTTTGGGCCATTAAACATTGTTGTGTGTCCGTATTCCGAAATATCCTTATCGACTTGGAAAACAATTTATCATGTAATGTGCTGCATTTGCTAACGCATGAAGACAATACTTATCCACGATTTGGTTTTTGATTTAGACGAAAGATATTACATATTATTTTATAGACATCTTCACATGTATCTTATTTCTAAATTGCTATCATAAAATCCAGTTAATTTATATCCTTAACAGTGGCTCGCTGTGATCGTGTTTGACATAGTTCAAGTACGTTTAGGTAGAAAAAAAGATCTGTAATTAGTGTTTTATTTATTCCACTCTTGGAAACAAAACTTTAAGTTTCAATGTTCTAACGAATGTTGACCATTACAAAAAAATCTACACCATAAAACAGATGTGACAATATAATTACTGGTTAATTGTTTCACAATAGCCTCAAAAATCTTATCGCTTGTAAGTTCATTTTCACAATGATATATAGGCACATTAGGCAGAGTGTAACATTTAATTCATATTAACAACAATATGTATTTTTAAATACGAAAATGTGCTTCTGAAGTGTAAAAGCTTTTTGTGTTAGATTTAAGCTTTAATTACTAACTCATATAACCGGTACATGTTTGTATTAAAACATACAAAGTAGCGAGTATTTACATAACCGTCCATTGCTTGGAAATTCAACCATATACATTAAGGAGGCTTTACAAAGCGAAATGCCCAAAGCAGCCAAAAATAGTGAATTTGTCATGATCAAAAGCTAGAAATGGTATTGAACTGAAACAAGTAAAATAGTATTATGGTACATATACATCAAAAGTACCAGTTTTATGTAATAAACTATTAAATTAATTGTTAAGTAACCATTAGTTAGAAAAAATAATGGCTTTCACGCGGGCACGCAGAACTAAAAATTTAATAGGAACATACCTTTCACACTTAGCATATTAAACTCCATGAACCAACGGAGGTAATTGTAGAGTTGTATACGTGAAACATCAATACTCGTGGATGATCCAGAACAGTGTAATGAATTATGTTTTACTCGGAATCCGACATGTATGAAACAAAAATAATCAGGCTATCATTCATTAGTGGGTACAAGTTTGGTAAAATTATATTTAAGAATTTATTTTAAAAAAATCTATACGTAGGATGAAATCTGGTAGATCTTGACAATTGTGGCACTGCATTACACACCAATTGCACTTAAATGTGTACATGTACATACAAACAGTAGTTATATGTTCGATAGGACATAATGCAGCTATAAATCAAAACTTTAATAAGTGTGTAATTTAGCACATGCTTTTTAATTCGAATCGCCTACTGAAACTTAATACGAAAGTTGTTATTGTTCCATACAAGTACGTAAATACCATAGAATCCGTTCATAACAAATATTGCACAAAAAAATATGTACGGAGAACTACAAATGTGCGTATGGTTTTTGGTGGATGTGGCAAGGAGCTATTGAAACCTCTAGTAGATGTGATTAATATAATGACTTTAAAAGCCTACTTACTGATGAACAAGATTTGACTATTGATCCTAAGTTGAACAATAGAATTGCTTTGTAAAAGTTTCGCATTTCTAATCACATGCTGAACATTGATGTAAAAAGAAATCGGAAAATCGTATATGTAACTTTTGTCAGCAGTCTATTAATTGATTGTGAATACCATGCCTTACTTAAATGTTTTAAGTACAATACCGGAAGACAAATATATTTATTTAACTGATGCATAAATGGAACAGAACCTCACGACTTTTATGCTCTTTTGTCTTCTCAAAATATTGGTATTGTTAAAATGTATCAATTTATATTTACAACCTGAATGCAGTCTGCGATTTTGTCTATAAGCCCGAAGCCCGAGTCGCGTAAAAGGCCAGTCGGTCGATTAGAATTGTATGCAAGGTAGCCCGACCGGTTGATTTAAATTTTGAAGTAAAATTCTAAATAAAGAATCAAATTAACATAAAAACTGATTCGGGAGTTATGTGTTCGTAAAAAAAACACAAGCAATATTAAAATAAGTGCAAGTCAACTCATTTCTAATATGATTTGTATGAATTATGACCACAACAAGAAGTTTTGGCTATTAAAATTTCATTCGGGCTAAGAAATGTTTTATTTAAATAGCCCGAATGGCTTTAGTCGAAAAATAATTAACGCGCAGACTGCCTTAATGTAAATTATTTTACATTTTATTGGTGTTATACTTTATCATGTATTTTGGGCCGGTGGCCTTTATGTTCTGTAAAAAAATTAAAAAAATATGAGTTTGAGTTTTATGAGAACAAATGGTGAGCGTCTGATAAAAAAATTAATAGGCATCTTAACCATAATGCCGTCACGGTCGATAAATGTAAAAACTGTTGTTTAAAAATGTGTGATATGTTAGGTTTTTGTTTGCAACCTTACTTTAGTCTAATTCTGAGTTAATGAAGAACATTAAATTCAACTACAACGAAGCAGCAGCAGCAGAAGACGAAGAAGACCTCTAGATGACATTCATTAATAGTCGATGACCTATTGGTCATGTGATCTCTACAATGAACATTGATGAACAGCTTCTATTTTTTCCATGAAAGCTTTGCTTCCTTCGGACGTTTCCCTTTTTTATCAAATGCACAAAATGTGATTGTCTAGTTTTTTAGTTCATAGAAAGTTGACGAAACTGGCTAACAAACTGCCATTTTCGAGTTTTTAATATACCAATTATGGTTCATATTGAAGCAGTATTCTGACGTTGGTTGTCGTTCGATTTACTTACATATGGATTAAAACACTTTAATCATATTAAACTATCTTTAACGTCATGTGATTTATTTGCATGATCACAACGCCATTGCCTGACAATAAATTAGTTAGGAACCAACCTACTTTAAATAAGATCACTTCCGCTCGTAAAGACGTTTCAATTATTGCATGTTCATTAGCAATAACACTCTGTGGTTTTATACATACTTGCACATTGATCACTTGAGTATTGTATATCCACGAAACCAACGATTGCGATTTCTATTGTTTGAATGAGTTAATATAGTAATTTCTTTAAGACACTGGCATTCGTTTTCTTACTAATTAAGCATTAGACATTTTGTCCTCTGGTCCTTAGGGATTGTAGATTGTATGTTGTTTACATTTGAAATTTGAGTTCTGCTTATAGCGCTAGAGAGCGTCAATGGAGTGGCTTTTTTGTTTTCATTAATGAACAGTTTAAATAAAACCGAGGCTGCTTTTTTCTAATGCAAACTATGCTTTCTTAAGACTTTCCCTTTTCTTTTTTCTCAGATTAATGTTACGTTCTACAGCTAGTGTTCAGTGCTTGTGTGGCGGCTGTTAAATGCCCCCCCCCTGTACCACATCATTGTGTAGTCATATTTTCTCGTCCTTAAGGATCGTTGGTTGAATGTTGTTTGCATTTAAATATAGAGTTCTGCTCATGCGCTACAGGGCGTCAATGGAGTGGTAAATTTCATTGACATTGATGAACAGCTTCAATAAAACCAAGGTTGCTATTTTCCTCACGCAAACAATGCTTCCTTGGGACTTTCCCTTTCTCTCAGATTAATATTATTCCTCGGAATAATATGTGATGTGCATTGTCTTTCTATTGTAATAGCCAGCTTTAAAAAAAGGTTGATATGACCATTTAGGTATTTAACGGCGTTGTATCAAGTAAACATTTAGTACATTAAGTCGACGCACCTTAGATTTGTAAATTTATAGCATTATTTTATGTCTTCTGTATAAAATGTAAATACACCACTTGCGTGCGATTTATGTAAAGCATATAGCTTACCCTTATGCTCTACAAATGGACGATCTAATATTTTGGATCATCACCTTAATCTTAGAAACAGCTAAAAGTACATAGTAAATCACTTTAAACGTGAAACAAATGTACGGCCTTTATCTTTTAAGTCAATTTGTATTTGTCATAAGATGTTGTCTCAGGAGAAAATTTGGCATCCGTTCCCATTAATGACTAGTGGCAAGACCATTAGATGACATTGAGTAATTTTCGATAACCGTATATTCATGTTAACTATACAATGATTTAGCAAAAAATTGTGATATTGTTTTTTTTTGCTGTTCCATAGAAATGCGACGAAATTGTCTAAGAATCCGAAGCTCTTGCCGCTGTGATGTAAATAAGTGCGTACACAGAGGAGTAGATGTTGGTTGTCGTGTGATACAATTTAACATCGAATAAAACATTTTGATCATTTATAACTATTTTTCATGTCATGTAATGTATATTGCATGCCTACACATACCATGTCTTTCAGAAAATTATTGCGAAACATTAAAAAATTAGTGTGCGTTATTCATCCATGTATGATAAATAGGAATGACCTAATTGTGTTTAATGTGCATAGGAGTATAGCCTGCGCACATTAACCGCGACTTTACCTTTATGCAAGAATCAATCAATTAATCAAGTCAGGTCAAGAAGCAATGTATAGCACTAGTATATCGTTTAGTTTTGGAAAAAAATCGTGACATAAAAGCGTACTATTTACATAAAATTATTTTTAATTATTAATGTGTGCTGTTTTACATACTTTTATTCTACGTTTATGGTTTCCATGCGTAGTGTTTCAGATTTGTTGTCTTACTACATGATATACACAATAAAATAAAAGGTTTTAAGCAAAAAACACAGGAAACGAAAATACAAACAATAAACAACAGTAAATAAAAAATGAAAAGGTAAATAAAAACAAAATTCTCAAAATACACTTTTATCGCTTCTATACCGATTAGGCTAACGAACATATATATTATAATTGTTGGGGAAAAAATACATATTTTCCCCTTTTTTTGCTTAGAAAACAGACACTTCGCTTTTCAGCCATCAGGATATTCCTACTATACATAACATATACATAGATTATTTAAAGAAAAACGATGTTTTACCAACGATTTTGTCAACTGAATCAGTATAATAGATTTCTCCACTGAACATAACTGGACCAGTATTTGCCGTTATTTTTTTGAGCATCTGGATGACAGCTGCTTAAAGTCACTTTATTTAATCAACAGGGCATTTGCTTTAATTTTATATCACATAACAGTTATTAAATCCTATTTGTTACATCTATAAATAGGTGATGACATGACCAAACCCCACAAAACAGCCCTGTTCCAACCCTTAACTGTTGAACTCAACTTGCCCATAGTATTTTAATCAGGCTTAAACAGGCATTACAACTGTAAACTACTGAAATATGAACATTATTTAACTAATTAAGAGTCATAATAAGAGTATGCATTAACATTTTTTTATAAAGTTCGTTTTATTTTTGAAAATTATGTATTTTACGTGACCATGAAAAAGAAACTAGTATCAGGAAAAGTAACACAGGTATTGCTGCATTATTTCGAAGAATAGTTTTATGTTTAATTCCAGTTAAACAAATGCACACATTTGTTATTCAATGAAATTCAAAGAAGTATTTAATTGATAATGATTATCTGGGAAGTACCGCTGTTTTTTTAAATTTATTTTCATTTTGGGAATTACAAATCACAAAGACTGGGGTAGAAGCTTTAAAACCGACAAAATAATCAAAAATTAAACCAGGTATGGTTCACAGCCACTGACTACCCTCTAAATAATTAAACAAAACCTCACTCATAACGTAACTTTTTCGTACATAAACGGTATTTATAATAATTAAATTTAATTTAAGATTTACTTAAAGCATCGTAAACAGTACATACAACAATCATGATATTCGTGTTAACATTGTTTATATATACAAATACGGAAAATGAATAACACCATAATACATTAACATAAGTAAGGTGGTTATGTTGTTTGGTAAATAATGTTTGTATGTGTTTAAGCGTGGCATTAGTTTTGTTCGTACATGTGATATTGTGTAAACATATTTATATTTATTTTATAGTAATTTATGAATATAAAAAGTTAAGTTATTTATATCACATGGTATAGTACAATTAATATAAGTACGCCTGTACTCTTATTCGTACTTTTACTTTGTGTTTTATAAGTTAAAACACCATGGTTCTTCAAAAAAACCTGTTGCAACCTCTTCTGTAATATTCAAAGTTTACCGATTTCCATACATAATTATATCGCATGCAAAATGTCAATGTTCTGTGGAGAATACATGCATATTCATTTCGTCCAGTAAATAAGACTTTTCTAAGAATTCTTTAAATAGACATTCTTCCATGCAACGGCTTTAAAACCTTTGAAGTATCTACATGTACCATAGAAATAAACAGAAAAGTAAACCAACAACAAACAACAACAACAAATTTTTTATTTGCTTCAAGGCCACCGGCCCATGCAAAATATAATACAACATATTGATAAACTAACACATGTACGTAAGTGAGCAAATGTACATGTGTTGCAATTTGTAATTTTGTTATACAAATAAATAATGGTTCATGTACAAGAGACAGTAAACATTATTTGCGTATATATCAAAAGCAGTTAAAATAGATCGAAATTATTCATTAAACATAGTTTGTCGTTTCTCAAAAGCATAGAATAAATACGTTGCTATTCGTTTGACAACTTCTTCATTACCACATGACATAAGAGCATTAAATTTATTAAGACATGGATTTGTATAATAATTTGTATCTATAAATTGTTTCCGTATATCTTCGTACAGAGGGCATACTAATAG
>Ga0224511_10003354_pt1 | contig 11470 bp, 4 predicted proteins | sample SF_May12_sed_USG_2_FD_169988 | JGI IMG/M metagenome (GOLD analysis project Ga0224511, IMG submission 169988) | Sediment microbial communities from San Francisco Bay, California, United States - SF_May12_sed_USGS_8_1 | ecosystem: Environmental > Aquatic > Marine > Sediment | place: USA...
CTGGCCTGCACCCTATGCGTACTACACGCTCAACAAGCCCATGCCAGCTGCACAAGATGAAACTTATGGTTTGAGGCGCAAGATCTTGGGCCTGCGACCCCTACCTCCCAGAAATTTCAGAAATCGCACGACCAAAAAATCATGCGCCTTTAATGTGATTTTCCTCCCCAAGCGGCATATTTTCTTTGATCTTGTGATAAGGTTTATCACAAACAGGAACTATGCTTTTTTTTGTAATTTCTAGGTCAGATTGTCAGCTGACAATATAATCCTAATCTATTGGATTAAAATAGACCATGTACAGTTATAAATGATAATGATTGACAGTTGTGGAACTGTCCATTACCGAAATTGCCAAACACTGTTGAATGATAAGTGCAAAACAACTTTAAATAAGGTAGTCGGCTTTCATACACATACCACCAGGCATGATACGCTTAGTTAATTATCTAATAAAATCTTCTTACAAACGCTATATACAAGCGTTTAAAGGAAGTGTGCATGTTAAAACAAATGCACCGTTCCACAAATTTTCAAACTCCGCCCAATCCGGTGGATTTGCTTTGATCTTGTGAAGGCTTGTGAAGGGGTCTTTCTTTTGTGCTTTCTAGGTCAGATTGTCACCTGACAATTTAATCCTAATCTATTGGATTAAAATTGACTATGTACTGTTAGAAATGATAAGGATTGACATTTGCGGAACGGTCCATTAGTGGGGTAACCACGACCATACACTATCAATAAAGTTTAAGTTCGTCATAAACTGACTTTGGTTGTTAATCGGTAAGGGTCCGTTTATAGAGAGCGCGAACGCGACCGCGAACGCGGTCTATCGTCCTGGAAAAGTTTAGTTATATTTGTAAAAGAACCGTTCAAAAAGAGTGCGAACGCGAACGCGAACCATTTTTGTTCGCGCGAACGACCGCCTTGATTGTCCCCAGAGCGAATTTTGTCAAACGTTCGCGCGACTTTCTTGCTATTTACCAATCAGCCAGTACTTCCCTTGCATTATTTTTACAAATAGAAACGTGTACGCCTGACTGTTCCAGAAAAGCTAGGCACTAGCGCTAGCGTCAGTCTACTTAGATTGTGTTTGGAGAAGAATGTACAACATAACTGACAATACAGTTCTAAGCCATGGCTTTGTAATTGAAAAAAATTATGGACTGTGTGACAAAGCAGACAATGATTACTCATTAAGAGTATTTTGCGTACAAATACGGAACTGGGATCTTCTCTGTGTCTGATTATACCTGCGCCATGATTTCTAATGACCAAATGTTATATCTCAAGCAAGTAAAAGACGAACCGCCTAGAAATCCGTCGACGGTTTTCCGCGTTCGGGTTCGTGCTCTATTTGTATGGCAAAACCGCTTAAAAGTCGCGTTCGCTTTCGTGTTTGCTTTGGACGCGTTCGCGTTCGCGCTGTGTATAAAGTATAAACGGGCCTTTAAGCGGTAATTTACCGGTAAAATTAATGTGACCGGTTAACCGGTTAATGAAACAGTAACCATTTGCATCCCTATTAGAAAGCTTAACTGTTAATCGAGATTTTTTTACAGTGCACGCAGCATATTTGTTGCCTGTTTAATTTAAAATGAAAACAAAAACTAACGTTATTCTGTTCACTGGGCTGATATAGGGCCTAAACGCAGTACGCGGAACCTAAACCTCAATAGTACGCGGTAATTGGGGTGGGGGATTTAGAATCAACACTTTGCTCATGGCAAATAAGCAGGTCAGTAACATCATATTTATATTTACCATCCTATACAGTCTCCTGTTTGGACCTGGTATTCTGCAGGCATGGAAAACCGGCCTACAAAAAGAGAAAAATAATGTAAGGCGCAGAATAAAAAACTCACATTTTTTTCTATATAGGTTTTTTAAAACCGGTTTCATTTTGTAATATTTTCATATCTAAAAAACTTTTTATCAGTTATGGCAAAAATATTTATGAATCTTATGACCTCAAGTTATTGTCACAGAAGAGAGACTATGTACAAGCTCCTGAGCTTTCTTCTCAATTCTGATACCTTTATTTCAACATGCATTTGATTGGCAGAACGTTTAATCTCTTATAATTCCACTTTAATCAACTCTATTATTTTCCAAATATAGATCTCACACATGATAGTATCTCTTTGTACTTACTTCTATGTCAATATACTTATGCATGTTACCATGTAATTGTATATGTGTATTATTTGAAATAAATACTGTTTAAACTAAGTTATTGTCAACTATTTTTAATGCTAATTTATTAAGGTTGATTTCTAAGCAAGTTATCCCAACTTATACACACTCGGCCGCTCTTTGCTGATGGAACGCATCACATTTATTAACAAGATGTGAGCGGGTTATTATTATTACTATTGGATTTATCTTTTACTATTAAATTGTGAAACATGTACATACCCGCCGTGTTGTGGTTAGCGTCCACCGAGGCGATCAGCGTGTACGCGTTCTTTTGGGGCCGCCATATTTGGAGCGTCACGTGACCCGGCTGCTCCACGTGGTACTCGAACTCTGACGTCACACCGCAACACGGAAACTCCCAACTGCCCGTGCTCGCGCACACAATGTAGCCCGTGTCTGTAGATAGTCATTCAGATAAAAAGTATGTTTCAAAAATGCTATCACATGTTCTATGGAACCTCAATTTTCAATAAAAAAAGTTGAGATTATACACTTCATGATGTGTAACTTGTTGTAGAAAAATTACATATATTTTTATAAAGTAAGACCAGATTTTTAACACTGAGATTTTGTAATACCAATGTAAATTGAAATAAAGACAAAACAAAATGGAAGTATAAACGTTATATTGTACATATATATTTATTTACGTACTAGTATTTCCGACAACAGCTTCGTTCGAAAATCCACTTTTACCCACCCGACTTGTAGTCTTGCAAAGCGCTGCAAAATCCATAACAAAAATGTAAAAGATGCTGTCTATGTAAATGAAATATTGGATATTGTATACTATGTGCCTACACCTAAATATCTTTAACATAAACAACATACGAGCTTTAAGATCTTATAGAATATGGAAATTCATGTAAAATGTTTGAACGATTAAAACCTCATGAAACAAAAAGTGTTTAGTGTACCTACCTGATTCCGCAAAAGGAACAGAAATCACGAATAAAGCGGCTAGTTGACATAAGCTCTGCATGTTACTGCCTTGGACAATACAACAACCTTAACAAATAATTCCCACAAAATCCGAAGCGTTTAATGTTTTTGTTTAACGTCCATAGCATTTTAAAAAGCAGAACAACAGTTTAAAACTGTCGGTAATATTTAATTTGTGATTTTCAAATTCATGAAGTTTTATAAGATGGAAAGAAATTTCGTAAATGCAGATTCACAATAACAAGTCAACACAAAACGGTTTGTTCTTATACGAAATAAAAAAAATCCAAATAAAAAAATATTTGAAATTTGGTCTCTTAATTATTTGGTAAAAGATCTTTAGAAAGAACTAAAAGGCTTTCATTAAATTCTTTTTATTTTTCATTTGGGTTCTAATTAGAGTAAACTAAGTAAACAGATGCCAAATCTATTGAAGATTTTTGTCCGTCAACCTATTCATCATGTTGTATTCACAACCGACAAAGAATTCATTAACTTTCGTCTAAAAAATAATACGAGATATACTCACTAAAATTAAGTAAATATGAAGACATAGTTATTGGTCAGTGCTGTTATTAACATAAATTATCCTACATTGAAATCAAAATCACGTAAATAATTAAACAGCATACGCATGTACTTTTGTGATTGAATTAGATCAGTACTACAATTATGATCAAATGAATGGGGCTATACGGTATTAATTTGTCGAAAATCAACTCGTCTTTATTGAGAACCATAATTATACGTATTTAAACAATCACATTTAGGCATAAAGGCACAAGATATTTATAAAAATATGTTTACTAAACAGATCGATATTCGAAATGACCATTGGCCACTAAAAACCGGGCGTCGTTGATTTATTAAAGATTCGTTAGAAAGCATTTTTTGTGCTCCAACGCTAAATTTTCTCTCTTTTTTCGCTCGCTTCGCTTGCGATTCATTTTAAGCCTGATTTTAATTAAAATAGGGCCAAAACATGCTAAAATGGACTTATACTTTAACCTTCAACACTCCCCCCAAGGTCAAATCCTGGACCCGCCACTGCGCACTGTTTTTAACAGAGATGTGTGTTAATAGTGTACAAATAGCGAATATAATATGGGCTCATGTTGTCAGTATTCATCATTATTAAACTGTACAGAAATATAAAACTATTGTGATTACCTACGTTGAAATGTTCTTATGTCATGTTAATGTTGTAAAGTTGTTATTATTTCTGTCTCAATACCATTTAACAGCATGTCAAAATGAAACGAATAAATCAATGTGTGTGTATGTGACCAGAAAACACATACACATATAAACATTATAAACATATCGGGCGTTTGCGTTGTGCGCTATTCACCGAGACATCACCACAATCTACAAGCTGTCGTCTTGGTCAATATTCACACAATCCTTCTCTTTTATTATCCATTCAAAAGGATTAATGAATACATCCTAAAAGGTAGGCAGCGTCAGTGATGAATCTCGCGTGTATCCATATTGCCTTTTCAATGCAACGAATGTCAGAAACTCGATTGTAAAAAATTGTGTCACGCTCCGGGAAGGTTGCAAAACAACATCCACGTGATGGGTGCGTCGGAATATTCCTTGTTGGAAAACAGTTCAGAAAAGTTTTGATACATATTTATTTCTATGACGAAAAGTTTTGATACATCATTATTTCTATGACGACTTACCGCTTAACGTATAAAGCACTTACCGCTTCACCAGTATAAAGGACTTACCGCTTCCATATATAAAGATGAAACAAATGGATATTCTTGTCTTCCTATTTGTGATCGTGGCACAGTGTGTAGTTTTGATAAATGCCCAGGGTATTTGTACAAAAGGTGACATTTTACAGGACACTACAGTAAATCTAAACGAAAACAGTGGTGTTAGAGTGATCACGAACATCTCCAGTTTGGAAGACTGTTTTCAGCTATGTTGTCAAGATGGTAATACACTTTAAAATTTATATAATATGATTTCTGACCGAATTGACCAAGATAATAAGATTTCAAGTCTTTATCAAGTTTACAATTGAGATTTTATGTTCACACTTACCAACGAATTATGTTTTATAAGTTTTCTTTTTAATGATTTAAATATTAAATACTTTAAAAAAAGTATAGTGCAGTATAACGATTCTTGTAAAAATAGATAAGACGTTAATCGAAATGCATACATCCATTGATGACCATAATCCATATAATGTGTTGACCATAAACGATTACACTAAGCATTTCCCTACATTGTAGTTGCTAACAATAGGACACAGGCAATGTTGTGGTTAAATCTATGGTAAATCTATTGTTATTCAAATTTATGGTCAATGTTATGACCATATCAGATGTAATTTCAGTCTTTAATAAAACGCGTAAACAGTTAATTGATGAACAAAACGGCTAAATGAACTAACCTAACTAATTGTCTATTTCAGCGACGTGTAATATAGCAAGTTACAACACTAATTCGGGAGATTGCGCCATTATTTCCTGTAACAATTGTGATGTTGTGGCAGCTGCGGGTAATGCCATGGTGTATGTAACAAGAGGCAATCAAACAGTAAATACTCCACAAGAACCAAAGGTAAATCAAACTGAGCAACCAAGCGTTGGTAATACAGAAACTGAAAGTCCCATAGATAGTCAACTATATAATGAGAACACAGAAAGCGCCGAAAATCTACAAGGAATGCCCGATGCACAACCGAATGCGAATACAGTTGAACCAGGAGTGAACCAAAACGTAGAAAGTCAAAGTGTTACTGACGTAAACAATCAAGTTGTGCCACTACCAGAGAGCCCCGAGCAGCCACTGTATCAAGTTGTGCCATCACAGAGCCCCGAGCAGCCACTGTCGTCGGGAAATCAGATTACAATTGCGAACACGATTAGTGAGAACAATGTTGAAGAAGAAGTATTGGAAACAAACACAAACACAGTGACAGATTATATTGAAAACGTACCAGGTGCAAGCATCACAGACAGACCGCCCGAAACAACATTTCAATCGTCAACCATTCAACCGCCGCCAACAGATTCTGCTAGCACATCTAATGAAGAAAACAAAGCTACAACCGTTCAGCCTTTGCAGTCAGTGATAATAACAAATGCACCTATAACAGAATACAAAGAGGTAACAGTACCACCGTCACCACAAGCAAGTACACAAGCACCCAGTGAAGAAGCCAGCCATGTTTCCACGACATGGCAACCACCGAACACAACGACCTCGACATTGGCTTCCATAACAACGGTTCCACCACCACCACTACCAACAACAACACACAAAGCTACCACAAAACCATCAACGACGCAATCCAGCTCTTTTTCTCAAACGCAGTCCGGACTAACCTCACAAAGCCAACCGATCGACACAACAGAGATAATTTCAACACTTCCAGACAGTTTTACGCCTATTGAAGAGAATAAACAAACTGGCACTACAAGTGGTCAACAAGAGTCAACAAATGAAATAATTCCATCAGCTAGTGAGAGTACGACACAAAATTCTCAGATAACGAAAAACACAACGACAGAATCAGGTCAGTCCTCGGGGCCTGAACACACGCAAGACGAGACCCAAACTGTAGAGGATGGTACGGATATTGCTACAACTGCATCGACACCGTGGGGAGGCATCTGGTCATTTCTCCAGCCAGGTACTTGTACCTTGTTTGAGCTGACTAATATTCTTTTTTACCACTTGAATATTTTCCTTCAATAAAACAGAGTGTTTCTTGTTGTCTACAAAATGTATGTAAATATTAACATTAGCATTCTTTGATAACCGAGTATACTTCCATGGATGCGCCATAAACCATAAATTATGTTGCATCGTGCACAAATTATTTTTATAACTAATTGATAGCTTTAGAAATAAACAGTTTGTTAACAGAGTTTTAAACATTTCAGAACAAAACCTTGATTGCCATTGTGAATAATTGTTGGACAAGACTGTAAAGGTCCTGAGAAAAAAGTATAAAATCTGAATATCTTAACCAGGTGGTACAACGCAGTCGAGCGTTAAACTTCCAACAGAATCAACGTCGACCGGTGAACGAACATCGTCAACAACGACATCCTCAACATCATCGTACTGGTCCTCATCTTCGTTATCCAATGGGCGTAAGTTTCTATTCGAGGACCATTTTCTTCCATTCAACAAACAGTTACATCTTTTATGTGATGGTTCGTTTGGTTTATTTTATGCCGCTTTCAACACTAATTAATTCTTATGCCGTTGGCCAGTTTACTACTCACTTTTAGCACGCCCGACTACCTGTTATTAGCGAAACAAGTATGAAATGTACATATCCATGTCGGAAACAAACAATATTAGAATTTATCAGAATTCAGGCGAGTGATCATAAAGCTTTATAATCATTTCTTGCCGACTGATAAAGCTTACGTAATCAAACGTGTGTAGGGTTAACTCGACGCTTATTACGCAATTACACAACTCCATAGAACGTTGCACCTAAAATATAGATAGATCGATTTTACAAGAGAGAGGTTTCTATCCTGTACATTGCCCATTTTGTGTGGCTAATAATGCATACCGCAAAGTGCCGTTCTAACATGTGTGTTTGTTCTTTAGCCACGACTCAATCCTCAACAGAAGTGGAATCCACGACGCCGGCGGAGGGAAGTAACGGCCTCATGAAGGGCCCCGAGCAGCTGTCGGCGGGCCTCGTGGCCGCCCTGTCCGTCGGCATCTTCTTTACCTTTGTCCTCCTAGTCGTCATCGGCAAGCGGCTGTTTGAAGGCTGGCAGAGACGCCACTATAATAAGCTGGATTATCTCATTAATGGAATGTATAACTGATTGTCGTAACATAATAAAATGACGACGGGTTTGTTGTAACACGTTTGTTGGTAGTACTAGTCGCTGATATGCAATACCTTTTAGCAAATAGTATCGTCTCCATTATAGCAGACTGTTCTTTACAGTATTAATACAAAATGTACATGTAATCACAGGGAAAACCTGTTTTGAACCTACACATGTATGCATGTAATAAGATTTCTAATGTGCAGTTACATTTGTTTAATGACTTGTGATTCTAACATATTCACGAATTACCCATAAAAAGATTTTACCGTGGTTGTTGCGAACTATAAAGGTTAAGAACATGGAATACATAACGAAAGGCATTGGCGAACACAGGTACCACAGGTACACACATACGTATTTGGCGCATAGATTGCAAGGAATTCATCATGTACCTCAGCTTAATCTTTATGTTCATTGGCATAAATATCATCACAATTAACAAGACCCTGTTTAGCTTATTGCAGAATGCCTTTCAAACTCAGCTTTACTGATAGAACGGTCATTTTGTTCATGTTTTCGTTTTCGAGTTTGTATCTTTTTGTGCTCAGTCGGTTCTATTATTAATAAAAAAGTTGTAGTGTCAAGTAAATGAAATATTGTGATTATTATTGTTATGTTGTTTACTGTTAGCCTAGTGACAAAACATTTCACAATTGGTTTTGAAGAAACAAAATGAATATTTGAGACAAAACAAAGACACATTTGATCGATGTGTTTATTACAAATGAACAAACTCTACAAAAGGTCCTAAAACAACGAATTGCGTTGGCATACATGTAAGTAAAGCACATATGTATTTTAACTAATAACTGCAAAAAAAGTCAGACCAAATATAAACTAGACCTTACAAACAAATATGTGTGTTAGAGTAAACCAATTGAAAAAGGTAGGCAAAGAAAGGATCAGTTTTTTTCTTTTTTTCACCATAAATGTACATGTCGTTTTCGCTTGAAACTGGAGTGAAAGAAAATCTGAAAGCCCGCTTAAAAGTAGGGTCATTTTATAGGGTTATGAGAAAAACACATATTAGTTTTAGGCCTTACCCGAGATGTTTACAGTCTAGCTGCACCTTTTTATTGCACTATATAATGATTTTTGCCAGAACGTCTTTTTTCCTGAAATAATTGTTAGATCTAGTTATTATGGTATTTTTTTCATGGTATTTTCTTAAGGAACAGAAGTTGTGCTTACATTTATATCAATGGTAATAAATAATGTTGTACCAGTGACATCCCCTAGCACATAAGCAAAGCTCTTCAAATTAAAACAACATATTATCCATGATCCCAAAAGGACCAAAAAAAAATATAACTATAAAGTTTAGGTCGGGTCAAGCTTATAATATGCTTATGTAAACTACAAGAAAACATATCTTGCATGTTTTAAGGTGTTTGGAACCATTGCTGGATTAAACTGCAAGTCAGTGAATTTTATTATTCCACTGCTTTGGTTAAAGATACAAAGGTTACTCAATTAAACGTGATAATAACATGAAATAAAGCGTAAAACAAGAGGGCCCAGAGGGCCCTGGGTCGCTCACCTGAGGAAAAGGTCAAAGGTCACAGTGGAGCCTATAATAGAGAATCCCAGGGGCATAATTTGAACAACTTTGGTAGAGGACCTTTTGATGATGTTATATACAAAATATGAAAGCACTGGGCCTTGTAGTTTCAGACAAGAAGATTTTTTAAAGTTTCATTTTAAAACCTATTATTGACCCTGTGACCTACTTATGCAACCAACTGGAACGGTTTGAACAAATTTGATAGGGGACCACCCAGGGAATATTCCTGTGAAGTTTGGTCAAATTCCCATTAGCGGTTCAAGAGAAGATGTCATTTGAAGTTTTCCTTATATAATTCAATGTAAAATTGTGACCCCTGGGGGGGCATAATTTGAACAACTTTGATAGAGGACCTCTAGATGATGCTATATACCAAATATGAAAGCTCTGGGTCTTGCAGTTTCAGACAAGAAGATTTTTGAAAGTTTCATTTTAAAAATCTATATATTGACCCCGTGACCTACTTATGTAGCCAACTGGATTGGTTTGAACAACTTTGATAGGGGACCACCCTGGGATCATTCCTGGGAAGTTTGGTCAAGTTCCCATTAGTGGTTCAAGAGAAGATGTCGTTTGAAGTTTTCCTTATATAAATCGATGTAAACTTGTGACCCCAGGGCGGGGTCAATTTTGACCCCAGGGGCATAATTTGAACAACTTGGGTAGAGGTCCTCTAGATGATGCTATATATATACCAAATATGAAAGCTCTGGGCCTTGTAGTTTCAGACAAGAAGATATTTGAAAGTTTCATTTCAAAAACCTATTTAATGACCCCGTGACCTACTTATGCAACCAACTGGAATGGTTTGAACAACTTTGATAGGGGACCACCCAGGAATCATTCCTGTGAAGTTTGGTCAAATTCCCATTAGTGGTTCAAGAGAAGATGTCATTTGAAATTTTCCCTATATAATTCAATGTAAAATTGTGACCCCGGGGCGGGGTCAATTTTGACCCCAGGGGCATAATTTGAACAACTTCGGTAGAGGACTTCTAGATGATGCTATATACCAAATATGAAAGCTCTGAGCCTTGTAGTTTCTGACAAGAAGATTTTTGAAAATTGCATTTTGAAAACCTATTTTTTGACCCCGTGACCTACTTAAGCAACCAACTGGAACGGTTTGAACAACTTTGATAGGGGACCACCCAGGGATCATTCCTGTGAAGTTTGGTCAAAATCCAATGCGTGGTTTCAGAGGAGATGTTGTTTAAAGAAATTGTTGACGCACGGACGCACGGATGATGGACGACGGACAATGGGCCATCACAAAAGCTCACCTTGAGCACTTTGTGCTCAGGTGAGCTAAAAAGTTCTTTGTTTCCACTAACATCGCCAAAAAAATTAGGTAGGGTCGGTCGGCATAACTTTTTTTTTCTTATTAACTTTTTTTCCCCTTTTTAAAGAAAGTTACTCATTTTTACATTGCAATCATGTTCAGTTTTGTTATTATTACTTTAACTGGTTAAAAAAGCAAGTTAAACACCATTATATTGATACATTTGCAACAAAACTGCAATAAATTGAAAAAAATCTCAAAATTAGGCTTAATTAGGATTTTTTTCTGAAATTGAGCTGAAAAAAACTAGGGTCGGCATGAAAAACTAGGGTCGGTCGGGTTAGTGGAAACAAACAACTTTTTTTTAACGCCTAATGAGAATAAAAGTGTATACCTTGTTTTGATACTTGATATGGAGTGTGGATACTATGTTCTACTCAAAAAGTGTAAACTGAAGTATTAACCCATTAAATAATTAACACCAAAAATGAATAAAATAGAAAATCACAGCACAACTGTTTTATAATACAACAAGAGGGCCCAGAGGGCCCTGGGTCGCTCACCTGAGGAAAAGGTCAAAGGTCACAGTGTAGCCAATAATAGAGAACCCCAGGGGCATAATTTGAACAACTTTGGTAGGGGATCTTTTGA
>Ga0224511_10003355_pt1 | contig 11469 bp, 7 predicted proteins | sample SF_May12_sed_USG_2_FD_169988 | JGI IMG/M metagenome (GOLD analysis project Ga0224511, IMG submission 169988) | Sediment microbial communities from San Francisco Bay, California, United States - SF_May12_sed_USGS_8_1 | ecosystem: Environmental > Aquatic > Marine > Sediment | place: USA...
CTTACAAAATACTTGTTGGTCAACATTAAATATTCGTTTCAGTGCTAATTTAAAATCATTTTATGAAAGAACCCATTTTGCAGGGAAAGGCGATTTAACAAATACAACAATACAACTTCATCATCGTTCTTTTCCGGCGTACGAATTACTACGGCGCGAGTGTGGACAAGAATGACATGTTCTCCAATAGTTCTCTCTCATAGTCGAAGTTTTAAATGTTTAACACGTTTGTATCTATTGTTTTTAGACCACGCCCACATGTATAGTAAATAGCTAATGCGAAGGCAATAATAAGCCTTACTTTGCCATCGCATTATTTATTTAAAATATAAGGGTGGTATATATAGCTTAATTGACAGGTAGTGTACAGTATAAAAGGCTGTTGGTAATATACCAGTGTATCAGTTATTTACGTGTTGTTGTAGCAGGTTAAAAATATAATTTTAAAATAAGGAACTCTTGGACGATAGTGTAAATGCTTGCGGTAGGACGTTCATATTAGTGGTTGATATATAAATTATATATAATTGATGTTTTGGTTTCACGTAATTACAATGCAAGATGCAAAGTACTATTGAGTTAAATGACATAACGATTGCAGGGCTCTATTAATTAATTCTTTGCTACAAGCAATTTTTGACATTAGACAACGGTCGCAAAACGATGTTCTTATTCCTTGTTGTTGCCTTACCTTGTGTTTTGGCAAGTAAAACCCAATTCGTGGTCAACATTGTTAAGGTGGCACCAACAGACGTTGACGTACGGCTGGATACTCAAGCACCATCGAAAATGACATGCTCCGCACTCTGTAGTGCAAAGGACTACGTTTCGTTCACGTTTACTTTGGAGACAAATACGTGTCATTGTTTTTCTGAGGTCTCCGTGCAGGTTGAACAAGACGTCAACGGCACAAATGGAATCTACTTTGGCAAACCTCGCCAAACTTTGGTTTGTTATTTCTTTTGTTTATTACTATTTCTCCATCCAAAATGAACAAACACGTTCGTTTGCGTTATAAACTAGTTGTGCATATTTGTTCTTTTTCATATTCACAAGACCCAGTCTTTAAAGATTTTATTAGTAAACTTTTTATGTTAAGTTATCTATAACTATATAAAAAATGCCACACCTTCATCTTTTGACCAGTATTGTTTACATCTTACTTTTTAACTTAAGCAGTGAATAAAAATCCCGAAAATATAAGAAACTGTCAAATATAGTTATCTATACATGTTAAAATTTTAAAGGAAGAACGACTTTGTTGAAAAAAGTATGGCTTGCAAATTTGGCTTTGTTTGGTTATGTTTTAGCCCATTATTAAATAGCTTGTCTTCAATCGCTACGTTCAGTTGTCTCGCTGGTCTACAGGTAACTCACCAGACTGCGGTGCGAGAGGTTCCGAGTTCCAGCCCGGCTCTGGCAAAAAATTATGTGCCTGATTATTAGAGTATTAATAATGACAAGATACAGACATAGCATCTTTAAAACAAATGGAAGTTTTCAGTTATGCATAAACACGTGAGTTGTTCGAAAATGTAACAATAAGGCGTGTTTTTATATTTCTAACCTATTTTGTTCTGGCGTCATCTCCCTCATCCACACTGGAATGATGTGCAGAGAACAAGTTTCAAGTGTCTTTTCTATTTCCTGAACAAATGACAGTAAAAGTCATACTGGTGCGACACAAACATTCCTGCAATTTAAACAACATGACAGTTTTAAATCCTAGACGTTCCATTCGATTTATAGGCTGGCAACGTCCTCCCATACAGCCCAGACTGTCTTGACTTGCTAAATCGCGGCAACACTACGGACGGCGTGTACATCATTCAGCCGCCAGGTGGGAACGCCACAGAGACGTGGTGCGACATGGAAAACGGCGGGTGGACGCTCTTGCTCCGTCGTCAAGACGGCTCAGAGAACTTTTACCGAGAATGGACCTGGTATGCGGACGGATTTGGCAATAGAACAGGTAACTTTACATGTTTCAAACATGCGAAACAAATAAAGCCATCCGAACCATATACCAAAACTGCATCGGTCTGAAGCTGAAGAAAGGTCAACAATCAGTTGTTGAAAAAGTTTTTTTACCATTTAACAGGTCAAGTTTAATACATGTACGAATACGTTCGTGCAATAAACTTTTACCCTGCTATTCTAAAAAAATGCATTTCTATAATAGGCATATAACCTGAAAAAATATAACAAAACACATCAGGAAAGAATACGTCGAAACATTAAGAGAAAGAGGCAGGGCTAAATGGCCAAAGCAGCCCAAAATAGTCATTTGTTTATGTTCAAAAACTTCCAATCATATTAAAATAAAATAAGTAAAAAAATGTTATGTTACCTCAAAAGTACCATGCTTTAGTAATAAAACATAAAATCTATTGTTAATTAACCACTGATTAGCAATCACAAAGGCTTTCACGCGATCATGCAGAACTAAAATAATGAGAACATACCTTTCACACTTTATTATGTATTTATATGCATTAACGGAGGGCATCTTAGAGTTTCATAAGTAAAACATCAATATTTGATTCAAAAGATTAATCAATTTTTATTCAAACTTTTGTTTTTGTCCTATTTTCTAACCTTTTCTTTTTTGGACAAATTATTGATGTTTCACTTTCTGCATGTCCGCGTGAAATCCATTGTTTTGGCTAAGTAAGGGTTGATTAACAATTATATGTATGTTTATTACTAAAGAATGGTAATTTTGAGGTAACAATATTTTACTTATTTCATTTGAACATGACAAATGGACAATTTGGGGCTGCTTTGGGCATTTAGCTTTGTATCTCCTCCTTAAGCCGTATATGTAACGTGTTGACTCAGACACACAGTGTCTGATTAAATAAGTTATTTTCACCAAATAAAATATACCACCCGCTCTTTTTAAAGATGCTAGGTCTGTATCTTTATACCCCTATAATCAGTCACAAATCTTCCAATTTGTTAAGAATACTAAATAAATTAACATTGTATAAGGAATTGCAAACTTTTGTGACAAATAATGTGTTTTTGGACAAAAAAGTAAAATCACAGCAACAACAAAACAAAAAAATCAAACATAAAAACCCTTGCCGGAGCCGGGGATTGAACCCGGGAACTCTTGCACCCAACGCGGATGCGTTACCACTGCTCCACCGAGTCAACTGAGAATATTGATTGTAGTCAAGCTACTTAACTGTTTCGACGCAATGGGTCGAAACGTAAATAAACAAAGCCAAATTTGCGGGCCAGACATTTTCAATAAATTCTTTTTTTTTGTAATATTTTTGCATGCATGGATAACTATATTTGGCAGTTCCTCATATTTACGGGAGGAGGTTTCGCTGCTTAAATATGATTAAAATGGAAGATGTAAACAATTCTGCCCTAAAAGATACAGATGTAGCATCTTTAACTGTATGGGGTACACATAACATTTGCTTTTCGTGTATAACTTTTTTCGTGTATGTACATTGCTTTCGGCACACCATCCAGTTTATGTTTTAAGTGAAACCGCGTGAAATTTCAGACTGTTACATACCGACACTGATAATATATGTATATTACTATCATTACGCTATCGTGTATCAATAAAATATTATGGGTTTTCATCCCATTTAAATTACATCAAAAAAAAACTATAGAGTAAAACATTTACATTGTATGGTCTACCCCTACGCCAATGTTGTATTTATACCGTCTCTCCTACAGGCGAGTATTGGCTTGGCCTGGAAACACTTCACCTACTGACCACTAGCCCCAGCTCGCTGTGGGTTCACATCGAGTCGTTTGGTGACCGGACACCACCTACCATCGATGCCTACTATGACGTGTTTTCCGTCGGCAACGCCAGCACAAACTACCGTCTCACTGTATCTGGCTTCACGGGCAACTGCGGTGACAGTCTAGCCTTGCACAATGGTCAGATGTTCACCACAATAGATCAGGACAATGATGGATGGTCGGCGGACAACTGCGCCATGTATTATAAAGGTGGGTTCTGGTACTACTCTGGATGTCATAAGGCTCACCCGACGGGAAGGTACTACCCTGAAGCAAGCGGTCAAGGGCTGGCATGGTATCCTTGCTACGAGTATGAATATTCCCCCAAAGTGTATATTTTGAAATTTAAGAGAAATTTGTAGAGCTTGTTACTCAACAACATGAAGGCAGTCAGTGCATTGTGTTGTAAAAGAAACTTTGAAATCTACGGAAATGTACGGACTGAATTATTTTGGGTAAATATTTTTCTAGTTATTCTAGATTTGCAGTCCTAATTTGCGCATTTTGTTATTAGAGATAATACAATGATTATAATTACAATTAAAATTTATTCAGTGTTTACATGCGAGTTTGTAAGCCTGTTAATGAAAAGTATACAAATTTGTTTGTTCAATTATTGTATTGTTAGGTAAGAAAGAGTTTACATGCCTTAAATTGTCACACGTTATGGTGAAATGTAATCAAATACTCTTTAAAAATATTTTTAATTATATGTGATAACCGACTATTTGACAGTAAAATACGAAAAAAGGTTGAATGATAAACACTATCGTATTGATATTTTTGTATCAAAGCAACCCACTGTTATAGGCGCACTATTTGTAATGTTAAACTGATTTTTTAGAATTATACAATCACAAATATTTCATGTATGTTTAGACTTATTTCAATAAATCAATACGTTTAATATTGGTTAAAATGACCTTTATTGTATTTTAGAATTATAGCAGTTTTTTCGGTATTATAAATAAGTTACAGCAGTACAGTATTTTACTCTTTTATTTAATTAAAGCTGCTTAATACAGAAAGTTTTATAAGATTATTTTTCATAAAATGTAATGCATATGGTTTATCAAGCAGTTATTTAGACTTGAGGACATCTTACTTTCATTTGTCTAAAATTAAGTGTTGGTGGTTTCAAGCCATTTGTATTTGTTATTTTTTATATTCAACTATTACTGCACACGTATGTTAAAACAAGTAGAATTCGATATAATTAGGCTGTTACAATGAATGTAATAAACTTTCGTTTTAGTATTGTTGTCGTTTTGATGTCTAGAACCCGTGTTAAAATGGTGTATACACTTTTTAAAGGCAATTACAGTTAATAAGGCAGTTCAACTCATATTTTAAACACAAATAAAAACACATTAAACATTTACCTTTAAACATATGATGTTTTAGACCCATAATAATATTAATTTAAAAGTTGCAAACATGCATTATCCTTAAGTTAAAACGTGTATTTCTTAAAACTATTGCTGTATTGCTTGTAGTCGATCTTAGACGATCTTACGTTATAAAACATTGCTGTACACTTTTTGTATGTTTTAAATTTAAAACATGTATTTAAATGTAATGTCATCGAATTACAACCAACACCTATTTAATAGTCACTTACATAAAACGAAATTCTCAGAGAGGCTATATTAGAAGTGAAACCTACCACTGTGCGTGAATGTCGACGATAGTTCATAACAATTGCCCAGCTTAAGTGTGGGAAGATTGTATGATTTTGGACGAATGAACTAAGGCTTTCCGACTCTAGTTAAAAACACATTTGCAGCAATATTGAAAAGCCATGAACGTTATACCATCAAAGAATTTCACATCTTTAAATGAACAACCGGGCCGCTTTTTACTATGTTTATACCTCCTTTTGTCTTTGGCCTGGATACCCGCTATACATCAGTATAAACAGTCGTATTGAAATGGTTGGAAAACGAGTGCCACAATTTGGTCGCTATTCGGTTTTACATACACACTCGTGTCAAACGTGGAAAACCCATCATATCTGACACAGTGTGCCTTTTAAAAATCGATGTCCTGTTAGTTCTCAATGGCAGAAGGACTACAAAAACGTTCTTGACTCGATAAGAAAGTTTAAACCCTGTGTCTGTTCAGGTAGGGCACTTAGGTTTTGGGGCACTTCCTTTTTCTCATAAAAAATGTGAAATGTCGCCCCGTACAACATCATTGTGTAGTTATATTTTTTGGTCCTCTGGGGCCATCGATTGTATGTTGTTTACATTTGAAAATACAATTCCGCACATGCGCTATGGGGCGTCAGTGGTATGGCATCTTTCATTGCCATAGCTAAACAGCTTCAATAAAACCGAGGCTGCTATTTTCCCCATGTAATTTATGCTTTCTTAAGACTTTAAATTTTTCTCAAATTAATCTGAAATCAAACGATTCGAACAGACGTCTGTATCATATCATTTGTTATTATCTTGGTTGCAATACTCGTATGTAGTTAAATGTTTAGAGTAAAATAGGAAAATATATGTATTTTAGTAACGACTTGTAAAGTTAAAACATAGCAAATCATTTTAATTTCAGATTAAATTGTTATGAAGTTAAAACGAGTCCGTTTGATCGTGTCAGTTATTGTGTGCTCAACGTAATTGTTTCAGAAAAATAGGTACCCATCTACTCGAAACATAAGGTAAAGGACCAATTAAACGCATACTAAAAAGATTCTAAGTTCTATAATAATATTTGAGTGGAAGACGAAAATACCGTCATGCACATTAATCATGTACAATATTTCTATAGCTTAACACAAAAGCCCTGTCACACCAAAGCGGCGTCCACACAGCGTTTCCACAGCGTTCAAAAGTGGCAGATCGCCAACGTGCGTGTTGTGCAGTCGCCAGCAACTCTGTGAAAACGCTGTTAAGACGCTGTGCAATCGCATAGAACGCCATGCGGCGGCGTTTATTTTGAACATGCTGAAACAAACGCCGCAACTTGGCGTCTACACAGCGTTTTAGACAGCGCGCTGTGGAGACGTCGTGGCAACGCTGTGGGTCTTCTAGAGCGCCGTGGGTGCGTTGTGGGCGCGCCGCTTGCACAGTTGCAAAGACGACTGGGAATTCCTGTATTTAGACTCGGCGTTTGCGTTTCATTTCTATAATAGTATAAGTAATCATAAAATGTATTCAAATATAATTATTATAAGAATGCAAATGGAACCGTCATTTAAATTTCATTAAATTGACAACACTTAGAACTCGACCATAATTTGTCTTATATTTAAATGATAAGTTGTTTAACAAAAATATACCCCAACTAATACACATCATTATAAAAATCTTTTCCTGCATTCTCATGGGTTCGGCCACTTAAGCCTATGTTTATATACTGTTTGGTAATGTTTAGCCACAGCTGGTTGTAAATTCCACTATTTTGCTGTAATATTTATTATTCGAACCATAAATGCTTTTTTTGTTTTAAAAACGTCTGAAAACTGTATTATTTTCGTCTAAAGCTTTGTCAACAGGAAATCAGAAAAAGGTCAAGGCGATTCTCATAGGTTCGTGAACTTTGATTGGCCGATAATTTTAGCGCTGTGAGACATGCAAATGAGTAAAACAGCAATCACATGTTATGAAAATATCTTTTTGACAACTTTATCCAATACTTATCGAGTCAATCTCGGTTTAGCTTATTTTTAGCTGAGTTTAGTCATCAGAGTTTACTCAAACTAAACCACATACAGCTTTAACTTTTAACGTCATTTATAATGAAAACTTCCATTGAACGTTTCCAGATAAAACTGAAAGTGGGGCATGACCAATCATGGGAAAAGTTCATGTAAATGGATCATACCACGCGGGTCTAAAAATAGTCACAATTGCTAAAGAAGATTAAGATTTCAAAACGAAAGTAGAAAATTTTAAAATCTATTTCTGTTCTTATAAAGTGTAGTAGTATTATTAAGACAAATCTAAAACCAACAGCTCAAAATCACCTAATGTGTAAATATATTTTGTCATATAAATACATGTTTCTCTTTATTTTTATGATTCTTGACATAGGTTCATTTGGTGATATTATTCGAACACATGTACTTACGCGGTTAGGTCGTAAATGACGTCACAATAAAATTCACGAACTAATGAGAATGGCCGAAGCTATGAGAAGGAAGGATACACTACTTAGTATATGTGTGTTACTTAAGATGTTGCAAATCCTGTGTTACTTTAAACATTTTAACAACTGTTAAATACTATGACGAATTGCTTCAAAAAGTCACGATCGCAAAATATGGTTGCTCAAAATATGAAAAAGTAAAAAAGATCTTAAACGCTATGATCGCCGTGAGAACGCCGTATGCGCACTATGTGCGCGCCTTGGGCGCATCGTGATCGCGCCGTGAACATGCTGCAGCTACTTTTTGCGCGCATAAGAAGCGTCATGGACGCTACAAAGACGATGTGGAAACGTCGTGTGAACACTGTAGGGACGCTGTGGGGACGTTGTGTACACGCTATTAATGGCAAATTTGACTTTTAGGCGTATTTCGCGGCGACCCCACAGCGCGCTGAAAGATGTCCAGAACGCTACATACAAACACTGTGGCATCGCCGTTTGGTATGACAGAGGATTAACCAATTTACGAAAAATCTGTGGACGTCAACATTCTTTCGACACACATGGTATTGATATCAATATTTTATTGAGGTATTTACGGAACATTTGATAAAAAGATAATACATATCCCATTAAGCCTAATAGGACACTTAATTTGTTATAAACATTTTAATGTTAGTTTACAGTTTTTTGTAATAATTATTGCATGAAGAAGATTAACATCCACATTTAAAACAGAAAATACGTTTTATTGCTCTACTGACATCACTTAAGGTGTCACAAATTGTGACTTCTCTTTTCAAGAGGCATCATTAACAGGGTCTAACTTTTTGAACTTATGAACGCATCATAGCAAATAAATTGAAATCTACATTTTTAAACAGAAAATAATAGTTTTCATTGCTCCACTGACACCACTTTGTTGTCACGGATTGAGACCGCTCTTTTCAACAGGCAGCGAAACAGGGTCTTATCGTTCTACATAAAGTCGCGTTTTTCGATATTCCTTTTAAATATTGATATTTCAGTCAATTTAGGTCAGTCGTCAACTTAGTTTCGGTTTTGCACGAACTGATTATGCTTTTAATGTTCTTATGGTATGTAATTTCAGCAAGTCATAGTGACTTCAAGGAATTTGATAGTTAAGATAACAGTAAACACCTAGAAATTTTACTGAAACTTTTACCAAGTATCTTTGACTCTCCTACTGGGCGTCCATTCGCTCCTGATTTTAGAGGCGTCCGTTGATAAGCCGGACCCGCCCGACGAGTTTGACTAACATTCCTTGAGTTATGAAGTTTAACATGACGTCATAGAGGCATCAGGGTCTGCATGAACCCCTAGGAAGCTGAGTGCCGATTCCGACGCCCATGTTCGTCAACGCTTTCTGCTTTTCAGGGTCAAGCAATGCTTGACTTACGACTCTTTGCTTGTGGTTGTGGTGGAATTTGACGACTATGACTCGTGGTCGAGAGCTGTTGCCGCGCTGAGCGGGACGATAAGCACTGTCAATGAGCATCGACTGATCAAGGTCGAGCGAGGTCCGAATGATATTCATGACGGTTTTCTCACAGTTCTCCAGTACGCCTGGCGCGGCTTCCGATACGCCGGTGGAACCCAATAACGGCAACTTTATCATTCAATGATTTTAACTACTGTCGAAAATGTATCCCTTTCGAGTAGTCACAGCTGGATGAAAATGTCCTGCAGGGTTAGTACATAATTTTTACTTTTTTGAGTGTAGAATTAAAATATATTTGTTTAGCAAAAAAATAAAAGTAGTAAAGTTGAATATATGAGGGTGAACCCCCTTCCCCTTTGCGTACTGCTTCATGTTAAGCCGGCGTACGGCCTTGTTTTGGCCTTGTGTACTGCATAGCGCTTAACAACTAAACAGTTTGTACTTTGCATTTCTATAAAGGAGATTAAAAACCATTTATGGCATGCATAGGCACCATCATCCTTGCAAACGTACTAAAATGTATCCTTCAACATGCTGCCAATTTGTATTTTTAACATAGTTAGCATAGCGTAGTCGTTTTCTGTTGGTTCATTGCGCTGACTAATAAACGTTCTTGTATCTTGCGTGACTTACCCTAGCGGGTTATAACATTTAACCGTGATTAATTCCTTCAGAAAGTAATAAGCGAATATAAATATTACGGAAAAAACTACCTATACGCACAATGTTTAAGTGTTTAAACCCGAGCTATCGACGACGGTCCGTCATTGTAGCATTTATCACCGTATGCGTTGCGTATAAAAGCGTATGAGTAACGTATGCATAACGTATTCATAACGTATGCGAGCGTATGAGTAACGTATGCATAACGTATGCGAGCGTATGAGTAACGTATGCATAACTTACGCGAGCGTATGAGTAAAGTGTGCACAACATATAAGACCTTATGACTACGAATAGCACCGACTTTCCACTGTGGACCGTCCCAGTACCTTCATTTTCAAACTAGACTCCGAGGTGTCAAGATGCATGCAAAATGTCTTCGGCTTATTCTCCTCCTTTCCCTTCCATTTCATTTAATATAATAATGTGTACAATTTATTAAATCAAAATGGTGTTAGAGAAAAACTTCTGTCTACAACTGACGAAAATGGAGAAGAAATGACCCTTTATATATTTTAAGCTCAACTGGCCACCGTTTGTACCAACGTATGAGTAACGTACCTGTAGCGTATGTCTAGCGTATTCAGTGTATGCCTAGCGTATCCAGCGTATGTCTAGCGTATGCTGAGCGTATGAGTAACGTATTATCTATACGCTCGCATACACTGAACATTTTTTAAAATGATCAAAAAATAGTTTAGCCTCTGCGTATAACACCGACGTATGCCTAGCGTACCCCTACCGTATACATGCGTATAAGAGCGTTTGATCATACGCTGGTATACGCTGATGTCATACGCTGTAGTGATTGCACTTTAAAGCACAATTGACACAACATAGTGTAAACAACTAAACATCCATGCGATATTGTTGCTTTATTTCAGACACGCTGCACACCAGACGTCGCAATGAATGCGGAATATACGTTTATTACCATAGAAGGTTGCCTCATTCTAGCCTGTCTACTACTTCTAATTGGCAACTTTAGCTGTGTTAAGGGTCATCCGTAAGTGATGTGTTTTATATCATGACTTTTAATAATATCAATTACATGTATTTGCTTCAGGAAATTATCATCACGTAAACTGTCATTAAGTTGTTCTTATTCGTTTTGTTGGGTAGCAACAAATTATCCAAACGTAAATTGTTATTGAATAGTTGTTGTTTAGTTTTTTACCTCTGCATCCCGCATCCACGATGCCAAATTGATGATCACGGATGCAGTTGTTTTAAATTGAAGCATCAAAGGATGCATTTAATGCACACAAATACATTAGTCAATTAAAAAGGAAGGCAATATTTTTGCTGTGTGACTTGTGGTTTGAAGCCAGGAATGAATGAACTCAATGAACATTGTAAATAAAGCCCTTAAGGGCAATGCCGGTAGTCGTATCTTTTAATTCAGATTGTAATATCATGGACCGTTCCGCAACTGTCAATCATGATCATCTATAACAGTACATGGT
>Ga0224511_10003356_pt1 | contig 11468 bp, 7 predicted proteins | sample SF_May12_sed_USG_2_FD_169988 | JGI IMG/M metagenome (GOLD analysis project Ga0224511, IMG submission 169988) | Sediment microbial communities from San Francisco Bay, California, United States - SF_May12_sed_USGS_8_1 | ecosystem: Environmental > Aquatic > Marine > Sediment | place: USA...
CTGGGAGAAGCCATGGTTTAGGGCTCTAGCTTGTCCTGGGAGAAGCGATGGTTTAGGGCTCTAGCTTGTCCTGGGGGAAGCGATGGTTTAGGGCAGCGTATTCGGCTTGGAACCAGGTGACCGGGATTTAATTCCAAGTCTTTGCGACACTTGTGCATTCTTCTTTGTCAGACATTGAATAAAGGAGACCCACCCATGGATTACCAACTTTACGGGGCGAACCATGGCCCATCTTGAAAACAATTGACTCTATTTGCTTAGTGATGTGATCCATGGAAAACGAGATGTTCTTATATTGCATTACCAGTAAATTGACATCCGTTTTGGGTACCAGTTTCCACTTCAATAGTAGAAACATCAAATAGCTCAGAACAATCTTGGTTGACTCATTGAAGCTTCAGTGATTACCCATCTTTCAGATGCTGTCACGTGCATTCCGGAACCGATTTGTGGAGCTGCATTTTGATGAGATTCCAAATAATGAGTTGGAAGTTATCCTCCACCACCGCTGTGATATGCCTCTCTCGAGCTGTAAAAAAATGGTTGGCATCATGCTTGAGCTACAGGTGAGTAATATACTCATTTGAATCGCCACAATTATAGAGAGGTTGCGAGTTACATTTCTGTTGCCTTCTGATCCGAAACTATTCCGAAAAGATGTCATGGGTGTCCAACTGGTATTTTTCGAACGCACAAAATTTCTTTCCATCATGTGCAATGAAAAGCTTCCCCAATTTTGCTGACTCGTAATCATCAGCTATTACTTTATGGTGAGTATTCAATGAGTCTAATAAGACATTTTACTGGTCAGGAGTTACAGAAAAGGTTCTTGGAGTGCCAAGACTAATGCCAACAAAATGATTTCATGTGACATTTAATATATATGTGTCTAATGTGTGTTATAATAGGTGAGACGTCGGGGATCAGGCCTGTTTGCTGGCAAGCAGGGATATATAACCCTGCGAGACCTGTTCAGATGGGGTGAGAGATACAGGATTACCGCTACTCAGGTCACAGACACATTCACCGACTGGGACCAACTTCTCGCTGATCAAGGTAGGTGCTTGTGCATGCAAATGTTATCTAGATTATGATTGAAATCATTTAAGAAAAATTTGGATTCCAAATTTGAAAGCGTCATTGAGATAAAAATAAATTATAGTTTCAACTGTATCTCAGATTAGCCTGGTTAAAGGTGCCAATGTTAGGGATAGTGGGATAGCTCAGTGGTAGAATGTTGGGCTTGCAACCGTGAAAACCTGGGTTCGATCCCGGTCATGTCCGGCTCCTGTTATTAGAATGAGCTCCTTACATAGTTCCGAGCACCCACCGCTCAGGAGGTCCGTTAAATAGCATGACAAAGTGATCAACAATAAAAAATCGTCATAGCCAGCCATTATTTGCTGGCTGTTGGATGAAGGGGTCCTCCTAACAAAACCTGTCAGTGGTGTATCAATAGTGAAGATAATAAGACATTCGATAAATGTAAAAACTTAAAGGTAGTGATACTATGTTTTCCCCTACAGGTTTTATGCTGTTGGCGGGCCGAGTTCGGAAGGCTGAAGAGGAGCAGACTATTCTGGAGGTACTGCAGAAACATTTTAAGCGAGTGGTGGATCCTAATAAACTCTTCTCTGCTCAGTCCCCATTCCTACAGGAGGGACTAAAACAGGTAATCAGTCAACTGACCCATGTCACCGGACTGCCAGGGATAATGACAATGGTGTTGACAGTTTATAGCAGGGCTGGATATATGTCATGTGAACTACGATTAAAACGCGATTTGGTTATTTTGAAGATTAAATAGACGATTAAACTTACTCTCGTTAATCTCTCCTTTAAGACAGGAGGCTACCTGTGGGGCATTTCTCAGCGAAATACAGCAAAATTGGGACAAAAATTAAAATATTCTGGCAAACTGCTGGAGGCTGCCATGTCGAATCACACTGAATCTCGCGAGACTGTAATAGTGCACTGACCCTACCAAGAGGACACAACTCTCCACTGCGTGTACCATTCCTCAGTATCTCAGCAAGATTAACTGGAGATTTATTTTCAAAAATCTTTTAATCTTGAAGATTAAATGTCTGGATCTTCGGGCAGCACTAATTTATAGTAAGATGGCGTAGTGGGTTTAATGCTTGTATCAAGATCATTAGTTACCCGGTCCAAGCCCTGACTGCAAAACGCGCTGGGCAAGAAGTGCGTCTTTTATAACAACCTTGTCGGATTCGAACACAATGTTAAATGAAGGAGTCGCCTACGTAGAGTTAGCTTCACCAAGGTTGCACATGGACGTAAACAGAAAGCCTAATGACTCACCCCAGGAAATGGGAAAATCAAAAAGACTCGGTAGGCCGACAGGTGTTCAGTCATTAAGATAAAAATAATGATTTTTATCATCTTTGCATGAATTGAAGAATTATTTTTTAAAACAGATATCTGCTAGTGGACTAGAGTTCAAGCATATAGTTTGGACGAGAAGTCTCTACCGACTGGCGGTGCTCGTTGGACAGTCTCTGAAATATCGAGAACCGGTTCTGCTGATAGGTGACACGGGGTAGGTGAATGGAACAGTGTCCAGTCATACATGTGGATTGAGACCAGTGCCTGGGTGTGAATGTCAGGCTCGAAGACAATTAACTATGAGAAGGAACATCTTTATATTTCACATTGTTATACTGCGCGATTATGCATGTCATGGACCTTGTTACATTCACAAAATTTAATGTCACTTTTTTGAAATGTCACTCTTGTTCACAGATGATGCCCCATCCTGTTCCCTAAAGAGATATTTGTAAAAAAAGTCACATTGTGCTAAATCTTAAGACGAGTTGATTGCGTGTTGAAGGCCTACTAGTTCAATATACCATCAGTGTCTCAAAGCAACTCTACACTGTCTACGTGTGGCAAGGGTCAATGAAGAAATGGCGGAGGCGGGAATCAAACCAGAAATCTCTGGATGAGACCCAGTGCACTATCTTCTAACACTTCACCCTGCAACTTGGCAGAGTTTGTGATTTTTGTGTGCTTATCCTGTTTTAGATGTGGCAAAACCACCATATGTCAGTATTTCGCATCCCTCAATTCTCAGCAGTTGTACAGTGTGAACTGTCACATGCATACAGAAGGCAGTCACTTCTTGGGTGGACTGCGTCCAGTCAGACATGATGAAAGCAGCATGCAGGTAAATAGCTATTCAGATAGAAAAAGAATGCCTCAGGAATTAGAAGGCCCCTTATGATTCTTTAAGCGATAGCCTATTGCTGAAAATTTCATTTCATTTTAAATGGATAACTTTTATAAGACTATAGGCTTTTTTGTATGTAAATCTATTGGTCAGGAATTCCATTTAGTCAAACAAAAAGCAGGTGCCAGAACCAGAGTCCAGTAGACGGTCCAGGTCAAAATCCAGTTTCCTTCAAGCTCAGGTCTGATGTGATGCTTTTGTAAGTGCCAGTGTAAATAGGGCGTAGGTTTACTGGTTTAGCTGGTGAATCGAGGCCATCCCTAGTGAACTAGTGAAGCTGATGCTTGCGCAACTCTCCATCACTTGAGACCGATTCACGCACAAGTCCCACTGTTTTGTGAACTACCTGGCCATCTTCAAGTCCGAAAGACGAACGTTATATGGTGCCAGTAGAGCATTCAACATCCAATCATTTTGTACTGGGATGATAACCAAGCTAGCCCCATAATCCTGTCAGGCTGATTTGCTAATTTTGTTATGTCTGTTCAGTAAATTAGGCTTTTTCTCAGAACCTCACCAGTGGAGCAGCAGATAGATTAATCAATTGAGTTGCTGTGACAATGGGAATTTTGGGAACACATTGTTGCGAGTGAATAAGTTGTAGTGGTCACTGCGGTCCATGAAACCTCAGATGTATTAACCAACAATTCATGAGCCAGCAGTGAACTTTAAAGTTGGGCATGCCCCGGCATGGTATTTGGGCGTGCCCCGGCATGGTATTTTTGGTATTTTTCACCCTGAGCTATCGTCGCACTTTAAAATTAAAATGAGTAAAACTGTTAGCGTTTGGTTGCAATGGTAGCCATCGTTGAGTTTTCGAGAATAGGCCTACTGTATTGCTGACAATGTGACAGTGGGGTGTACTTTATCAGGAGGGTGATCAGTTTACTCGCCTCTTTGAATGGAAAGACGGACCTTTGGTACTGAGTATGAAGGAGGGAGCCATGTTTCTGTGTGATGAGATCTCCTTGGCTGATGACTCCGTGCTGGAGCGACTTAACTCTGTACTGGAGCCTGCTAGAACACTGGTCTGTAATGCTAAGTATTGAACTCGTGCTCTATAGATCAAAGGGGAGGGGGACTGAGGGAGGGACTGAAGGAGGGGATAGAGAGATGGAATAGAAAAAAGGAAGGAGGGGGAGGGATGAGAGGGAGTGAAAGAGGGAGGGGTAGAGTGAAAGAGGGAGGGGGGGAAGGGGGGAGAGTGTACATTACAGAGGTTACCTGCATGCGATGTTGCATAATTTAAAATTCCTTGTGATTAGCAGATTTTTTATGGCGGGCGTGCCCCAAATTGAGTTTTTATCCATTTGCGTCATTGAAAACTAGTCCCATCAATTGTCTCCCAATAAATATGGCAGACTATATGTTCAGGTGCTAGCTGAGAGAGGAGGAGATGTAGAGCAGGTTGTAGCTGGTGAGGAGTTCAGACTCGTAGCCACAATGAACCCATCTGGAGATTACGGCAAAAAGGAGGTACTGATCCAAATAATCTAGAGATAAAGCTGTATAAACAGATTGAGCCTAAATTGATAGCCAAATTAAGATAAATTTGTGTTGTGGCATATGACCTACTGCTAACTGGTGAAGGCTACAGTTAACACCGCATTCGAATTTATTTTCTCTTGTTTCCATCAACTGCAGCCAGTAATAAAAAATCATTTGTGCTAGAATTTATAATTAGCTTGTATTCGCCTCTTTGCACCATTTTGATCGACTTTTCATCAGATTATCAGATAATTGAGTGTCTCCTTTCCCAATGTGTGAGTGTGTATAGTTAAACGAGACACGGACCCAGAGAGTGCCCAATGAGCACTTAAGAACCCCAGGATTGTGCTCCATTTGATTTGATTGGATTTCAGAATTTTAGTTTACACAGATAAATTAAATAAAACCATAGGTCTTTTTTACATTGGGTTCATGGAAATTAGAGATTCTATTTAGTCTAGCAGAGTCCGGTAGGCAGTCCAGGTGAATGTCTAAGGTAACACAAAAACAAAGATTGCTTTCATTGAGGTATGATGACGAGCTCTGTATATTTTATATTGCCAGTTATCACCTGCGTTGAGGAATCGATTCACCGAGATTTGGTGCCCACAGTCTACAAATGTGAATGACTTTGGGCATATTGTCGAACATAACACGACAGAAGAAGCTCGGGCAGCTCTCGACGCCACTGCTCAGCAGGGTGTACCCCGTTTCTCTGCTCGTACTTATGGCAAGCTTATAGTGCAGTTTATAACCTGGTTCAGAGTTGAGCCGTGTGGAAAAAGGTAAGCAGTGTGCAATCATTAGGAGTTGTGTGCCCATGAGAGTTTTAGACACCTGGGTGAGCAACTCCAAATAAAACTGTTATTAAAGTAAAATACATCACAATGGATAGGTGTTTATCCAGTTGTATGTAGTAGAGCAATAGCTGATGCGTATGATATGTAGTAAGTTAACTGCGCGGCTCGTAATTATCAATTTCTGCGGGCCCAGAGTTGTGGTTTCATGACAATTTTAGACATGGGAGTGGGTAACTACAAATAAGATGAATCCCATTGCCGAAATGATATACGCCACAATGGGCAGGCGTTTATTGAATTGCGCCTTCAGGCTATATCGGATATATGTGACATGGCCCACGGTTATAAATTTCTGCTGGCCCTTTTCCCCCCAAACCGGAAAAGTTTGCCAATCAAAATTAGTCAATAGATAAACTGCTGATGTAATGTAGTATGTGTGATGTATAAATCCTATTTTGTAGGTTTACCATTAGTGTGCGAGACGTTCTAGCTTGGATCCAGTTTATAAATCTGTGCTTCACCGAGGGTGAGAGCCTTACCACTGCTGCAGAGGCTTACATACACGGCGCCTGTCTTGTCTTTCTTGATGCTCTTGGTGCAGGTAAGTGATTAGTTTCTCACTGTAATCGCTCTCATTAGAATTTTAATATTTGGCTCGCTGAGAACAAGGACAATCGCCATGTTTATCAATCCCGACTTGATTGACCCGATGATCCGTGTAAAATAAAATCATCTTATCTTATTGCTGACTCGAAACCCAATGTACAATTCTATGTGTAGTCTAACTACTTCCAAAGTGTAAATTTCTTGTGAATGTAACATGAGTGAAACTCTCCGGCACTCATGAGATAAACCACGCAATGAGAAAGTTCTGCGAAACCATATCCCCCTTCTTTTCCGCTGTCATTTTAGCTAACTTGGCAGATGACAAAGCAGCTCGAAAGGACTGTTTAGACTTCCTACACAAACAAGTTGGAGATGAAGCTCTTCGTGTTCAGCAGGCCAAAGCTGTTACTTCGACCGCTGGGCGCTTCACCATCCACCCCTTTTCTATACCTACAGGTGAGCTTAGCCTGATCATCTGTTATCCCGCCCCACTAGTGTGAGAAGCAATGGTGGTTGAGGTGGTCTAGTTCTACTGGTCTATTCTAATAAAGCATTCCGTGTGATGTAATTGTAGTTGCTGATCAATCTTGGTTGTTTTTGGCATCAGGCCTTATGAATAGACCAATGGCGTTTATTTGTCAATGTAAGAAATGAAACAAGTTTGGTTGATAATGTTTGTATAACCCTTATCGACTCCGTAAAAAATCCCGTGTCAATCTTTGTATCCGATGCTCAATGATGGGGTGTATAATCTTGTTTTGACGACTTTTGTAGGAAATGAAGAGAAAAAACTGACTGACTTCACTCTCGATGCATCATCTACTAGTGCCAACTCTCTGTGTATCCTGAGAGCCTTACAGCTGCATAAACCGATACTGCTGGAAGGCTCGCCCGGAGTAGGAAAAACAAGTCTAGTAGCTGCTCTGGCCAAGTGCTCTGGGCATAAACTGATCCGAATCAACCTATCAGAACAAACTGTGAGTAAAAGTCTTAAAGGTGTGACCCACTCATGGCCCGTCGAATCAAATGGCTGCATTTGACTTGATGAACCTTGTCTTATTTGACTGTGCATCAAATGAGTCTTATCAATTCTTCAACAAATCACACTAAATTAGTGGATCTTTGAAGCCGGCGTTCTTAGCAGCGTGATTAAAAAACCCCTAGTACAATGGCAGGACAAAGCTAGCCAGCTACGTACGTAATAGTTCGTAATAATCATGCCCTTGTGTGCCTATAGATCAGTTTATTATTAGGAGTTACCCTACCTTGAGCGTATTACTCACCCTAGCAGACAACTCCAAAAATGGAGCTTTTGTCTAATTGACATTATTGAATCGTTTAACCATCCAGAACTTAGTTACCTTACCTGTGCATACTTACTGCAGGCTCATTGGGGATATTATTGATAAAGCCAACTGTGTTTTATACCTGTAGGACATTGCTGACCTGTTTGGTTCAGATTTACCTGTGGAGGGCGGTGTTGGTGGCATGTTTGCATGGAGAGATGGTCTCTTCCTGCAAGCGCTGAAAGCTGGACATTGGATCGTTTTGGATGAGGTATGAAATCTCACTAACAGAGATGTGTTTGGATGCACGTGTTGTACCCTGGCTACACTATGCTGGTGTACATGTGTTTGTTGCAATATCTGAAAAAAATTGAATAGGCAAACGACTTTTGGAGGAGACCCAGCTGTTGATAGTTGCGGCCCTTGCCAGGGTACACGCATCTCTCAGGGATAACCAGAAACCAACATAGAGTGGTGTTATTCGTATACGGAGAATGATCTCATCCTATCCTATCAGCTGGTCAGTCTATTAAATAATATGAAAATTTTATGTTGTAGTTGAACTTGGCTTCTCAGTCAGTGTTGGAAGGTCTCAACGCATGCTTTGATCACCGCGCTGAGGTCTATGTACCAGAACTGGGCAAGACGTTCCATATCAACCATGAGAAGGTGAAGATATTTGCTTGTCAGAATCCGCTGAAACAGGGAGGAGGAAGGAAAGGCCTGCCTCGAAGTTTCCTCAACCGATTTACCCAGGTAAGGCCGAGCTACATGCCACAAAAAGTAACGGTTGTCCTTTAGCCAAAGGCGGTGTGGGGAAATGACTTTGATGGAACTAACTCATACCGGCACTGAGGCTGGGTGCCACTCCACTCCTCTTTCTCACCGACTCCGCCAGTCATGATAGCTCAGTGGGAGAACGAATGAATCTCACCGTCTCTCCTCCCTGTGACCCGGGTTCAATTCCCAGCTATGGCGGAGTATTTCAAGAAATGTTTCCCCCACTGATCATACCCTACCAACCCAACCTGTGCCGGCGTGGCAGAAAATGGCTCAATCTTCCCTAAATGGCACCACATGGCCTGTGGACAGCGAGGAGGAAGGCCGAAGTGCAAGCATGGACAGACGATGACTGAAAAGAAAACCAAGTTCTTTGTCAACATATGTCGTGTATCTCCTTTTATGGCTTGATAACTCACACCCCCCTCGCTCGTCCGTCTCATCCGTTGTGGCGGGGCATTTCTGTGTAATATAATTGCTCTACTCGGCCATTTGGCCATATCCTATCAAATTGATCTTCTGCGAGCCTTTTTCCGACAATGGTAGTAGCTGGAAATTCTTTGCAGACCTCGGAATGACTATGACCAAAAGCCAGGATCTTTCGATCTTGACCCATGCGCTCCTGACACTTGGCTATCCTGCTATCCATTTGTTTAATATACGATATTCCCTCGCTGTATATTCACACAGGTGTATATAGAGGAGATGAGTAGAAAGGATCAACTGTTCATAACCTCTGCTATGTATCCTGCTATACCAGAACCACTCATCGAACAAATGGTCTCCATCAACCGACTGGTCAGTTTAAACTTTTGTTAGTTATGGTCACTTTGTACGAACTGACTGAGAGGCACTCCTCCCGTATTGGGTCATTCCTTGCCAGACATTTGGTTCAGCAGGTGTAGAGGTAAGGGTTAGACTACATGTATAAGAACATGTTTGCTTTTCTACTTGCACTTTGAATAAAGGTGAATTTCATTAATTATTGTAAAGTTACCAAAGGAAAGGGCAGGTCTGGTTGCTCCGTACCGTCTCAACACAGCCTTGCCGGTAGTTCTAAACATTGCAACTTGTTTAACCTCCCCGTACACCGGTTTGTGCAGCAGCAGTTTTGTTGTTGTGGTTATTACTCATCCAGCGATTCCCTGATGTTGCATCTTGTGATTGTATAATGCACACTATTGGTGTTTTAGATGACCGCAGAACGCCTGCCAGGAGAACACAACTTGAGAGACGTGTTCAGATGGTGTCAGCTTATGCTTAAATATCAGGTAATCATACTAGAAATTTATCTACTTCAGTCTTTGGCTTACATAATGTCAACTCGCAACCATGGATTTTGGCATAGTGGCATATTCAATGCAAATGACTCCCCTATGTTGAAATTTCTGATTTAAACATTTGGGAGGCTAGATGTTCAAATGAGAAATTTATATAATTTCTTTAGCTGAGCTAATGAGCTAGTAGCGTTGGGTCTGAAGAAAATGTCGCTCTACGCCCCCGAAAGCGTGAACTCGTATATGTCTAAGTCTGAATTCTATATAATTTGCCTGTGAGTAATTGTAATCGTAATTTTTGTTTGCCACATCAATATCATTTCTGGCAAAGCGATGTCTCACATTTGTAAAAAGCAACTAAGAAAAAATGATTTCGCATAAAATTGTGCATTCACAGTATAATTGGAATCCGAACTGGTATGGCATCGTTGTGAGGCTGACAGCTATACAACTTTTACAGCCTGAAGGAGAATACAGTCTGGCTGAGCATTTCTGCATGCTGTATGTGCAGCCACTGAGAATCACGGACTCATACGCCGAGAGGGCAATCGAGATATTTCATAGAGTGACAGAGCACTTGCCGCGCAATGACACACAGTCACATAGACGACTCCTGCTTTCAGACAGTCACCTGCAGGTGGGTGATGTCATGCCGAGTTGTGAATCTCACTGCTATCAATCGTATTCAGTAACCACATTTCAGTATTTTTGTTATGTTTTATTTTTACATGGATGGCCTTCCTGCCACCATCATTTGACCCACTGGTTAGGAGTTAGGTATTCTAACCACTATGCTATGGCTGCCCCTCGCGAGCTCATTCATTGGTTTATGCGGGCATGTGGCCGTCGTCTAAGCTTGAAACTTGTTCTGGAGCGGTAAAAGCTAGGAATTATGTGAGAAACTCTTCTAAAGGGGTTATGTCATGGCCAAAAGTGTCTTCACTTGTTTTCATATTCTGAAGCCTACCATGAACAAATGGGCCCAATACCCAGGTCAAATGGAAGCTTAGATATAGCGCTATGCAATGCGCAGACTTAGAGCCCTCGGCGACGCAGTTTTCAGATCGTCGTTGCAACAGAATTGACCTCGATGTAAAAAATTAACACAGTTGTTGGTGTTTGCATTGATTTCTCGGCTTACGCGCTGATGTTTGGAAAACCCTCTTGCAGGTGTATACTAGACCTGTAGTTACGCAAGTCTGAATACAAAAATGTTCAACAAAAATATAGAAATAGGGTTTCAGAGTGCTGTTTTCACCTCTGTCAGCGAGCGTTAGTGCCATTATTGTGCAATGATAGAGGCCCATATGCAATAGCCTCTGTTTAGGGCTAGGGGAAACTGGCAAAGTACTTCTTATAACTTTAGTTTTCTCCAATAAAATGAGGGAGTAAAGATCTTTAGGTTACTAAGTTTAGGTAATTAGATCCCATTTTCTTTCCATTTGGGCCGTAGTTATTCGAGTGGCCGATATTCGTTTTGTGGAAAAAAGACCACTCGCTATCGTTACAATGAGTGCAAAGTTGCCTCCCTTTAAGAATGGGGAACAGAACTCCGAACTTGAGAATTAGCGATTGGCTATCCATTTCAATGGCTGAAAAGACGTCCATTTATTCTGAAACGGTTCAGATTTCCCCTCGTGTATTGTGAATACTAAACTGACTATACTTGGTAGGTTGGTAATATGGTGGTGGAGCGTAGAAGTTATTCCAGTCCCAATGATCACTGTGTACTGCATAGACAACTTGGCCCACTGGAATCTCTGGCCGCTTGCATGGAGATGGGATGGATGGCTATCTTGGTGAGTAGTCAAATGCAGCGATGAGCATGACTTACTTTGTTATAAAGGGATGCTGTAGAGCAACACCGACATTATAATTGGTGAAGGGGAGGCTTATTGGATAGCACACTGGGCTTAGTGATCTGATTTTCCCGAGAAAACTCCCTATTCGGGCACCGTTGTGTTGTTTACCCATGATGTTG
>Ga0224511_10003357_pt1 | contig 11468 bp, 7 predicted proteins | sample SF_May12_sed_USG_2_FD_169988 | JGI IMG/M metagenome (GOLD analysis project Ga0224511, IMG submission 169988) | Sediment microbial communities from San Francisco Bay, California, United States - SF_May12_sed_USGS_8_1 | ecosystem: Environmental > Aquatic > Marine > Sediment | place: USA...
CCACCCACTCATCCAGATCACTAATGTTACTTGTGGCGCCATCTACTAAACAGAAGATAACCATTAGTTGCTAACATAAACACCCGATACAAAGCATGGAGTGCGAGGATGAATGTCTTGAGATCACAAAAGTTGCAGCAATTGAACATTATTCCTAGCAGCAAAAACTCTTGTCACATCCTAACACACTCAAATCAGATACGTTGCTTCCCCCGACTGAGACTGACCCAAGGAGGTAGGGTGAGTTGACCGTGGTACAACAATGATTGCTTCGCCATAAGCATAAGAGTACTCTGAGTACCTAACAAACCAAACAATATACAGAAGATAAGGATAAAAGAGTAGACTACACTAGGTGGGACTTCGGTTCGATAATTCACCTCATTTGAACAAACCCGAAAGACGTATGACACACACCGTCCTGTGCAGGGCGTCGAGGTGCTTTGCCCTTCCCATGTTGAGAAGCTCCCTCCGCTGGGCCCAGAGGCCGGACTTTGGTAAATCTACCACGACCCTGACCAAAGCCTTGGATCTCCTTGTTAATCTCCAGCATAATATCTTGATGTATTTTGGGAGGTTCCTGTGTGGGAGCGGCTGGCGGTGGGAGGGGCGGAGTCTCCTGTAATGGTGTCAGTGGTGGAGGAGGCTCATATCGCGGTGTGGCCATCTCGTCTTGCCGTGAGGATGGCGGTGGAGTAAGAGGAATCGATTTCTCGATATAACGCATGTTCAGACTAGCGCGTGAAGAGATGGCAGCTGGTGGATACTTGGCTGCGCCTGGCCTCGTATACCTCTCATTCATGCTTGATCTAGACATGGCTGGGTGGTTCACCTGGTCACTGAATGTGACACTAGATGCAGACTTACGTACACCTTGGCCTGAAAGACAGGTACAACACTGGCTAATTAACAACAGCTATGGCGGTTTGAGTTCCTACACGCAAATGGGACTAGCAGTGAGGAAACATCCAGCGACAACACTGCGGTAGCAGTTTGTAAGCTATTTTAGTGACAGTCAGTTGGCAGACAAACCTGGCTTATCAGGAAGTGGATATCTTTCATTGAATACCGCTGAGGTAACCACCGTGCTCCCATCTGCATCTCTGCCCGACACTTCAGAGCCCACATACCTAGAAGTGACAAATGGAGTCAGTCAAACCAGCATTTGAAAATTCTATTCCTCTCTGTCAGCCTAGTAAGGACACCAACACGATGGATACCTGATCTACATGCATGGCTCGGCAGATTCTATCCACGGAGTAAGAGGTAACTCTATGACTCCATCCCATCATTTTGATATGCATCTCTCAATTTGAGACATGTAAGAGGATTGTCACAGTTGTCAAAGAGCCATCTTCTCCTACTGGGTTCTCAGTGATTGATGTGTAAACAAATGGCTCAGGTCGACTGCCCATAGGACCACCTGTTCAGCCTTGTAGCTCATGAATTGGGGGGTGCTCTGGTAGATTGGAGCAGGCCCTGGGCATAGTCAACTCCCACTATGCCAACTCGGCTCAGGCAGCAACATCATTGCATGGTGTAATCATAATAAATGCTGACATCAGGTCCTAGGCCTAAAGGATCGTCAACATGTGATCTAAGATAGGGACAAATCAAGTGGTGTGATCAAGTGACACAATACCTTTTATTGAGGATACTTTCTCTGGCCATGCCCTTGACATTTACATCTAAAGGCCTTTCATTCAGTCGACTACGGCCTCTCTGTAACCGCTCCGGTGATTTATTGGGTGAAGACCGCTCCTGAAAAGAAGGCTGTCTGCTGGGAGTGCGAGAGGCTGTCCGGGAGCCGGGCTGGTGAGGTATACTAACTACCGAAGGTGGTGCATGGATATCCCTCTCAGATGTGGCACTGTCTTCCAGATCTTTCCGAACAGGAGACGGGGGCACAGGTACGCTGGTGGTGGGTATCTCCGGACCAGTGAATCCGCGCCCTACAGCCAGAACAGCATGATCCATAGCAGAAACAGAAGTGAGAGCTTCAATGGCTAGACTTAAATACACGTAGTTAGCTGTCCTAATCTCATTGTATCTTCAAGGTAGCTCATTGTTTAGCTTTGTAAAGGAATATGAACTCCTCATTCTTGAACCAATGATATGAACAGACCATATCTTACTTTCACTCCCAACCATCATGTAACTCAGTTTTTGGAAACTTTTCTCTAAAGAATGAAAGCCACCAGAAAGAAATCATCAACAAATTCAACATAACACTTAAAATCCTTATGATAAGATGGCCTTAGCATGTTTACATTTGAAGATAAGTCTAACTTTACTCAGTTAATTTTTTAAAAAGGGTTTTTTCGCCCAGTTTACTGTCTAAGAATCTAAAGATACGTGGCCCTTCAACTTTGAAACAGAAATAATCATGGTTTAGTAACTGCAACTTTGCAATTTTAAAACTCTATTCCGCACATATTTTTGACAACTCATTTTGGCGTTTCCCTGAATTATTGACCAAGACTGTCTACAGGACTTTCTTACTGGTACCGAATTTTGTTTGAGTAGATAGAATTTCCGATTTCCATGAAACTTAATGTAACAAAACTAGGGCCTTATTTGAGTTATTCATGTAAGATAAAATTTTCAAAGTCAAGTTCAAGTCAAAACTCACCGGATCGCAGTTGCATAGATTTCAATCTTTGCCTCAGTGAATCAGCCAAGGAGTTCTTAGCTGATGGGGTGCTCAGCTGCAATGACTCGACGTCCGAGGAGAAATCTGGTGAGAAGTCAAATGATGGTGATCGGTCTATATCCGGTCTGTGTGGCCTGCACAATTGAGACATGGCTTTCAAATCCAAATCAACCAGTTAAGATAGATTAAGCTTCGATGTCCATGGAATTCAAGCAGCAAAAACTTACCAGTCACAAGGTGGCGCGATTTACAGTATTCATGCTTAATGATAGAAAAATAGTTGAGCATTGCTAGTTTATTTATCTTCATGTTTTACATTAAAGGGGTTATGACATGGGCAAGAGTGACTTCACTTGTTTGTAGATTCTGAAGCCTACCATAAACATGTGGGCCCAATACCCAGTTCAAACGAAAGCTTAGTTATAGCCCTATCCAATGTGTATACTTAGAGCCCTCGGCGACGCACTTTTCAGACCATCGGCGCACCAGAATTGACCTCGAGATAGGAAATTAACACAGAGTTGTTGGTGTTTGCGTTGATTTCTTGGCTTGCACGCTGATGTTTGGAAAATCCTTTTGCAGGTGCACACTAGACTTGTAGTTACACAAGTCTATATAGAGAAAATATTCAACCAAAATATAGAAATAGGGTTTCAGAGTGCAGTTCTTCACCTTTGTCAGCGAGCGTTAGTGCCATTATTGCAAAATGAGGCAGGCCCAAACGTAACGGCCTCTGTTTAGGGCTAGGGAAAACCGGCAAAGCACTGCTTATAACTTACGTTTTCTCCAATCTTAGGTTCAATTTTAAGTTCTACTCAATGTTATAAGGGGGTGAAGATCGCTAGGTTACTAGGTTTTAGTAATTAAATCCCATTGTATTTCTATTTGTGCCATTTAGGCTGTAGTTATTGAGTGGCCGACATTCGGTTTGTGGAAAAAGACCAAAAGGGGAACACAACTCTGAAAGTGCGTCTACCATCGACCAAGTCATAACCCCTTTAATATCTTGGCTCGCTGCATATCAGGACAGTGTTACCGGTAGGCGATAACTCAAGAAAGCAAATTGTACACCCATATCCAATGTCAATTTAAAACCCCAATCCACCATCCACTGTGCTCCATTCTTCATGCGCTTATTCAGGTGGAAAAATGAAACCCATATAGCTCCATATGTAAACCACTTACGTGTTTCGAGAGAAATGTGTCGGCCGCTTGTGGTTTTCACATGATTCACACATGGAGACAAGGAACGGAGCGACACTGTGAGGTAGGCCGGGTGGTACCTCCATTTCTCCGATTAGATCAAACACATGGTCCATTCCCATCAGCTCATATATAGAATTTTCATCGTGAAGTTGAATGGTCCAGCCATGACGATTTTCAAACAAACCACTACAAAAGCCTAGCTATTATGTGGACTACAGGAGAAAATATCACATGGCTAAACGCTGCACGAACATATGTAAAGAACCACAAATATACCATATCTTTTGAGAGATCTTGTAGTCCAGTGAATACTAAATGCCTGACAGCTCCACTTCATACTATAACATGGAGCTGCTCTGGCTGACCACCCACCTAATCTCAATAACAATGGTTTAGCTACCTGTGAAAACTTTCATTGCGGGTATCTAACAATTTGAAAGTTGTTACTACCAGTAAACTTACCATGCGCAAAGCGCAAGGCGGCCACATTCCTCTCCTGTAGTCCACGAGTCAATGTGGCAGTTGAGGTCGGTTCCACTCATCAGTCGTACGGGAATTGCCATCTTTGCTTTGAGTTTGGATGCTTTCCATTCGAGTTGACAGGGAGGATAATTCCTTGATGATGGATACTCGGTAGACCAGAGTCGCAGTAGTTTGTGCTGGCATATTGTTTTGTATCCATTGAACGCTTGATCAGAGCAGTACCTGCATAAAATGTGACAAATTCAATACCACTACAATGTAAAATATAAGCTGCCGGGTTAGACACTAATTTTTCTCCATTTACCGCTTACCCGTAGTTGTATAGGTTTTCATTCCCGATGGCATAGCAAACTAAACGAATAGGAACAAACAGCCATATGTAAAAAAGGGAATATTAGGATACTGAGCTTGGAATTATACAACAGCTAAAACCACCGTGGTTGAAGCTAAACCTATTTCTATTCACCTTTTTGGTGCACAATGGATATACTTATCTCTGTTTGTATTCTTGGGAAATAAGGACTCGCGATAAGGAATTTCAGAAGGGCGTTAATGTTAACATAGTTTCAATTCAGTCGCTCAATCCCCAAGATGAAAGGTCCTTCAAACTGAGGTGTGTACTTCAACAGAGTAAATGCTATCTGAGCTGTTTAGTGTGAATTATGAGTGAACGTGATGGGTGTCCGTTTAAATTTCTGTTATAAAACCCGCAAGGAAGGACGTTGCTACATATTGTCATCAGTCCATTACTTACTTAAGAATGTAGTTAAACAGGGAAGAAGAAGGTGGCATGACACTGAGACACATTGACATAAGATTGGAAATCTTCTCATCGCTTATATCGGACTTATTTCTCGCCCACATCTGCACACAGATCTGTAAAAGGCACAACAGGATCTCAAAACCACCCAACTGATGGCTGTATGAAGAGCTACGATGAAGACTCCAAGGTTGTTGATTCAATAGTCAATAATGATAATACATGCAAGCTGAAATCTAAACCAGCTACTGTAGTCAGTGGTTCAAGTTAAAAAGTCGAGGTAAAAGGCTGTTTTGGTGTTTACAGTCAGTGCGGACAGCAGCTTATCGGGTCACGGTACGCGGTATGTCAGCCAGCGGGATCACACGACAACAGAAAAACGCATTGTGTAGTTACATATATGTTTTGCGAATTGAGTTGGGGAAAAGTGTTTCAAAGTGAGAAAAAGCTCGGTGAGGAGATGCTATAGTAAGGGAACGCTAATCAATAAGTATACCTTTGCCCAATATACTCTGGGCCTTCGTCTTCTTGCATCCTCCCAGATTTAAGGACTGGTTCAAATTCAACGTTATAGAGCAACGAAGCTGTTTTATGTGAATGTCCTAGAACCCAGCTTCACTAACCTGAACGAGCAGTTCATCACGAAGGTCGAACGATGACAAGGCTTTCTGGATGATATAGTTGCCTAATAAGATCTCCTTCTGCTCGGACATTGTAGCATCATACATATACCTTAGCACCTAAATGAATAAGCTTCATTTGTTTTTGGCATCTTAAAAAAGAAATGACCATTTCATTTGAAGGAGCAGCCGCTGGTGTGTGGTTTGGGTGCAGTAGGACAGGGTTTGAATCCCGAAAACACCCAATGGCACTGTGGCACTGTCACACAATTCGGTCCTCAGCAACAATTAACCCTCCCAATTATCCAATGATCGAACTTTACCACTGGACTAATATTGCACACTGATGAGGTATGCTACCAAAGTCAGGTTTCTCACGGGCTGCCATTGTCATGGTGTCAATGAATGGTAATAGTTGCTGTTGCCTTCTTCAGGTTCCTGATTAGGACCAATCAACCATAGCCATATGTTTACACATCTCCCGCCAACACTTGGCAGCTCTTCTCAATAAGATAGAGGTGCTTCTTTAACCACTGTGGAGAGTGACCTTGACGCCTATTTACTGGTTGGGACTCCCATTATTCTTACCGTGGTGATGCGAAGCCATGCTGACAATTTGGAGTGAGAGGCTTACTAAAGACTTACCAAGGAAAAATCCTGCCATTATTGGGAAGTGACTCACAAGTTCTCTCAGATTATAATTTGACGCTTTCACTATCTGAGCTAATGTGGCCCCCTCAGGCCGCTCCAATGCAGAGTATAAATGGTAAATATGTTGTAGGCTATAGTTGAGTTCATACACTTGGTATGAGACAGTTTTTGTATTGTACAACCCATTTCCTAGACAAGTAAACAGGGGATCTTAGCTTTATCGCTGCTTAGGGTTATCAGTATTTATACAGTGAATGATGTTCACTCAGTGTGTAGGTCACACTCACTGAGCTCTGATAACTCGGGAAGGGGATTTTCAAGAAAGTTTACTCACCAGCTTGAAAAGCATCAGCGCCATCTTGTAATCATTCTCCTTAACCTTGATGAGAAATGGATGATCGATTGGCTCTCTTTTAGCAAGGAACAGATGGTTTTGGAAGTGAGTTTGGCTGTAGTTTGTGATCAGAAAATTGTTTATTTGGGGAGGCAGTCGAAGACCATGGCTCTGAGTGAAGATTTTGCTGGACAACTGGCTAATCTGCTGGTCTGTGTGCAAGAACCGAAATTCTACAAGCGTAGATGGACCACAATGTCAGCTGTGTATAAAGACTTTAATCCTAACTCTGAATCTGGGTAAAAGAAGATTGAAACGCATAGCGGCCCCTGTTCCTACCAGGAAGTACCAGCGCAAAATTTTCTTTTCAACATTTCTTTCGGGTTAAATATGATGGAGAAATAGCTTTAACAGACTTATTACATGACCAGTATCGGTTAGCTATAGAATAATTATTGACACAATTGAATAAAACCAACAAACCCCACTGGTCAAGCTCAATAGAGCCAGGAGCACTTGTAATAGCGAGCGTGACAGCAGCCGCAGAAACACATAAATTTCAAGGATAAAACCAGGTCATCTGCTGTCTGAGTATTAGTATTATGTTCACTACAGAATCACCACACAAACCGACTATATATGCCCGGTGAAATCAGGTTGCTACATGGGTCTACTATTTCAGATGGCAAGATAGCGACCTATTGGATACTCGTCAATATCATAGGCCACGTGGACTGAGTAGTTATTTCATAGGTTGGCACACCAGGCAAGCCAGCACAGCTTCTCATACCAACTCGGGGTACAGTCCTTCACTGTCAAGTGAAGTAGCCTGTTACATGTACTGCATATTATAAACTACTAGCTAGCTAATGGTTCAGACACACAGTCTATTCTTACCTTGCTGTCCAGACATGTTATATAAAAATGCTAGCTCAGTCGGTATCTCCAGACTCACGATGGTCTTCAGTTCTTTACGCGTAAGCTCCTGCATGGTAAGGCAAACTTAGAACTGTTCACGATAAATACTACATGCCGAATACCTAGTCCTCAATGACTATTGTTTACTCAGGGTACACATGACTGCACTGCCGCGCTGAGCCAAGCCTGAGCTTTCCACCCTAGCACTAACCACTGTATCAAATGTGGATTAGCCCAAAAGCTATTCATGATATTACGCTTGTCTATAAAATGTCCTTGGGTTGTATTCATACTGGTGAATAGCCTATCGTAAAGCATCCCAAGCATGTGATGCCACTGGTGTTAAAAACATAGTCATACATTGCACCCACCCATTGACTTTGTACAAAAGCCATATTCAGATTCACTTTTACTAGCTAAGAAAGGAATTTCATCCTCGTATCACTACTTTGCTCTATACTTAGGCTATTAAATAAAATTACTCACTCCGTTGAAATCATGGTTGTTGGCTTTATCGTCTTATCAAATACACTAGCTTATCTGAGCACAAGGCAAACAGCACTGGAGACATACATTTGAGCATAAGCCTTCACTCTATCCTTTTGTATTAGCTACTTAGGCAGCTGAGATCGACTACGCCCAATACAAATCAGGTGCCGGTAATGTGTACCTGACCACTCCTACGTAATGTTACCTACCCCCCCCCCCCCAAAACTACTGGGACAGCTCAGTGGTAGAGCCTGGGTTCAAATACCGGGCTAATGAATATGAGCTCCTCATACTAATCCTAGCTCAAAAGAAAAATCAGCCTCATTATCAGGCGGATCATTGATACTGACTCGCTCAGTGTTCCATCCTAAGCCGCAACTGCACATAACAGTGAGGACGCCATGCGGGAAAAACCCAAATGGCTGAAATATCTAACATGGTATCACTACAGCATTGGCAGGTAGTGGGCAGTGCTTGGGGGGTCATGAATACGTGCGTTTCCAGGGGTATGTGTGCATGCACACATTATGCACAGGTAAGGGAATGGTGATATTACCCCAGGATTCCATTCGGAGAGCTACACACAAAACGCATATCTGAGAGGTATCGCGGCAACCTGGGTGATGTTTACATTATATATTGGTGGTCTGAAAATACCTTCTAAACACCATCGCCACCGGTATAGATTCATGATGAGGACATGACTCAGGACTGTTTACTGAAGCTAGGAAGCCTGGGATAAATGAGCTGATTTTTTGTTATAATTGTAAGTCTATGATTGTCCTAGGCTTGCATGAAGAAGGAGGGCTGACAGCAGGAAGGAATTTGGTTATAAAAACCTAACCAAACTCTAATGATGCAGTCTTAAGAGTCTGCTCCGGTGACCATGCACAGTGAGAAAGTCAATAGAACAAGAAGACGAGGTAAGACCATGTTTATAAAAATTCCAATCATGAAATAGTATGACTTTGAATGATATCTAGTGGAAATGCGCTCAAGTGTAAAAGTTTGTCACACCTCGTCATTGTTACCGCTCCCAGTCCGCTCATCATAACAATTCACTCACATGTATTATATAAAAGGATTACACATCCACCGGCTTAAATATCCGGGACGCTATGCACGACGCGTGTAGATAGATACAAACACATTATTGATAAATTAACAGTAAAATTTGGAGAATGGTGGCTGGAAGGAATTATTCATCTGTTGAAATAAAGGATTAGTGCGGCGATCAAGAAATGTCTAAAAAGCAGTTATGGTGTTTTCATTTGATATTTGATCCGCGCAATGATATGACCCAGAATAAAACGGAGCTTATTAAAGAGCTTTGCGAGTTATGCATGTGGAGAATAATTTTTTATACATCCATCAACAATTATGGGGTGCAAAGATGGCTTAGAGCACTGGGTTTAGGGGCGGAGGTTTAAGTCACAGTTCGGGCATCATTCGGGTTTGGAAAAAGAGGCTCACCTAAAGTAGCCTTCTCTATGTAACACACCCTGAACCATCCTGGACTAAAGCTACTGGCTCAATGGTGTGAAAAGTCACAGCATGTTGCTTCAGCGTGTGAGAAAACCATGTCTATGGAGAAAACTTCAGAATCTAAAAAGAGTCAGGTAATAGGCAAACTCACCCTCCGAAGGTCTGCTTCTCCCCATCTTCTGTCCCTGTCTATGATTAGTTGTTGCTTGTTCCTCAGATACTTATGAAGTTGCCAACGACACCGGATGTTAGCCTGACATACAGTTATGTTTCTTTTGAACTTTTTAAAAGCCTGGCTGCAATTTAAAAAGACATCTCCATAATTTTACAGTTATAGTTTTATTTTGTACCTATTATTGCATTAATGTATTAGAAAAGCAATATACTAATGAACCAGACCAAATAGTGCAGCAGAGTTCCAAAAGATAGAAATGATATTCTTATTTAGTGAAATGCGCAGGTGACATGGCCCTTCAGCATATGGCAGCTGGTGGGACGAGCGAAGTTGGTTCGCCATGACCCTCCACCTGCACCCTCCACCTGCAGGTCACCTGACCAACACATGTGCTCGCTTAGTAGGAAAGTTATTTCAAAGCTTAGACAGAAAATCCTCAAATGCGAGCTTAGGTCTGAGTTTAGTAGTTTATAAAGGGAGATGAGATTTTTATCTCAATAAATTAGGGATATGGGATAGTGGCTTAGCTCAATGATTACTAGAGCGATTGGCTCAAAATCAAAACAAACTGGTTTCAAGTCCTAGTGAAGCTGAGCGCCCACTGCAGAAAAATGAGCTCCTCGCATCATTCCTCACTCCTACCGCTCTAACCAGCCTCAGGTTAAGGTGGTCCATTAATCAGGACGGCCAAGTACTCGAGTAAGACAATAAATAAAAAAGTGGGTCAATCGTCTACCTACCAACAGAAGTAGGATCTCCAGAATGCTTGAATACGGATGGCAGACTTTCTCATCCTCAAATACCGTCGGCGAAGCATGTGCGTTCTCACTCTGTCCTGTATAGCTTTAACAGCTGACACCACAATCTGTAAGACAATCCAAAGGTCACTGAAGCTCCCTCAAGTCTCCGCTCTATTAACCAGAAACACGGGTTTTTATGTTGAAGAGAGCAAACAACTCCCCGATAATGTCCATTCATTTTACAGAGTTAACTACCTTTTTTATAAATTTTACAGCAAATTTAACGAAACTGTTCCATTTTGATGATGTAAGAACTCAATGAGACTGTCCGCGGGGTCAGCCTTGTACTGCGGACTGGTTGCTGTTCCATATATTGCCACTGAACAGGACCAAGTGAAAGACTATTACTAAAGATCTATAGTTTGCTGTAGAGAGAGCCCTCTGGTGTTCCAGGTTTCTATACTAGTAAACAGATGTCTATAGATTCCTCTAGATTCTTATAGATTCCTAAACTAAGACAAGGTTTAGCTTGTTAGGTCGGTACAAAACAGAAAAGCTCTGTTCGCTATGGTCAGTTAACATGCCAGCTGTCAGCCACATTATCGCTGGCATCATTTAGATTCGACTAGGTTCATAAATATATTAACAAACCAATGTGACTGCGCAACAAGAAGAGAATAACGAAGCTCATGTCTCATACAGACCTCTGCTCTTTGTTGTTCTAGTTGTTGATAAAATATTTCGGACATAAAGAGCTGAGATGTTCCCATCTGATAATCGTCAGGGGATTCAGCTTCAAACTCTTCCTTAAGTACCTCCAGGCAAAAACAAGAAGCCGAAGAATCATCAGATGGCTCTTTGCGGTAGACATATTCATACCTGCATAATCACAAAATTACTATTTATGGTGCCTGCCTGCCTGCCTGCCTGCCTGCCTGCCTGCCTGCCTGCCTG
>Ga0224511_10003358_pt1 | contig 11465 bp, 3 predicted proteins | sample SF_May12_sed_USG_2_FD_169988 | JGI IMG/M metagenome (GOLD analysis project Ga0224511, IMG submission 169988) | Sediment microbial communities from San Francisco Bay, California, United States - SF_May12_sed_USGS_8_1 | ecosystem: Environmental > Aquatic > Marine > Sediment | place: USA...
TGTAATGTGTTATTTTAACTTGCAAATGTTATATACTATAACACTTTCTTTTTACACATGTATAGTGTCCTGTCAGAAAATTCCTTGGTCATATTGAAAAATGGTGTCAAACATTGAAGTTTTACAATAGTATAAAGTCGGTAATGATGTAGGCAACCCTAACCTTCACATCACGTGGTACTTGGAATAACCTGGATAAAGGAATACCGTAATATCTATTTAAAGAAGGTATATCCCGATGGCAGAAACGCGAATTGTCTGTTTTCTTAGCAAAACAGTGAAAATATGTGGGTTTTAACCGATATTTTTATTTAAATCAACTATGATATGTATATGAAAAGATATTTTAGCATATTTGCATATTTCATGATTTTCTAGTAAAATCTGGAGGACAGGGGCTTTAAAGTATCCATGTGTTTTATTTATGTTTGTTTTGTTACTTATTTATAATGCTAAGTAATTGAGACAATACCTTTTGAAAACTAATGGGTATGTTATTTTAAAACGTAAATGTTATCCATTATACACTAAATTATACATGTGTAAAACATGTGGGTCTGTATCCGTCGTGCCCAAAATAAGCGTTATTTTACCGACGTAGGGTTTGCCGCCTCAATGTCAGAATGTTATTTACGCCCCTGAAATTCACCATATGTTGATTTAAAAATAATTTGGCACAAATTTTAACATTAATGAGACGGTGCGTAGAGTTAAAGAAATCATATTTATGACATAAAGATGTGTTTTAAAAATATCACATTTGTCTAGACTCTTACCTCGCCATAGATTGATGGATTAAAAAATGGCACAAATATTAACATCGATGAAACAAAGTGTCGCACGGAGCACTTGAGCACTACAAGTTTTTTTATATTGCCTCGTTGCGCCGATCGTATTCTTAACTATAAGAAACTCGAGTTCTTTATACAGTTTAGTTCGTAATACAACTTCAATAACATGAAGTAGTTTGCTGTACTTTTATAAGGAACTTCGGTTATATTTACATATTTTCCTGATGAATTAAAAATAGAACGAAATATAACCAGAAAACACATTGAAAAAATAATAATCAGACTTAAACTGTATTAAAACCCGTGTTATCGTGATTTTCAGCAAAACGTTATCCTCTGAGCAAATTCCCCCCTTGTAAAAGCCTTGCTCAACAAATAAATAAACCTCATTTTATTTGTTTTATTTTATAATGACTACCCTGCAATGATTAATATAAGTGCAAGACAAAAGTAACTGCAGTATAATATAAGTTTTTAGATGATAAGTTGTCAAGCTCAGTGCGATTGTCCAGGAAGTTCGTTGATTAATTCACTTGTTTACTACTTTTAGTGTTATTTATTATTATGTGTCTTAATAAACATATAAGACGTTATAATTAAGTTAGCATCAACATGATATGAGAGGCTTATGTCTGGGAATGAGTGCATAGATCCACTGATGGCCCTATAATCAGTTTATTTTAACAATATAATTGCACAAGGTACTTGCTAACAAAATAACACATGGTAATGTTTGTGGTTAAATCTATTCATATTCATATCAATGTTCATGTTTATGGATCTATCATATTCGTAGTATAGTTCAAGGAAACGTCTCTGATTGCATTATGGGTACGTGATTGCATTATGGGTACGTGATTGTATTATGGGTGCGTGATTGCATTATGGGAACGTGATTGCATTGTGGGTACGTGATTGCATTATGCTTACCAATCTGAACACATCGGACAGTGGGCTACACCACACCATCTCTCTGATGTATGTAGGGGCGCGCCATCTTGGATTTGGGATTACTTAGCACATAGTGACATCATCATCTATGTATAGAATGTTATACATGCTATACTTGCACGATCGCCGGTTAGGCGGAATTGGCCGAGTAGTTCCGATTGCGCGTTGTTCAAGATGTTCAGATTGGTTCGTAATCGCCGAACGGCTTTCGTAGGCTTCCGATAGAACTATATTTCAGCGTAGGCGTTTTGGGTTAGACATATCCTTCCACCAGATACATCCGAGGCACGATCGCCGATTAGGCGGAATTGGCCGAGTAGTTCCGATTGTATGCTTACGTGGGCCCTCTTCAATACACGTGAGTCCTCTTCAATACACGGCTTTTAATTGATATAATCTGCAGATTCTGATGTGCAATGGTATCGCCTGTGTATTGGAAGCTTAAATTTCTTTAGAGCTGATTTAAATATTTTGACGCACATTTGAAATCGTGAATCCTATCTAAATTATCTTAATGCAGCATATCATTTTATTGAAACAAAATAATTAATATTCATAACAACATCGTGATTAAGATTTAAATCTCTACCATCTAATTTATGCAATCAAACCACCCCAAAAGGAAAGTAGGGGAAAACAGCAAAAACAGGTTAGGTCGACTGAGCGACCGATTTTTTTCTCTTAATTGAAGACACGTCAACAGCTTTAGCAAATTATTCCTAAGTTCGTATGTAAATGGGAACGGGTTCATGGAATAAACCTACGTGTACTTACTAATAAATGACCTTTTCGACGTATCAGAAATGAGAAAGTTGTTTTTGTTTTAATTCTTTGGCCGCAATCATTTTGTAATTTAGTAAATGTGCGTATTTTTATATAAATACACATGTAAACGAAGCTATAAATTTTGTAGAGACGGTGATGTTTTGACAAGATATTCCGTACTAATTACCTTCCTGACACCACTGTGGACGTTAGTGTGTGTATATTGCGGTTTAACGTCAAAAGTATTACGTTGAGAATTTGTCATCGAGATAATGTCTTTAAAAGCTGGGTATTTATTTCTGGAATCAAAATCAACACCTTTTTTCAAGCAGCATCGTAACTTCTAGCACGGGTATTTTGCTGCTCTGTGTTTCTTATATTTTATACGTTATTTTTAACAGACTTGGATACGAGCTTCACGCTAGAGTAAAAAGTAAGTTAAAAAGATGCAGTGCAATGTTCGCAGACACATAATGTTGCGCGTTTATCATTTAGACAGTCGCTATTAAGAATTACGTTTGTAATAGTGTTCATACTCGATCCTTAAATCAGTTTTCATTCACTTGCTAAGGAAGTTGAATTCTACATTTTTGGGGTGGGATAATGTGTTCATAAAACCGCGTTCGACTTCTTGTATTTTAAAAACTGGACATTTTTGCGACCTCTTACATTGCAAACATGTAGGAAACACTCATATACAGGCAATTACTAAAGTAAGAGTAGAGCGATCATAATTCTAATTATAAGTTAGAAAAGGTGTGATTAGTGTTTACTTTTACCCTTTTTAGTGTGTATTATAAATTATGTGCTATTCGTACGTACATACATTTTTTTATTCGAAATAGGTGTACTTTTGTGAGATTTTTTATAAACTGTGGGAAAAAACCATACCGGTACAATGCAATTTTGTTCAGTTCAAACATGCACACATTTTACCTTTTCCAAACATATACATTTTATAAACTGTGGAAATTCTTTTAATTGAGTGCCTAATGTCGCCAGTTTTACGCACATTTATATAATTAGTGCAGTTTATATGAGTCAATAGCATAGCATGTAATTAAAGTAATCTAAAGCTTGTAATAGATATAAAGGACTTAATTTAAAACGTTGCGCATTTTAATGTTTTATACAGTGCAATGTTACAGATTTGTTTAATTTAAATGCAAATTTGCAATTGTTTGATCGCCTTTGATAGTTATGTAACGTTATAACATCATCTCATAAGTTTTCCTCAAAATATTAATATAATGAAACACAATATGCACGCGGAGGGAGAGTTCATATACTGTGTTCTATTAGTGCCACTCTGCGCAGATCCATACACTGTTCAGACATCACGACCAATTAATCAGAGTGCTGATATATTAATAAATATATAATAATAGTATTTATATCATTATATTATTATATTGTATTATTTTGAAATGGAACACAGACATCCGTTGTTATTAACAAAAACAACAGACACCGGCGACAGTTTCGGAATAAGCTGTTAAGATGTCACCGGTGTAAGAAAAGCACCCACCAGGCATTCCAGTGCAACTATATGAACCCAGTCGCACCGGAAGAAAAATGTCTAGTTACGTATTTTTATTTTTATTCTATTTTGGACGTCGGGGGGTGGGGGTGGGGAGAGAGGTAGCTGAGAGGCACAAACAGTATGTACCATTTGGTAAACCTTTCTCAAAATGTAATGTTCTAAAGTGTTTTAATTTGACGCCGTCGCAAGGGCGTCATCAATGCCAACTAAACAGTACATCACTGGAAATAGTTAACTAGTACACTGCCCGCTCTGTCGTCACAACATTTCCGTGGAACCACGAAAGGAAAAACGGTTAGGCCGCTATTCCATGTCATGATCCGGATCCGTATATATATCTGTATCTGGGTAAAAATTGAATTACATGTAGTTTAACAACGTTGGTTATACCAGTGTCTATATCTGGATCCGCATATCCGTCCCCGTATACTCCGTCCGCAAAAACGTCTCATTGAGCCAGTTTATCCGGATGCGGACGACATACGGGCATTATTTGGCAAGATCAAGGCGACTAAAAGACATTGATCGTGGTGTTTTCTCCACTGTTTCCAAATTGTGGTGACATCCCTATTAAGAAAAGAACAATCGACATTACTGAAGTTGTTAAACGTTGCGTTTAATTGGCGAATTCTTGATATTACAAATTCATATTTAGTATTTAATCTATCTTACCCATGTACTGGAGGTGCATACGTCTTGAATTACGTCTTATTGGTTTAAAAAAGGTTAAATTACTATATAAATGATTTCTTGTCAGTTTAACATAAGGACCAAGTAGGAATATACATTTGACCGATACTAATACATGTACCGGTACATGTACATGGAATAGAGCGTCCGTGTCAAAATCTTGCGGACACGGATCTTAAAACGGATCGGGATCCTGATACAGACACAAGAAATAGCGACCTTATCACAAATAAAAAACAATTGGCCTTCCAATAGGACGGAAAACGTGTTTATTTATGGTCTACGTGTGGTTCTTCAAGACTCGCATGTTTATTTTTAATTATTTTGCGGCACATGACATAAACTCTATGCCCTCACAGCCCAAATCTGAGGCATAGATGACATATTAGCACTTATTTACTTCTGTTTTTCGATTAGAAGCGATACTACTATGTGGAAACTTACGCCATTTACAATTTTATCAAGTGCACTTTGACCTCAACTGCTTATGGCAATTTACCTAGTTTCTGAGATCAGCCGACATCTAAGGCGGAGTGCTATCCCCTATCTCGCACAAAATCAGAGACATTGCTAATAAAAACTACATTTCTTTGGAAACGCATTTACATTTAAATACAATCATTAACGAGGTATTCATACTCGGCTGCATTTCTTAGGTTGATAGGCATCTTCCGGTTGTCGCGCAGAATCCTAATATAGTATTTTGTAACTATCTGCGCCGCTCATCAAATTTCATGTGAGATAACCCAAAACTTTATTATAATTTAAATTAATCAGTTTTAGTGTGATTAAACAGGATGATTCCAGCTGATGGAAATATTTTCTATACTATATAATTGCTGGCTAGTCCGACGAATGCTCAGACCTCTCAAGAATGGCACCGCGTGTGCGTATGAAGCCTCAACCCTGATAAATATCACCGCTACGAACAAAGGTACGTCAGTTGCTTGGACGCGTCTATAACGTTGCATCGATAGCTAATGTTTTAATTATTTTAGAAATTATTTTTGATTTAGATCTATTTCATAGAGTTTTTATATTGCTTTGTATGACTACAAGTAATAATGATTCGAACAATCAAAATAATGAAAAACGGAAACATTATGAAGGGTATATTAATTTAAATCTTATTATCGAATATGTGTTCGAGGAAACCTGGACATTAAAGATCCTGATAAAATATTTTCCTAAACCTAGTTATATAAATGGGCGTTAAAAAACAAGAAAAAAATCGATTCAGCATACGGTAGTTCAATTTACGGATTAAGGGACTTGTAAAATATTTTTTTTTCTTTTCACTTTAAAAGAAACATCAAAAAGATATAGTATGTTTTATCTTTTATTTTTATACTTTAATAGCGAAGTTTTTAAACACTGTTATGCATATACTGTAGAAAATATATAGTTAAAAAGTAAAATGATTAAAAGAATGCAATATTAGTAATCATAAATGGCAAATGGGGACATCGTGAATGGTCTTAAACTGCACTAATTTTAAATGATATTATACCCATGAAATTATTACATGGCACATGTGCGTCACCCATTTTCGAGTTTGATACTGATAGCAATTGTGAGATAATATAACTGACTATTTTGCGAAAATTTACTAACTATTGAAAATCTTACTTTCTGTCGCTCTGTGTTTCGTTCAGAGGTTAGTTAAACTTCAATAAAAGAGTTTCTAATACTATTGTATGACTATTACTCAAATGCAATTTCATTTTTGTGTTTGTACCATATAATTTTTGCTGCCGTTGTCTCTGTTATCGTAGGCAGCTTTGCTCAGCCGCAAAACCGTATCGTTAAAATGTGGTCAGCATAAGGAGAGAAACTGCATTTAAATATTAATGTAAATAAAAATTATATATCGAAACAAATACAGAAGACAGAACAAACCGTGATTCATTGCGGTTGTTTGCGTTTAATTGTCAGTAATTTACTCAGTGTCTCGTTGCATAGTAAAAATCAGTAAATGCTCAGGTGCAGCAATTTTCGCAGACACATAATGTCGCGCGTTTATCATTTAAGACAGTCGCTATTTCGATAATTATAACCTTAGTGATCAAACTTTAAAATCAGTTTTGTTCACGTTTCTTGGTAAGGAAGTTGAATTCTACATTTTTGGTGCGGAATACATGTGTTCATAAAACCGCGATTGGCTTTTTGTATTTTTAACATTGGATATTTTGCGACGTCTTACATTGCAACTTAAAACATTCATGAATAGGCAATTACTAAAGTATGAGTAAAGCGAAGGTAATTCAACGTAGGTGTGTGCGGTAACGTTGACTGCTAACTACACGTAGTACGAAATCTGCAAGTGTTGCCCGAGTCTTTGTGACAGATTTTAGTTTCCGTTGATAAAATTAATGAAATTGAACTCCGTTACAGCCTATTTCACATAATACTCTATTCACCTGTTTAAGAATTCAGGGGTTTGGATTTAGGTGCAGTTAGCAATCAGGGGCCATTAAAACCCTTTATGTCAAAATCCGGTTTATACCGGGCCTGGGCCTATTATCGAAGTAAAATTGGTCACAAAATGCATAGATTTGTGTGAGAAAAAACATGTACAGGACTCATGTTTCAAGAAAATCAAATTCATCACTTATAAATACAGCAGAAACTTAAACAAACAGAAAATAACGATTCACAAATTGGCGTTTTCAAATTAACTCCCTTTTTATATTGAAATAAGAAAAGTGAAATTTTTATGTCGGTAACTGCATCCAAATTTCGTATTACAGCAACTTGAGTATCGGCACTTGAATTACGGCGATGAAGTTTAAGGCGTCGTTAAATGAAAAAATGCATAAGTTTGGTATATAATTTAATTAAATTAACAAAAAATAATATGCTTGATATTTTAATTCAACTTTTTAACCGTGTATTTTTGTAAAATATTGTTACAAAATTATCTACGTCTTTTTGAAAAATGTAAAGGGAAGTAATTTCTCATGTTTTCCTCCCCTTAATATGAATAGAGTGTAAACTGTTAAATCTTGTTTCAAAATTAAAATAATAATCGTAAAAAGCGGCCTGGGGATTTATCTTATAACATCATATTCTTAAATGTTACTAGGTTTGTGATTTTTCTGTATTTTGCAAAGGTGTGTTTCAATTAAGCGCAGTAAGCCTTAAAAAATCACGACAAATGCCTATAGACTTCAAAATGTCTCCAATTAGGAATTACTCAGACGTTGGCTAAAGGCCACTGAAAAAAAGTTAATTAACCGTTATTGTCTGAGTGCACTTTGCAAAGCAAAGTAAGGTTATTTCAATAACATTTACTCAAGAAATGTTCAGCAGTTCCTTTTGTTCCAAATTAATGGGATTTTAGTCCATTTAGCGACTAAAATACATGACATTTTTCATTTCTGGTTTTCTGGTTTTAACCTGTTGTGTTTAAAGCGCTATTACATCTTCTGGTGCCAATTTCCTGATGCATTTTTGTCATTTTATAATAAAAAGATGTTGTTACTGGTAAAATGCAGACGGTCATAAGATTCCTTCTAAATATCACAAAGAAAATCGATGCGTTCTTGTTTCCTAAGTCGTCTAATGCGCGGTAGAATCGCACGCAACGTGTCACAAAAGAATATAATAGACATGTCTACATGTAAATCCTTAGTTCTTATGCTACAGAATAATGATACAATCATCAAATTTGTCGTAGGAAATTCGTAAACTGTAAGAAATTGATACGTTCTGGGTTCTGGCCACTTGATTCTGGCGTTGGCGTCTGTTACTTCGATAAGCATAAAGGAACGTTTTTGTTCTTTTTGGTATCTCAAATGCGACACAAGCTCACGGAGCTACATGTATAGATCTACATGTATACGTATTAGAGAACCCCCACAGACGAGTTTGTAATGTCTTAAATGCGTTATGAATAAGCAAACACTCGCGCATATTAAACTGAAACTATTTTACAAATAATTCATTTCCCAGGTGACAACTTCCCTGTGTCACTGTAGAAGAATTTAACCAGTATACCTTACACTGACGTACACGCGTACAAACAAGTAATAAACACATTACGGGTTGGGTAATACTGCTTGTATGTACCGAACCACCCCGGGTTACTATGACCTTGTTAACCAATCGAAATGTACATGTGGTTTAAAACGTGTGTCGTCATTTGGCAATAACCTTTGTCTAAACTGCTTACTTTGCTCGTCTATTCACGAATACGCGTTTCTATTAGTTATACGTCGTTTGGTCAATTTAACCACAAAAGTTTATACAATCGCTTAAAACACCGGATTTATCCAGTTGGTCTCTATAGAGTTTCATATTGTCATCCCACGTGTATATCGATTATCACAAATCAATGATGCTGAATCTCGTTAAACTCTTTTATTATAAATACGGACCTCCTCAGTTTCTGCTGAGAACTGCTTCATTATGAGTTTAATTAATCAACATAATTCTTATTATATTTTCACACACCGCGTTCGCCGATCAAAAGAACAAAACATTGCGTCAGCTGGGATCCCATTGACTGTTCTATACAGTTGAAGACGCACGGCGCGCCACATCTTGACTATTGATCAGGTCGATCCTACTAGGGCAGTTCCGAGCGGATTTTAATGACGCTTGTATGATTCACACGTAATGTTCTCATTTAATCACACCAAATAGGGCCCCAGTTCATTTTTGAAATATTTGTTAACGCGTTTAGTACTGTTTTAAATTATTAAGTAAATGTTACTAGTGAGGTCGGATACTGAAACTATTAAACACGGGGTGGAAACTGTTCAAAATGGAGAGGAACCGCCGCCACAGAGTCCCGGGAAGTCAAAGGTAAATGTAAATCATGGAGTATTTAGAATAAATAGTTTGAGTTCTATATTGTATTAAGATTATCGCCATTTGAACACGTGTTTAGGTTCTTATAGTGATAAGATAAAAAAACGATAAAAAGGTTAAAAAATAAACATGGGGCGGAAAATGTGAAACATGGTGAGGAAACGCCGCTCGAAGACGCCGGAAAGGCAAAGGTAACCCCAGTTTATACCGTACTAGTATTTATGATAATTATATAGTTTTTATTCTATATTTTATTTATATATTATCATTGTTTTAACTCAAATCATTTAGGTTCTTAGAGTTATGATATGGTGGGGATTCATTCATAGTTTAGATTTTAAACCATATGTTTATTCAGTTTTGTCGATTTATTTATTTAACCGACTTTTTTGGAAATTATGAACAGTTTAAACAAATAAATACCTTTTGTCTACTATTCACATGTTAAAACGGTAATAGAAATCTCATTTTAAGTGTAAGCAAAGGTATGATTGTAAAGCATAACTAAACACCGCATGTTGCTTTATCACGGCCTTTCATTACGTTGGTTAAATGCGCTCCTTATTATTACTTATATTATTACTAATGTTGGGAATGTTAAAGGCATGCAGTACAAGTCACGGGCGGTTGATCTAAAATTGAGTAAATGGGTATTCCTACCTATTAAAAATGCGTAATCTATTAGATCGACAAGTACGTCACCTTTGATGAAAAAATTGAAAATTTCGAAAGGTGAACGGCTGAGCAGTTATGAACATTAAATCTGATGTTTGAATCTATTCGATCGCATCTTGGTTGATTGAAGCTGATTTACATATTATATACATACAAACACATACATGTGCATATATAGAATATAGCGATCTGTAAGTCGTGCCAATTCGGCTGTGTGCCGCGGTGAGTTCCATACGGACGTTGTGATAATGGGTTTCTCTATAAAATGTCGGGAGATGCGGGCCGCCTAGTGGACCGATGCCACACCGGAAGCAGGTACCGTAATATTGTCGTTCTATTGGCGTTGTATTGGCGTTCTATTATCGTCGTATTGGCGTTCTAGTGTCGAGAGAGAAACGCATCGCTTGATAACGTAATCAGTGATTTAAAATATTCATAATAATGCGTCACGTGGGACTTAAACATGCAACCGCTTTGAACCGCTTGTTTTGTTCTGTGTTCTCAATACACCTATATATGATATTTTCTAATTATTCAATTTAATTATTTTCTCTTATGATATTAAATCAATATTATACAACTGAAGTATAGTTTATTTTAAATTAGAAATATTAAGAAAATAGCAGCGTTTGTTTTTGATTAGGTAGAAGATAGGCCGCAGGTGTTAAGGCTTAATTGGAAGTGTCTAAATATTTAAAATCAATTGTTCCGGTAGTGTTCTAATTTATTATTGTTGAAGATAGTGTGCGCATAGTTCCAGATGTTGTTTTTATTGATCTAGCTACTGCGTGCGCACGTTATAGCAATCATTTCCAAAAATAGTTCTCCATTTCCCTTTTATGCCACCATAGATATGGCTTGTAATTAGTAAATGTCATTTTAAAGGTAAAACAAAACAAATGATGCATCATGAATATTTTAAATATGCGCTTTTGTACGAGCAGTTATGATAATGTAAAACACTTTATTATAAGTCAACAAAAAGGAAATAACGCCGTTATGCATATCATCATAATTCTTGCTACCGTCATATTGACGTCAGAATACGTGGTGCGTTTCAATTGAATACCTTTTAATCATTTCTCATATTTGAATAGCTCACAAGTCGTTTAAAGGAGCTAGAGCACAGAAAATTGGGTTGAAAAGTACTTATCTTAAAATATGATTTAGATAAGAGTGTTAGCAAAGAAATGTGATGTAAAATTGCTGACACTAAAAATAATTTTGAAAACATA
>Ga0224511_10003359_pt1 | contig 11465 bp, 1 predicted proteins | sample SF_May12_sed_USG_2_FD_169988 | JGI IMG/M metagenome (GOLD analysis project Ga0224511, IMG submission 169988) | Sediment microbial communities from San Francisco Bay, California, United States - SF_May12_sed_USGS_8_1 | ecosystem: Environmental > Aquatic > Marine > Sediment | place: USA...
CTATATATAAGTTAAAAACATAATTTGTCATCTTATGTGTTAACACGTTGCCATGATTATTCTTGCATCATGTGCATTAGTAAGACAAATGGACTGTCATACAGCTGTACATGTAACACGGTTTAAAACAAAATGCCAAAAATTCGTGATTACGAAATACTATCTGTCAATCAACATTGATTGCGTCGACACCATAAACGACGTTTATGCGTTGCAATGGTTTCTAAGCATGACGCACACAAATGTCAACATCATAATACAAAACTAGCATTACGTCGTCTCTTGGGTGTTTAAATTGTGTTTCTGGGAAAAACCGTTTGTAGATCTGTTACTAATAACCCAATTATTTTACAACAAATTTGTATCCATAAGGTATTTAAAAGTGCCCTATGTTTTGTCACGTAATTTACTTAACTGTAAGTTCGCCGAATTATTATGTGATTTCTGAGGATTACACTTGTCATGCTCCAAGAGCTTTAACACTTACAATATGACATATTTAGTATAACTACACCCATATTTAAATACTTTAATTTGTCATTATTCATTCAGTGTGAATGAGTGAGTGAGTGTCCCATTTAGCTGTCTATAATAATAAAGAACATCATGTACATTAAAACAGTTTATTTGATTTGTATAGCACTTATTAAATAAACAGGAGAAACGTTTAAAGAAGTGAGAATATATTTGCAATTCAAATGTTATCTAATTACAGTAATAGTGTGGCCGTTAACCAAGATGATTTCAATAGACGAAAAAGGTTTACAGTTTGACAGTGTTTTTGCTGTTACTATGCCTATTGAACTGTTTGCGATTACTTGTTATTTAATATCGTTAAGCGATGTTTTCGACTATGCCCCATAACTTGTCTTAGAAAAGAAGTAAACTTAACACATATTTGTAAGATTTGTATTACACGTTTTGTTTTGTTAATATGTATACATACAGGTACATACAATTTGTCGTTAATATATGATCATATACCTTTAAATCTGAAACATAATTCTGTAATACAAAAATGGACCAATCCACTTTCAAGTAAGCCAATGCATTAAATACGGAATCCTCTTGTTCATCGTGCTAAAATTTGTCGACTTAATTAATCAGCTTTTCTACATCTACAGCCTTAAAGTGACAAAGAATAGTAATTAGTCGCTGCATTAACACCGACTGGATTTTCCGAGAATACTGAAGCAAAACCAATGTAACAGACATGCATTTAGATGAATCTCTTTTTATCTGATATTTTTTTCAATAGGATCTCTATAAGTACAGTGTCTCTTCAGCGAACACTAGCACAAAGGGTAAAACTATCATTATCTTTGATTTGTGTTTATATGTGTTGAAGTTTTGTGTGCATGAACTATTTAATAGGTTAGTGTGGCGTTCAATTTTAATCACATTAAACAGAAACAACAAGCATGCCTCTTTTCTGGACTATTTTTAAGGACATACACCTTGAGATGGGTCACAATATCTCAAATGAATGGTTCCACAATTTTTAAACACCACCCACATTTGCTGAAATCCATTGTTCATGTTATAAGGTTAATCACAAACATGAAGTACGCTTTATATTGTATTTACTAGGTCAGATTGTTAACTGACTATATATTAATTATAATATCCAGAATGCATTGGAATAAAATTGACCATGTACTATTATAATTGATTATGATTGACGGTTGTGGAACTGTCCATTCTGAGTTTGTAAACCCAAGTTTTAATGTTTGACACGTGTGTACACGTTTTAGAACATGATTCGGTCATGTTACAATTTGTACTTTGCCCATTGCTATCTATATCATATCATAATTATACATTTCGTTGCCAGCTGTTTTGCAAAGATGATCACATACAATGTATGTTGAAAATCTAAATTACATTCCAGTTATGACTTCCTGCGATATTCGGCTGAGAAACATGACGATGGCTAAACTAAATAATATACTTACTCAAACAAATTATATTACATAATCACTTTTATATTAGGTTTTGGTAATTGCCGTATTAAGGTATTTAATTTTATCATATATTAAGTAAATAAAACAAAATTAAGGAAACATAGCATAAGGATATGGTTTATTGAGGTCGGTGGATGTATTTCTTATTGGATTCACATTTTAGGATAGCGTGGCTTACAATACCAAGCAACACCAGTTTGCCTTTGCGTAATTACATTTGTGATGTATCTATGTATTAAACTATTCATAACCCGCATATTAGTCAAAACTAAGTAAGGCAGTTGTCTGTTTCTGGTACGTGTAGGCACTCGCAGTACTGTAAATGGTTTACATTTATTCATTTGTGGTGTTTTATTAAAGACAAGCAGGAAGGAATTTGTTTGGACAAAATGTAACGCATTGAACACAGAATTGGACGTGCCTATGAACCGTCCCGCAACTGTCACAGTACATGGTCCAATAGATTAGGATTATATCGTCAGGTGAAAATCTGACCTAGAAAACACAAAAAATACCCCTTCACAAGCCCTCACAAGATCAAAGCAAATCTACCGCATTGGGCGGAGTTTGAAATTTTGCGGAACGGTGCAGTGGTGTATTTGTTCTATTATAATATATTTGGAAACAACTTAACAAATGACAAAAACGTGAAAAATGTATTATGTTTTATATATGAACTTACTAGTTTGCCAACTTGATATTATGTGCCTTTTGTCTTAAGTAATTGGTTTAACAATCCAAAGGTTAACCTTGCTCTAATTAACACGGTGTAAGTCAATTATTCAGTACAACTGGATAAGCCTTACAAAGTGCCTGGTTGTCTTCAATATCTACATTACATGTACTTCTTCCTTTTGTGTAATTCAGAAAGAAAGTCTTATTACCGCACAGTTTAAAACTGTTTACAACGAGAAACACAATAAAACACAAAATACAGTTTTCTTATTCGTATATTAAGAAAAGAAAATTAGCAATTAACAATTCTTAAATTCTATATGCACACGGTTAACGATCGTCCACCAAACTATGTTCCCGGATCTGATTTAGTCTTTTGTTATTCCACCAAATATGAATATAAAAAAGTTAAGGCCTCACTTTTAAACATACCGACGCCTTTCATCATTCAATACCACTTATGAACAGCTTGAATTAAACCGAGTCTATTGTTTTCTCGTGCAGGATATGCTTCCTGGGGGCTTTCCCTTTCATCAGTTTAATTTGTATATGCCCTAATCTCAATAATATAATGGATGCATTCATTTCCTATGTTATTAATCATTGAAAACGGAACCAGAGTTAGATAGGGTGTCTTTAATCATTATCATTACATAAGGTTTAAAAACAATGCATAATCAATTAATATATTAAACTCAAAGCGATCACTTTCATGTCTAAAACATGACAACGTTTGGTAACCGTAACATGTTTAATAAAACCTACTCTTTATTAGTTATAGTTATTATATCGAACGTTTCTAAATTCCAAATCTGATTTTAACCTACTAAGAATTATCAATATAATTCTGTAATTATTGAACCTTAATTTAGATTACAACATAATCCCTATAGATACGAGATTCAGTATGATGAGTATGCTCAGTATTCTGTTTATACACTAAGTTGTATTGTGATGTTTTGTCATTAATTCGTTGCCGTTACCGTGTACTAAGTTAATTAAATAAATGAAGATCGCATCAACACTATTTTAAATGTCAATTTGAGCACTAATTAGCCTTAACAGTATCATTAATTGTTTTACTAATATAACACATGCACGGTTGATGTAATACTTGCGTCACAATGTCTTGTTTACAATTTATAAATGGAGAAGGTTATCGTAGAAGCGTAAAATATAATAATATCAGATTTGTTTCAAGGTCGAAGAAAAAGTCGTTATATTGTTGTCACACACCAGAGGGGAATAGTAATCGCAAAAGTTGTTTACCGAACTGTTAACTACTAGCAGAAGTAGTATGAATGTCAATAACTTGAAACGTTGATGATGCTCAGTAGCATGTTATTAACACTAGCATGGAATTTGAAACTTGAAGCGTAATAACAAAACAAATAGTATCATATATACTCAAATTGTATTGCCATTTTATTATATTAGTTATAACGATAATATCACAAAGCCCCGTGATTTAATATTATAAACTATTCCTGATTAACTTGAGATATGTTTAACACTTACACAGTAATGCCTTATTAAGAAATGTGCCATTGTTTATTATTACTTTTCCAGGTAGTCACAATATTGTACTTACGTATAAAAGAACATGTCAAATATGTAGATTTAATTTAACACTTGTAAACACCATGATATTGTTAACAGATATTGGACGTCGAGGTTATGTTAGTGTTGCTGTAATTAAAAATATGTTGCCAAGTAGCATACTGGAGAAGTAGGATCATATTAAAATGACGTAAACTGTTTCATTTGAGCTGTCAGTTTCCAGTGTAAGTGTAAGCGTACATTATTGTTAAAAGTACACTTACTCCATACATTTAAACACCAACACGGTGACACATCTAAAATGTATACGGCTGTTCTTTTTATGAAACAACTTAGTGTTAATATTTTTAGGACGTATTTGATAGTTTACGCTTTAATCTGTTAAGAGATAGTCGTCAACCTTACAACAAATGCAGTATGCAATAATGAAAATATTTTATTGCATTCATTCTGTAAATAACCTTAATAAGAAAATGCGTTTTTAAATGCCTTAGGCTAAACGTGGGACGAATGTACGATTTTACGAGTAAAACAAATGTAGAAATTTAATCGCACTTCACACTCGCTTGAATATTTGTTGCCATGGGATTTAGCTTTAAATAGCTGAGCAAACAAATTAAATTAACTACGTTAAATTGCTGATTTTAGTAGTGCGAACACCATAAGACAATTTATAAAACCTGTGTGATTTTCCCTGAAACATACCCGACATAAGCGAAGCCATAATAAAGGGCACTTGCTGGCATATAAAGGATATATTATATTGGTTATCCTTATCCATGGCTGAGTAAACTGAATACATGTTACAAGAAAACACATTGCTCACCTATGTACCATCGCGTTTAATCTAAAATGAGTGTATGCCATGGGAAGGTAACCGATTAGATAACCTGTAACTTAAATTGCTATCAAACGCTTATCATAATGCCTAACATTTGCATTTACAAGTACAACATCCGGTTTCAACACTTTAAATACAGAGAAAACACAGCGGTGCTCTCAGGATTTACAGTGCATGTAGAATGAGGAGTGTTTCATCTGCAAATTCAACACTTGAACATATGCAACCATAAAATCATACATGTGTTCATTGTAAAAACAAGCAAGTCATATTTCGTACACTAATTGTTCTAAAGCTGTTATAAATGTGCTGCATTAATGACTCAAAACGCGTATAACTGTGTGTAGTTTCAATATATATTAAAAAAGACATGTTTTGTTTGGCTTTTTCGTTTTTGGTTACTATAAATCAAATATTGGTGCAACGAATAAATGTTGTAAATAAAGTAGATGGGGTTCAGTTTAAGGGCATTATGACAAAATGGCCCGCACAAAAACAAACAAACTTAGCAAAATACACGTACAAAACACGCTAAGCACCAAAACGTAACGGTTACCGACAGTTTGCATAAACTGTATTTAAGCATACACTTTGTAAGTAATCAATTCGACATTCGTGATGTACTGACATTAAGAACTTGTGTTTTATTTACTATTAATGTATCCTTTTTATCGTTTATTTCATTAAAGTGTTTTCAATGTATCAACATTAAAACAAAAAGCACGTTATTTCACGTAGAAACACATTTACTCTTTACTAGGCTAATGACTTACGAGTCGTGATTATGGGACTGATTGAAGAGAAAATGTATCATCATTCAATGAAATACTTTATATGTGCGATGTTGTCTAGGTGTTATCTGAAAAACACATGTGGATCATAAATAGATGCTTTTGCGGCAAATAGTATTTACAATACATATATTGTTACTGATATCGATATATTACCAATGCACACTTTATACATGTATGTATCTTAATACATGTATAATAATGAAAGAGATCAAGTTCGTGAAAATAATTAATGCTCTCTATCTTAAATAGATAAACTTAATTCACACCTGAAAAATATCAATATTATCACATACATGTATGTATTCAACGTAATTCAAGGACTACAATTCGGGTTATAGAAAATTGTAAAAATGTACTTTTTACTAAAGAGTAGATTGCGCAATTGCCTTCATCATGTAGAACTTCGCAAGTATTGTAATAGTTTAGGTACCGTTACATAACATTCTTATACGATCAAAGGGTTAGGTTCACTAACTAGCAATTTATGTCCTGCTAAATCATAAAAAACAATTTATTTTACAAAGAGCATTAATATGTTACCATGATTACAAAATACAACTTTTTACTGCAAATAAATGTACCCAATATCCAAAACAATCTTGACTTTTAGCTATGCACTGATGTCCAAATAGCCCGGTTTTGCTTTTTAATAGGTTCGTGCTTAAATGAAAATCAATAAACGTTTTCGTTAACCATATAGTACCAAAACAGACACCACAAATATTTATTATTATCTTTATTTTGTCAATATAATCATGACCAGAAAAGGACTTTGTATCTCTTGTGGTTCTTCTTATTTTATTTTTAGCCAAAACAACGTAAAAAGGCAAAACACAATTTATAGGACTAAAATGGCTTTGCAGATAATATAATTAACTTTGAGTGTATTGTCTTAGGCTTGATTTGCAAAACGTATAAAAAGGTATGGTGATAGTCAGAAAAGAATTTCAACATATTTCAAATACACCCTTGTGTACATATTGTCATTTTGAGTGTTTCACAATAAGTAACAACTAGTAACACTTATTAATGTGCATTACACATGGTGTGACACGTTTAATTAGCAAGTACTTGCTACCAAAACGTTTTCTCCAAGAAGATGGCACCGCTTTCTCGAACAATTTATCAAAGAAAATTAATTTCTAGAAATAATTTACAGTACTAGATCAGAAAACGGATGTACAAACGAAACGCCTCCCTTTCTAAGATAAGTAATGAACAATTTAGTGTGATTAATTCCGCATCTATATCCAACGAATATATGTCAGTGACAAATTACTGTTCAGTGAAAAATACATGAAAATGTATATAGGGCTGTGCATTCTGCATCTAAGGAACGTTGAACTAGTAATTATGGCATGTTAATTCATATTTGATTTTAAAGAAAAACGTATCATTGTTTTACCTTTTAATTATCTTATAAGACATTATATTGTGTAGTCCGGTGTCATTGTATACAGGTATATCAGTAGTCTTTTACAGTTATGTACAAATACTGGGATGAAAGTAATTGAATTTATAAAGTTTGTACAGCTACTTATAATAATTGTCATAAAGCTAATTCGTATGACCACGGACACTGCGCCATACGTCATGTTTTCATATATGATATGACAATTTTGGTGCAAATCTCGATAGATGGTGTATGTATATGCATAAAATATTGTGTTGTTTATTTCGTAATGATGAACACAGTGTTATGATAATCAAATCTACAAACAGTTGTAAATGTTCTGTATGATCGAACACAACCGTAATCATGATTGTAAGATTAATTCATGTTCAGTTGTGCAAAAGTGGCGTTGATTTTGAACCTTACAGTTACGTTGACATACGCGTAGATTACGAACAAGTATGATACAGTTCAATTTTAGCTTAAATGCAATTATGTTTAAGTTTTGCTTTAAGGAGTAATCAGTAAACGAAAACAACAAGATTATTGAACCTAAGTAGTATTACTAGGTACGCATAATCGTGTTAAGTTTAAAGAAGTCGATCGGTGACAAATGTGGCTGCACTGATTAAATGAAATCACGACACTCACATGCGTCTGGTGCATCAGTCCTGAATCTAGCCTCCTCACTCCCTAGGGGACTGAATGGTTCCTAACATGTGCCCGATGTGTGAGACAATTGAACAATACTCTTTGAATTGGAATAAACGTTATCTATAGATCGTCTCGAAATAAAAGTTTTTGAGTGTTAGGATTCTCTTAATGTATCTTTCTAGCAAGACAGTTTTATTTCGACAGGACATTTCCAATTGTCAGACTGCTTCCATGTCCGGCACTTTTCCTGAAACTATGTTTGCTATAATTGGAATACAACGCACCTGAAAAATGGTAATTGGATTTTCCCAATTGGTTGGAAAACATAGAAATGTTGTAAAGCTACAAATGAAAGTTATAATTGTGTCATGAGTAAATTAAATTGCAAATTACTGATTGGAAATATGATTTATTTAAAATGTTGTATAGTTGTAAGTTATACGTTCGTGGTTTCATAAAAGACATGCAATAAAATGCAATGATGTAATGCCTGTGGAGTTTTAGATACATTCAATTTGCATTTGAAATAAGTCGTCCCTGCCTTTTGTCTTCTGGCCGTTGTGAATTTAAGACTCATATTTTAAAATGTTTTCCTTTTTGTCTTTATGTTCCTAACAACAGCTTGTTAATAATTTCGTAGAGATTTTGTTTACAACTTAAATGCGACACCATACAAATGATAATCAAACACAAGCCTCGACTAACGAAAGTGTTGGTGCATAAGGACTACAAAATATGACGTCCGCCTAACTAATAGTCCATGGTCACTATATGTGTACGATACTCACTTAAACATTTTCAAATAATAAAACAAATCAATTGTGTGACATAAAGTCGCATTAAATACACAATAATGGTATACTCTTTTAATAACACGGTACTATTTCCATCAAATAACCTATCGACAGCCCGCCCAAAATGGCGTCTTGACGGACCAGCTTTGTCGGGCCATCTATTGTATTCACTTTTCAATCATGCCTATGCAAATCGCTATCACCATCACCTAGTCCGATAATTGGTCAGTGATATTATAATGGAGGATTTGGCTCTCATATTAAAATAAGTATTCAGGCAAGCGATGCGTAAATTATGAAGAACAGGACAGGAGGGCGGGCTGTCGATAGGTCAATACTCTGATAGTTGATGATTTTCTCACGGAAATTCAAATCTACTTTTTGTTCATTCAAACCGACTACATATTGGCCTGGCAATGCCTAAAGTAGAGTTTTAGACAAAAAGTGTTGTGCAAACGGCATTTTTGTGGCAATCCTAAAAGAAAATTGTTGAGAGCATTAAGTCTACCAAATTACTGTTATATTCAGAATACATTCAAACTATCGCGCAAGAAGACACTGGCATGCTTTTGAAATGACTACCAATAGTGAGTTGGGATTTGTTGTTGCTATTTCAAGTAAATATCGCTATATTTCTTATGTTCAGTGCGAGAAGAATCATTTATTAAAAATATACATTTTCAGTTCGATTACAAAATGGCCGCTCGACAAAAGTTCTGGGTAGCAGTCAAATATTTATTAAGCATTAGTAGTACATGTATGACATCGCGTATATTTATAGGATAACCTAAGAAACTGCGCTGACAACTTGTGACAATAACCATTAACACAGGCTTGATTCAGGAAGATGTGATTTACAGATCTCTACTGCTACAGGCTACTATGTTCAACAAATAAACGACATTTCAAAATTAACAATATCATTTGGCACAGGTTCGAGTAAAAGTTTAATATTTTGTACATACTTTAAGTATATTTCTCATAGTAAAAAATTGTTCTGCCTATTTTTCCCGCGCGAAGCAGCTTGAATGTCATTCACATCATACAATTAAATCAGTGTACCGGACGACAACATTTTTCCCAGCTATCCCTTTAATTGCAAACGTCCTACTCATCATTCAGAAGTATTCATGGCACACAATGCTATGTTTAGGATAAAAATGCGGAACATTATCGGTTCAACGATTGCATATTTGCAGCACCTGCCAGTGGATACTTGGTTCACAGTGCTGCAACAGGGTTGCTGTTATACTCGGTAAAATGTTGCATCATCGGTTTCCGTTCAATGCCACTACAAAGTACAGTATAAAAAATACATGTAAATATACATGTATTTATATAAGAACTTTTAAAAATGTAATTATGGCAATAGGAGCACGTCCTTTAAGAACATAATCTTAATTACGTGTTACAGCATACATCTATCAACACAATACGCACATACTAAATATATGTTCAGTAAGAGATTCCGGCAATATAGACGAACTGAATTTGTTACTATGTGACCCCCGTACGCTTGTGCGAGGCAATTGAACGTCCGCAAGTATTTCCTGTCTTGAACTGAGGTGAATGTATGTATGAAAGGTATACACACAGATATAACACTTCAGACAAGTAGGTACGGTGTCTTACCCTAATGGATAAATAATCTATTTTACTTGATTGATGTCACCGTTATGACGTATTGACCTATATTTTGAACACCGAATTACCCAGACGAAACCTATAATGTTAAGTACTATACCTATAAACACTTACAACAGAAAAACTAAATACAATAAATTGCCCAACTTCTTGTTTTACTAATGAATTGTTTGTAAGCAAAGAAAGATAGTAAATACCAAAATTGAGATGGTAAAACAAAACATAAATGCTAACATTTTACCGTTTTAGCCTAAGTTATACACGACATGCAGATTCAACATTGATTTTGCTAACAATGAACTATATTCAACGTAAGGGTTGTTAAGTGGCTGACACATGCTCGTACTGACGCAGAGAGCTACATTTGTAAGCTAGTAAAGCACTGCCGAATAATGAAATGTGATTTGTTATACTATTATATTTTCATATAAATCTGAGACATGGGAAAAGACCCCAGTAAGCATATTCTTTCTAGGGTAAATAGCAGCGGTTTTATTGAAACTGTTCAATAGTAATGAAAGATGCAACACCAATGACGCCCCCTGTGGCATGACCGGAACTCATACAAGCCATGGTCCCATGTAAACTTTGCTTCCTTGGGACTATCCCCTTTTGATTTCATATTAATTTAACTGATGCGTTTTTTAGTTGTGAATATTATCTTTAGGAGGTTGGCCACACAAATTATGATTATTGTATTGTTGGAAAGCACTCGTCATGAAATATCACTATAATAATGATTATTTCAATGACCCAACACGCATTTGTAAATTCGAAAAAGTATATAGCTTTCATAATCTTTAAATAGAAACATGTCTCTGGGACGAATCCATTTTCGCTGTCGATTCTATTTGGTATTCCCATGAGTTATAGGATACTTCGAACGTAGAATAACTTTCTACAGATACTTAAATATTAAGGTTGCAAAATGGATACCGAAGCATGAGTTTATTTTAATAATTATTAGGGCTGTGTCGATATATCGATAAACCGGTTTTTGCAGTACGATACGGTTCGGTTATTGGTATCGCGGCGTATCGATACAAAGGGAAGCAACTCAAACTTAAAATTTGACAAATAGTAATCTGGGTATACTGTTGTTGTTTTTACAGTTTCAGACATTTTATACATTTACCCCCGTCTTAG
>Ga0224511_10003360_pt1 | contig 11463 bp, 5 predicted proteins | sample SF_May12_sed_USG_2_FD_169988 | JGI IMG/M metagenome (GOLD analysis project Ga0224511, IMG submission 169988) | Sediment microbial communities from San Francisco Bay, California, United States - SF_May12_sed_USGS_8_1 | ecosystem: Environmental > Aquatic > Marine > Sediment | place: USA...
AATCGACACAAACGCACCCTGATCTCCGTTAGGCAGTTAGGAGAGTCTCTTAGAACTAGCAAGCAGGAGCACAACTCTACTTCACAATCAATGGTGAACTCTTGATCTAATCACCTTAGTTGTAAAGCTGTGACTTAGTGTACAGCGCACTAGGCTGAGGACCAGAAGGTCCCTGGTTCAATTTTAGGTTAGAGCGTTATTTGATATTTCACCCTCACCACTTTGCTTACCTTCTCTAGGTGCTTGCAGGTGCTTGCAGGTGCTTGCAGGTGCTTGCAGGTGCTTGCAGGTGCTTGCAGGTGCTTGCAGGTGCTTGCAGGTGTAAGGATTAAGTTTTCTACGCTGTTCTCTATAAGAAATGCTGATTGAGCTTCTCAATATAATTTTCTGCACTATTTTTGTCAGGAGATTGGAGAATAGCCACCATCAGCCCAATGCTAACTGGTATCATGCTGACAGTTAAACAGTAGCTATAGTTCAACACTAACTTCTTTAGAAGCTCTGAAATGGGTGGTGGATGATCAAGAGAGCTCGAATGGTAGGGACCATGAAAACTGGCCCCATTGCGCTGAGGAGGTAGAGCGACTTATGAAACAAGTGAAAGAAAATGGCAAAGGTAGACCATCCGGAATGACTTTCCCTGAGTGTGATCACAACGGCAACTACAAGGGAAAACAGTGCTCAGGAAATCAGTGAGTTTACATGGGCATGTGACAACAGACTAATTCTGAGTATCACTGACCATGACCATCACTCCCTATAGTTATAGGCTCATAGCTTTGCCAAACCTTGCATAGCAGGTTTTCTCAGTGGCTGCATGCAGTAGGTGACAGTTGAAAGATCCGAAGTTCCAGTTCGCATTATACTTGACTCCAGCCATCAGCATAAGCGTGTAACTCCTACAGCTTCGAAATAAGCCTTAGGTATAGCGGGTCTGCCCCAGGATGAACAAGTACCCGGCGTATAACAGTAAGCTGCTATTACAATAATCCTTTTTTGGTTGTTTCAGGTGCTATTGCGTTGATGAGGATGGCAAGACGATAGATGGTTACAATCATAAACTGTGGGAGACAAGAGTAGACATTGTATGCGGTAAGTTTACTCTGCTTTATTGGAAGTCATTTCACTACTAGGATAAGCTTTATTTGCAAGCGACTTCTATAGATGATACACGCACTTTACCAAAAACTAAGGTAAAATGGCAGTCGAATGCTCTTGTGCAAAATTATACAGGGAATCCCATTGATCAAACTTGCATGCTTCATACGTATATATATATGTAATTTCATTTGGATGTATTTTACAGATTGTGCAAGAGAGTTGCACAAGGTTCACAAATCTGGTCTGATTGGCCGAACAATTTTCTGTGACAAGCATGGAGACTATGAGCCCATCCAATGTGTTGGTACTGGCTGCTACTGCGCAAACAAGCTTACTGGAGAGCGAGTTGGACACACGACCGTTCATATCACAAAGTCACAATCCATGACCTGTTAAAAGAACTACTCACAAAATCCATTCACTTCATCCATATTGAGATTGTTTTATCCATAGTGTTACCCTCTCCTCTGAGGGAAGGATGACTCTATGGTTTCCTCCTTTAAATTGATCTAATGCTCAGTTTATACTTGTTGTTAGTCGGCCAACGCTTGCATCATGGCGAACGACGGTCTACACAGTTCCAGATATTTGAGGGCCCCTCACTGATTTCTGATGTGTATAGACTATTGAACAACTACTGATCATTAGCGCGGTTACAAACTGGTTCACTGTTAAGCTCCAGACCAATTGGAACATAGTTGTTTTCATTAAAGAGCCGGTGCTGTATGGAACTGGACAGATTTTATTGGTTGATTATTTGTCATAGACATCAGTAGACTAACCAACTGCATATACATACCATTTTTACTGAGCATAACATCAGTTGTTGATGAGTGTGGACTAATCTAGTCAGAACATTACTATTCTCTGTAGCTAAGTTTTTGTTATGAAGATCGTTGTGAAGCACTGTTGGTCCCATTGTACATAGAAAATAAATACTACTATAACAACGAACACATTAAATCAGTTTGTATGTAAATCTGAAATACATGAAAGTCTACACTCACTGTGGTAATATATGGTCAGACAGAGAAGAACTCAACATTGCAAGTGAAGCATTGGGGCAAGGCAACTTGGTGCAGTCAATCCTAGCACATAATTTGTGTGGATACCAGGCTTTAAGGAACCAGAAAGTGTTGCAAATCTTGTGTTCATGCAACCCCCTTTGTTTACTTGAATCAGATTTTGCCACCAGAGCACTTCCATATCGACCTTAAAAATCCAAGACCAGTCTACAAGACGATTGAAGAGGAGGGTCAGGGTCAGGAGGGCAGGAAGAGGAGGGTCAGGAGGGCAGGAAGAGGAGGGTCAGGGTTTTTGTGCTAAAAATTGAATTTGAAAGACTGCTACCAAGATAGGACAGTCTCATATAAATTTAAATTCAGTCAGATAATCGTCATATTATATCACTCCAGGGTAATCTGTTGGGATTTTGGTAATAATGGGTCGGGCACTTGGAGCATGCAGTGATAGTGGAAAATACTTTTGCCGTTGTTCACAATTCAACATCTACAAATTTCTTTCTATTTCAACATGTTGGTTGCACATTTGAATTACCTTCTACCTGCATGAACTGCTAGAGCCCCTACTCAAAATTTGAAATATGACCTTGATGACCAAAGGGTATGACGGGGTTACATGATAAATAGACCCGCTGGCCCTTGACCACAATGTTTGGTCACGGTATTCAGTCACACCGAGTAATTAAACCAGTAATTTCAGTAAATTGAGACAGCAGGGGCTTTCGTCACGCCGTGGTGTACACATACTTTCGGAATTGTGTTTCCCAATCTCAAAATGACGCAACGCCAATTGGAACAATGACAAAAAGAAAATCTTATCTTCATTTTTCACACTGGGTTATTTCATAAAGATGAGCCTGAATCAGCACACAATCCTTAGACGCAGCTTGTTTGGTTTACATGCATGTCGACCTACATGTAGCTTGTGGTGTCTGTTAACTTTTCCACAGTGTTGGAGGTTGAAATGGTTTGATAAACGATAATATTTTCAAAGAAAAGTGCATGCTGTGAAAAGACTGGGTCACGAAAAAGTCTAAAAAACAGGATGATGAAGCACCTTATGATTATTTGTTACTGCGACCACATGAACGTGCAAGGAGCTTCTAATGAGAACACTGGACATGATTGACTGGATGAATGATGAATGGCTGCATGTAGTGCACAGCATAGGCAGGATATATACATGATTATACCCACCTTTACACACAGTGAGACCAATGGCTTAGCGAATCTGAGCTTGAAGAGACAGTATGGCTGTGAGTGTTGTGTCCATTGGTATGCGAACAATGCGTGTGTGACATCATATCCTGTGACATGTTCGGCGCCATAAAAATACACTAATCAGAACTTGCATCAAACTTTATGATTGGATTTTGCATTGTCTTTACGCTTGAGAGGAAAGCACTACCTCTTTTGCTTGATTTAACCTTTGTGAGAACCCAAAGATGCTCAACACCCAGAAGCACGTCTATAAAGTCTGCACTCTGATGCCCTACTTGGTCATATCTTTCAAAATGATGCAGGAATCGCAGTGAAAGGGATTTACGTGAAGAAAAACCACAAGCTGAAATTTATAAGTCTGATTGTGCAGAGCGTGAAACAAGACCTGTTAGGTGGGGGTTCAGCCGAGGGTTTCAGCCATCATTGGTTAGTAGATGAGAAAATCAGCATTACGTGTTCCTGAGCAATATTCTTTCTTCAGTTATGTTCCTGATGTCTATAGCTGACCTGTAGTATATGTTGCACAACTCTGGGTGACAAACAGCTCTGTATGTGTTCAGTCTGGCAATGCATTGTGTTTCATATATAAAGTATAATAAAATCCAACTGGGCATGATCAGGTTCTTCGTATAATGATATGCTCCAGTCACTTGAGCGAGATAAAGTCATTTGTTAAGGCATAGAGGAAATAAAAATGTAATAGATATATTTACTTAAGCAGATAACAGCTTCATATACAATGACCCATAAATAATACTCAGAAGGCCACCTGACTGCTGTACCTATCATACACGATTATATCAGTCTCAATAAAGTCGAGTCGGTGAGTTGATTCACTCAGAATGGTTGCCTGGTCTTTGTGAAAAGAGTAGACAACTCTATAAATTGGATGGAAGCCTTTGCGGAGTTGTTTTCTCTGGTTGTAGCGTAGTTTACTTCCATCACAAAATTCTATGACTTATATTGTTGATGTCCCAAGTGGATGAGCTTGCTCAACTTTGAGATTGACAATTGTCGATCCATAATTTTTTTCATATTAATGCTGCATACTTTACATGCTGCATACTTTACATGCTGCATACTTTACAACGCAATCAGAATCTTACAAGGGTGAAATCACAATCAGACGTAAGCTACACGCGCAGGAATCGCTAAACAATTCTATCACGGGTTATTGTACCTTCATGTCAAAGGGCAAAAAACTTCGAGATAGGACGATTTTACCTACACAATATTTCCCGCCATGGGTTGGCAAAAAGAAAAGGGGGTGACCACATCAAACCTACAGAGTCGTCTACATTTTCCATGAAACTTACAGCGATTGAGCCCGATGACACTGTTCTGTTAGGATGACTTCAGAACTCAATGACACTTTTCGCACCTCAGACTGATTGCCGAATCATACATTCTTACAATGAGTGAAACACAAAGCGCTTGGTCCAAATATGGCAAATTCCGCGATATTGTTCTAACCACTGGCTGTTATTAATATAGGGAGGATGAGGATATGATGATACCGGAACACAAGGATCAGGATCTGCCTCCAAAACTGTTCTATGCTCAATCACAAACAAAACAATCAGGAAACACAGCTTTTTGATATTGATTTCTCCTTCATAATCACAGCGGGATTCAGACATGATCAGAATGCATCAACTGCGCGCCACTCTTAAGTCATGGCAGCAACTCAGTGTAATCCCAACTTTAGGTCGCACGTGCACATTACACATGCAGTAATGCAAGAATGTAATGTCCTATTCGTATTAGGTCATGATGATTTATTAGTTTAATATAGATACTTGCCAGATTTAAGCTTGCTGTTTTTTCTAACATTCAAATCGCTCTCAGTACAACATATAGAGCCAAATAGAAACTGAGAGCAACTCACAACTCAAACCAAATGCGACGACCAGAAAATCCAAGTCTGCGTTCTCTAATTCATTGATGGACTGCTCCCTCTTCCTTCGGCCGTGTTAACCTTATCGCCTGGCTCACGCAATTGTCCAAAGGTTACCAATTTACCATACTTTCTTTTTGGGGTTTTGACATGGTTATTTTTCACGGGGCTTTTCCTTTATGTCACTGGTTTTTCCCATAGAGAATACAGAGACACCGTTCTTCTATGTCTCTGAGAGTATTCTCCCATGGAGTTAGAGAGGATAACTCTATCTTCATGGTTTTGTGAGCGCGGTAACATCCATCGTGTACTGAAACCACTCGATTTTATATAGTATTTGGGAGTTATGCTTACGTGTCGTCGTATTCGACGGGATTTCCTAGATGACGTAGCTGATTCCTCGCCATTCCTATCAATTTTCTACGGATCCCAGGCACTGACGGACAAGGCCTTATCATTCCAATTGAAGACTGTTGGAGCATTCAAGCATTGCGATCCATGAGCAGAGAAGACAAAGTTGTTACTTTGACCTCATAACCTCGCGCACGTGATGTCAACAAAGAAAGGCTCAAAGTCGAAAAAGTTTTGTCTGCAACTAGCGTCTTCTATCAGTACCAGCATGGCTCTCAAGCTGTTATCTACGCTCACCATTCTTATTATAGCGTGTTTTACTTACAAAGTATGGGAGAAGACAAAAGTGCCGCATAATATTCCACAAGAAGATATTTGGAAAGTGAAAACAATCGAATTTGCTGCTCGAGTATCGCACAAACTGGTGAGATTTGTCATTGAAAGATCGAGTCCGAGTCACAGACAAACATGAGACAAGGTCACTCAGTCAGAGTGAGTCTGAGTTACATTAACTGCTATATCCCAAAGCTAATAATTCACTCACCCAATCACGTGCGTAAGCTGCCTACAATTTAGGTTTACCTCGGTTCCCCTTATCGGTGCACCAAAAAATGAATGGCTGTAAATATAATAGATTGTAATGGTTACAATATTTCTACTTGTAGTCTGCCCTGTTGCCATTGCCACAGAACATACCTTACAAAAGGAGATCATATTCAATATGCCATGAACCCAAGACCAAAACCTAACTTCCTATGTAATGACTTCCTTTGCACAGATTAACCATAGATCCCATGCTTTCATCAACTATTGAGTCGTAATAATTTGTGGTTGACTTAATGACTTGGTTGCAGAACGGTTTGCTTTGGTATGTTGGAGCTAGTGGATACTCTAGATCCCTGTTCAGTTTTGTTTTCAATTCTCTGCATACCGGAGTCTGGCCATTCACAACTCCTGATCCAAATGAGAATGTTGTGGTGAGTACCATGCTGTTTTTTCTTACGTAATGCCTCCACTGCGATGGTGAAGCTGCCGGGTTGTATCTGATTTTTTCCAGTTACGATTTAACATGAAGCACCACAAGCCGTCAGTATCAATGCTCCACCTCATAGTGGGGCATGTTTTTGTTTCAAGCTAAGATTAAAACGAGGAGCATATGTTCACAATGGAAGCCCCATCATTGGGATCTGTACCCCGGTTCCCACGGCTGCGAGCACAGCGCTATCCCACTATCCCACTATCACACTATCCCACCACATCGTGATATACACTCCAACATTTGCCTGTTATCCGACTGTTCTTTCTGTGTATCAAGGTAGGAAAATGCTTCACATGAACCTCCCACTTTTTAGTCCTACAGAACCAAGATGTCTGGTGTGCCTGTCATTGTGCACCTAAACCCTGCTTATAATCAAACTAAGGACAAAGCTGCACTTATCTATCTGCATGGAGGAGGTTGGGTGGTTTTTGATGCAGGTTAGTGTCCACTGTTTTACTGCCTAATGAATGGCTGAATGCTGAATGCTGAATGCTGAATTGTGTTGAGATTTAAGAATTATGTTACATTTCTGTCTCTGTGTGGAGGGGGCTGAATGCCTGAATCCAACCTCTGACCCCATTCATAATCCTGATCAGTTGTCAGGGTCATACAGAAATTGGCCGACTGAGTCTTTGATTCAGCCCGAACTAAGAGTCGAATTGGGTATCCTCTGTCTAAGACCCAATACACTATCCACTAGCCCATCTTTTCACTGTACCCATCCATAATGATTGGATGAAGATGCTGTTAGTTCACTTTGTTACTAATTGTAGAGGATCCGGGACCTACATTAAAGGCAATCACAAGTCAGCTTGGAATGCTCTCAATCTCGGTGGATTACCGACTGTGTCCACAGCATCCATATCCTGCTGCCCTGGAGGATGCCATTAGAGTGGTGCACCATGTCAGTGATAATCACAAGGCGCTCGGTGTGGATTTCAGGAAGATCATAGTGGCTGGTGACAGTGCAGGAGGTGGGTAACTCCCAAATATCTCCTTTAAATGAATCCCAGTGGATATACAGTATTAGTCAGTCAAATTATTGTGATCTCCCCTTCAAAAGTAGAAATGGACCAATTATTTAGGCTGACGGACCCCCAACCTTCCGAGAACACAAACTTGTGAGACCGTAAGCCAAAACACATCAGTATGATGATGACAGTCTTGAGTATCCAGAATTCACCTCAACCATCTTAACTAGTTAGGATCAGTAATTGTTGGTTTTGGCTGGCTAGAACAGGTCTATCTATTTGAACTAAATGGTGACTGATAAGCCATAATCTAGCCGGTTGGTAACCACATATCCCCTGCTTATCGTAACAGTCCTATGGGTTTGCTTGTCGATCTCATGGCATCCATCTTGGGCGTATAGGAGGTACGCGTGTATGAAGCGTATCACTGTCTCTTGAGTTGGTTTCTTGGTAGCTATCCTCTCCTCCTTAGAGTGAGGATTACCCAATCAGATGCCAGTCTGCTGTCCCCATAGAGTTATCCTCCCTTCTCTGCCTGATAGCTGTATGGCTGCACCAGGGAGTTTTTGTTGTCAAAATAATGACTCGAGATAAGAAAACATTCCTAGCTAAGGTGTTCGAAATAATCAATATAATTATGATGTATCAACGCTAAACAAAGATGCATGTACACGGATAGGCTAAGGCTTATTTACAAGACGAATATGGTCCATTGTCTACTCCATGGAGAAGGGCACTTTCTGGGAACTTTTTTTTGAGGACATTCATCATCAGCGAAACTGAAACAGGCCAATTATGTTAGCGTAGAATTAAATTAAAAGTCGGGGCTAAATTTATACATGTACTCCAGTTTTGTTCTGTCAAATGCTTTTCCGTTCAGCTTCAGTGTCATCTTGGTATAACATGTTTGAAAGTTATCTACCTACGGGGATGTGGAACTGATGTGACTCACCCATGACATGACGGCTTGTTTTTTATCTTCCCAGAAAACATATGAAGTTTTTGGTGAACAATAGTGTTGTTTGTGTAAACCATTATGGACAGCAGCAGACCGGTTTGCCGAAAACAATAAAATCCCATCTCAAAACCGAAGTCAACTATATGCCTGAAATATTTGACCTAAGCCATAACTGCTTCCTTCCACTATCTCTGAAAACGGTTTAAATCCTATGACAGCTTAGCAAGTCCAGTACCTACTTTGTTTAAATCCCTTTAGTTGGCCAGTACTAACCAGCATATTCTGATCTTGCTTTCAACAATGACCAGCATCTTCATTGGTACAGTGCAAAAATTACAAGTATGTCAGTATGGCTTCGATTATGCAGTACTCATCTCTCTTATTATTCATCGCGCTTATGGCAAAGCCGCCGGGCTATATACTAGCTAGTCAGTTTACACATCACCCGCCAAAAGTTGGCTGCTCTTCTTGAGAAGGGTAAGGTAGATCGTTGACCATTGTGGACTAATCTTATCCACTGGTTAGGACCTCTAGTTTTTCAATGCGGTGATCCACACCCATGCTAGGCCTTTGAAGTGAGGGCCTTGCTAAAGGCCCATACCAGAAAAACACCCGCCGGCAGTGAGGCTCAAACCTGCAATCCATAAAATGCAAATCCGGGCTTTTTGCCAACTGAGCTGTCCTAGCCCCCCCCCTGTTACTGCTGAACCAAAAATAAGTGGAACTGCCACAATACACAACCCTAAACCTCAAACAGAGAAACTCAATGCAGCATTTTTCCAACTAGAGTGTAACTCTATGGAGAAACCTTATAGAACAGCCCTCGGTGGTACTGCCTATTGAAAACCATTCTGGGTAGAGACCAATCTCTAGTTTCATATCCCAACTGTAAATGGGAAAACTCTCGCTATCTGGCATTGGTCTTTCTTTCTCCTGCAGGTAATCTAGCAGCGGCCGTAGCTATGAGACTGAAAAAGAGAATCAGAATGCAGGTGCTGATTTACCCGGTCCTACAGGCTTTTGACTTCCAGACACCTTCATACAGAGAAAACAAAGCTGTGCTCAAGTGAGTTATAATCGCATAAAATCTCCTTCCTTAGTGTTAGACGCCGATTAGTGCAAGGCTCTCTCCGTAACCTGACCTGGATACACTCACCTATTGTCTCTATATTTTAAAGCATATTATGTGGCAATGATACCTGTGTAGTTAGTTACCTTCCCTTATGTCTCAATTTGAGGCAGGTTGATTTCTCCGCCTGTGAGAACCTTTGATTCTTTTTGAGTAATTGATATGTAAAAATAATCCTAGAGGTTTAGACTGAGAACCAAAGTCTCTCAAGCTGATACTGGAAGCTGGTACTGTAATATGATTTAGTTTTATCTCAATTGTGCTTTTGAATGATGTAAGATGTCTAAATAGTTTTAGTAACTGGGGATTCCCTGATCGCACTCAGAACATGCTGACTAGACCAGCTCGCTCTTCTACTCACCTTTTTCCTGCGCCCACCTATTGATAATGACACCTAATCCTAGCCTAGTTTTCTATTATTCGTACAATAGATCACACTTTAGCCTCCTATTTCATTTACTAACAGGTATATACTGAAGCCGGAGATGGTGGCTAATTCCATAGTGCTATACGGCGGATTCAAGCCTGAGTTTGTCTCGGCATTTTTGGAGAACCAACACTTATCTCACCCTATACGTATGTCCGGGTACAGACACTATACCGAGAGCAAGCTTATTCCTCAATACCTAAATATAACTAACCTTACCAGCCTGCAGGTGATGTCAGGTGATACCCATATCTCACATGTCGTAGAGAAACGACTGCTCGATCCATATTTTATGCCTCTGATGGCTCCTTCCCTGGACGGCCTCACCAATGCCTATATAGTCACAGGTCAGCATGATATCCTACGTGATGATGGACTAATGTACGCCGCTCGTCTGCAGAATGCTAGTAATGTAAAGGTTCGTCTGCAGCATTATAAAGAAGGTTTTCATATTTTCTTTCATTTCTCCAGCGGTCCGCTCAAACTAGCTGTCGCGGAAAGAGCGTTAAATGACCTTATACAATTCCTCCGTGATCATGTAATCCTGGAAACATTTTCAATCTAATATTTTATTCTGTTGTTTTCTTCGTTGTACATGTTTTTATTGTTGATAATAGATGCTGAATCTATCAATTTTTTCAATCAGACTTATTTTATATACATTGAGATTTTAGGTAGTATTATGTCTATTTTATGGATGTTAAATAAGGTGACGATCAATAAAGAATTGGTGCCATCTTTGTATTTTGGGTATCAAGTACGGGTATCATTAAACTTGAGTTATGCCCCATTAGCCAGGTGATCTGGCTCTTCAGTGTGTGGCGGGTGGTAGGGCACTCTCCCTAGTACCCGCTCCATGTCCCATGTGTACTCAGTATGGAGTTATCCTTCCCTCCCTATGCTGTTTTAGGTTTAGATATCAGAACCAGAAATAGGGGGTGAATCCTGTGATTTGCAAAATAGACTGTAGTAGATCATAGATCATATTAATTATAATATGAATACATTGGCAACCCTAGAGCTTTTAAATTAATTTGTTATTTTGATGACATCATGGTTACAAGACTAATGCAGTTGTCTACATGATAATTTCATAGCAAATTGGGTGAGGGGATCACACAAGCTAGAAAGCAGGCCGTACATCAAATTGGCTTTGGTATTTATAATTTTTTTTATTTGTACACATATAATTGCTAAAAATAAAAAGTCTAATTATTTAAGACGCCTTTATCGGTTTTACTGACAAAATAAAAATTTAAAACCTGTGTTTTGGTACGTAAGCTGTATGTGTGTGTGTATGTGTGCGTGTGTGTGTGTGCACGTAAGATGGTACAGTTAATGGTTTTG
>Ga0224511_10003361_pt1 | contig 11462 bp, 1 predicted proteins | sample SF_May12_sed_USG_2_FD_169988 | JGI IMG/M metagenome (GOLD analysis project Ga0224511, IMG submission 169988) | Sediment microbial communities from San Francisco Bay, California, United States - SF_May12_sed_USGS_8_1 | ecosystem: Environmental > Aquatic > Marine > Sediment | place: USA...
GGCGGTGTCACAATTGTAGTCACGTTAAGCGTGCAAAAGTAGTTCTGCGAATGGCAACTAGTGTCCAACGCAAACGCAAAACTGTCGGTTTTAAAAAGCCATAAACGTCAATGACTGCATTTAATAAAAATACATACGTATGCAAAAGTCTACCTTATTTTTACATATGTTTAAACATGTGCGTTTGTCTGATGCTTTAGACCCGTTTTAAACACTGCTTACACCATACATGTATCACGGCTCTGTGTCAGAGAAGGATCCAACGCCCTCGTCAATTGCACCACAATATTGTGTGTGAACATTTAGCATATAGTATATCTGAACTAGCCTTTTTATGCGGGTCGCTTAGGGCTTCATAGAATTAGAAGTTTTGATAAAAATACTGCAATAGTCACGTGATAATGTTTTCGGTGAAATACTGCTCAACTACAAGTTTACTAGTTTGAGCAACAGGCACAGTTACATTCTTCTGCGTATAATAAGTACACCTATTCTAATAAATAAAATAATTTCTTCAATCTCAAATTAATATCATTGCTTACAGTAGCTTAGGACTACTTAGGTGAAGCTAATGGACACCTTGACTAAAGTTGATAATTACGCATTTAATACAAGACAAGACATACTTAAAAGGTAACAGCATGAGCCCAAACTTGATTACTTGATTAAGGCCTGGTCACATTAGCCGTAGTAAGACGTGAGGAGGTTTAACCGTAGTAGACAGTAACCGACCGTACTTAAACATACCGATCGTAGTAAATCGTGGTAAAACATAGTTTAACGTAGTAATGACCGAGGTTCGAACAAATCATTACTACGTTTAACTATCGTTAACCACGGTTTACTACGATTAGTTCGCTTTAGTGCGGTTTGCTACGGTCTGTATGACTTAAATTTTAGCACTTTGTCTGCAACCGTTTTTTCTTTTATTTTATGCTTTAAAGAAGTTCAACTATTTATCGCTTTGGGAAGGACAATTGATTCACAGAAAACGGGAATGATAATTGGTAAAACACATTTACCAAATGAATTCAATAATGAATTATGAATTTTGTGTTTGTGGTGTATATGCATGTTTTGATGTACGTCTGAGTAAGGTCAATTGATCGTGTCGCAAATTATAAACATATTCGTTGGTTGATGCAAATATGAAAAATGGTAGTTTACACCGTTAACAACTTTTTAAACACCAAGATCTACGAAATATAAATATCTTAATATTAAAATTACCTTCTCTTCGAAATCAAGAGAAGGTTAATCAGCATGTGTTTCAGCTATACCTTATGGGCTTTATTAAATCAAATAGATGAAACTGTTAAACCTAATAAAAAGCTATAAACGCCAATAATTGGAATCTATTTCGTAGGTAAATTAATTTACTTTTTGTTTAAAGCAAAGTTAAAGAAACAACGTAATTAACACAGTCTTAATTTAAAACAAATAAAGTACCATTGAGAAATATTTAGATATCGCCTGATCAAAAATAAATATAAAAGGCATCAGCATAAACCCTAACATTTCATCAGATTCCTGGCAAGCACTTTATGCAAAAGAGGCAAATAAAGTAATGTTTACGATCAAGCATGACTGTTTACGGTTTACGGTCTCGTGCCTAGCATCAATTCAAACCCTTGTCTCGAAATGGCAAAGGACGCTCAATGAATAAAAAGCTGTTTTATATCATAGGGCAAGATGTGCATAAACTACGGGAATTTCTTAAAGAATGCGAACAATGCTTTGTGATTTTACGTTGTTGTAAATGGGGAAACACGATGTCATACAATTAGCTTTTTTTGCACGGCGTACGCTCGTTTATATATCAAACAGTATTGTGCTAAAAATGCTATTTAAATGAAATATCTAAACCACTAAAGTAGTTCTAGCAGGCGAAGTCATGAAGCCAACAATTTAACGGTCATTAGATAACGTATACATATTCTCCGAACTGTCGAGCCTCACATTACATTTAATTGGTCAATGACGTAGAATACTGAAATAATATTGAATATATTACAGATAATGATTTTAACCAAGTGCATGAGACAGAATATGAGGGCGGAAATCTTTTGCTGGGGTTTTCATCATTACTCAAGCTTACCATATTTTATTGTATTACCTTTTAAACACGTCGAAAACAAACAAAAAATTTCAAGATGCATGAACAACTATATTGAAGATAGTTTTAAATAATTATGGAGAGATAGGTAACACAACACATCCTCCCCGCCAAGGACAGTTTCGCATTATTGTAACTGTTACGACCTGTATAATCAGATGTGTGTTGTATTACAAGAGGGCCCTGGATCGCTCACCTGAGAAATAGGTCAAAGGGTCATAGTGTAGGCCCTTTGCCACCCCAGAAAGACACTTAGAAAACATGGGCCAGATTAATTGGAACAATTTTTGTACACTGTCACAAAACAAATTGTCAGTGTATTTAAAAACAATGGAACCTATGGTTTAGATGTTGATAAAATGTTGTTATTTTCTCTTCTTATTTTAGAAGACAACTAGACGACCTTACATACCAAATATCAAAGCATTAGATCTTGTGATTTTGAAGATGAAGAATTTAAGATGTCCCTATATATTTGATCAGCTTGTTGACATTTGACCCTAGGTGCAAAATTTAAACAATCGTTGTTGAGGACCACTAGATCATGTCACATACCAAAAACGCAAGACTCAACGCCTTATGGTTTTGACAATAAGATGTTAACGATTTTTCCTATATAACTCCATGTGAAATTGATTACTTCCTGGCCGCTTTGACCCTATGGGGCATAATTCAATCAATCATTGAAGAGGACCACTAGATTGGTTTACATACGAAATATCAATGCTCAACGCCTTGTGGATTTTGACATAAGATGTTTTAAAGATTTTTCTTTTATAACGCAATGTTTTCATGATTACTCCCTGGTGGGGCCGCTTTTGACCCTATAAGGCATAATGGGAACACTCTTTGTAAAGGACCACTAGATGATGCTACATACCGCATATCAGGCTCAGCGCCTTGAACGTTTTTAACAGATCTTTTAATGTTTTCCCTATATAACTCTATATAAAACCGATAAGCCCCCACCCCCCTGAGCCCTTTGTCACCCTAGGGGTATAATTCGAACAATCTTTGTAGAGGACCGACCAAAAGATAAATTTTGTATAGCATACATGTATTTATTGAACACAAACCGCTGTTTGTTATTAAAACAAGTTTAAGGTCTGGCTAAGTCTGTTATAAATATAAAATGCTATTAAAAAGGCGAATGTATCACAACTGTTGCTCATTTAATGATATTATTGTTAACACAATGTTTGGAGCAGACGATAATGCTCCTTTTTGGGGTGTAATAATAAAGGGACGCAATGAACATTAAATTGAAACGTCAATTATATGCACATCGTGAAATGTTTTGTGTTTTTTATACATGTATATATATTAACGTTTTGTATGATGTACTTTTGAGACATTACTTTTCATGTTATTAAAATCACATATTGATGTAAGACATTTCAGTCGCAATAGCATGTGAGATACCAGGACTGTCCATGTTGCCGTGTCATGATGTTGCGGTGCTTAGTTTTCCCTTTCATACTTTAATTGCATAATATGTCATATAACTACTTTTACCCAAATATACAAGAAAAACGTGGCGGGCTAAACAAAAAGGTGTATGGTAAGGTTTATTTTACTAAATGACTTATAACAAGCAACTAAACAAAATCACTTTAATAATATATCAGATGATAAAACACGTGAAGACAATTGCACACGTACGTTCAGTTTAGGACTGAAACATCCGAAGAACACGCATGCGCGTTGTCATCAAATTTGGCGTTAACCTTAGCGTTTCTGGCGTATGACGCCGCGTTTTTCATTACTGGTGCAATCGTACCTGGTAACGAATGACGCAATGTAATATTTTATATATTTGTGGACACTTTAGTTTAAGAACTATGATATGCTGTTTTAATTGAAGAAAAGTAAATTTTAAAAATTGAAATATGTATCAGTTATTTGATTTGAAACATTTTAAGTTTAATTGGACATTCAATCGTTTTCTGTTTGTGTTTTTTTGTAAACAGGTGTTTGCGTTGGAGGGCTGGTTTTTTCTGGAACAAAGTTGTTTGCTATAAAACAATAACAATATAACACCTAGAACCATTTGATTTAGAAACTTAAGTTTCACAGTATGAGTTTTATATAAAACAGCCTTCTATATACTGAGTAATAACCAGGACCCACTAGATGTGGCAAGGATCGAAGCTAAACCTCATATTTACTCTCATTAAACGAAATCACTATACGACTTATTGTATCATTCCTTGCGACTACTATTTCCGCTGATATTCAGTCAACTTTATGATTACAACCCATGAATTTGCCATATAATTGAATACTGATATAGTCATAGCAAGCATGTTGTTCATGTTCCAAATAAACACCGCTGCATGGCGTTCTATGCGATGGTAAAGTGCGTATACAGCGCGCACACAGCGTTTCCGCAATATCTTTGGACGCTGTGGGAACGCTGTACGGACGCCCCTCTTATGTGACATGGCTTTATTACATAAAAACATAGATAGTGTTACACATACAGGATATTTTAATCATGCATTGCTATATCTAGCTGGAATACAAACAACATCAAGCTACACACTTAACACAAAACACATCAAACTAATACAAATAGCACTGTTTACCCTACCCTACTTTTTAAACCATGTCTCCGGAACCAGACATTTTTTAGCCTTACTACACAGTTGTACAATCCGATGTGTCGCCTGGCGGTTTGTTTAGAGTTTGTTTAGAGTACTGGTTAGTGGTTACGTTAAGGTCGACAAAGTCTTCAATGACGTTGGCTACATCTATATAACTACCGTGTTATGACCGTATTAGTGTAAAAACGTGTTATACATAAATCATGCGAACGAACTCATCTACATGAACGCCGGCCCTTTACGTTCTCCAACAGTCACGTTCCAAACTTCATCAGCGTTCAACAAAGTTGCAGGTTGGCAACCGAATGACGATTACACAATACGCATCACATACCGTGCCATGTCTAATGGACAGTTTCCCAGCTGTCAAACATGATCATTTATAACAATAAATGTCAGTGTTAATGCAATGTATTAGAGTTATGATTGTCTGGTGGCAATATCACCTAGTTAATACAAAAGAAAGACCACTTTCTGTTTATGGTTAACCTCATCACACTAACAAATGAGAAGTTCAGAAAGGGGATGAGATATAAGTATTGCGGAACTGTGCATTGTCATGCGAATGAGGATTCAAATAACAGGTTATTAAATGGCGCAATTGATGTCATATATTATTTCACGCTGCGGGTGTCTGGGATAACATATTTACCAGGATGGCAACTTACAAGTAAACACAACTCATATTAAAATCCACGCACATTGTATAGAGTGCTTTATACGGTATATTAAGTCTTTATCATCATTAAGATGTGTATAACGTTGGATATATTGTTGAATAAGTATGTCTACCTTTTTCGCGGTGATCTACATTTGAAAGCACTGACTTTATGTATAAGTGTGCAAACAGCTAGACATAAGAGTACGCTAATAGACATAAACTGAAAAATTACTTAAACAGACCATCTTCACACTGCACACACATTTGATAACAGAATGAAAATATAAAACGTAGTTTAGTCTCATTTTAATCAACGATTTATTTCAGAATAATAGTAAGATTTAAAATAATAAAATATTTTTTTGAAGCCAGAACATTTGTTATAACTATTAGTGATTCTATGTTTTTATTTGTTTACAGTTTGTTCATTACTACAGATAGTGTTGCATTATTGATCATCTCCAATGCTCTAGAACATTGTATGTCTCAGTAAAGCGAATGTGATCAACCTTTGGTACATGAATATCAGTTATGCATTTTGATGTGACCTTGTTTGCAGATGTAAAGTTAAAAAGACATAGTAATAATTGTATTCGGTCTTATATTTTTGTAAACAATTTACACATACTTTTCTCGATTTTAAGTTTAAGTTTACTTTGTTAATATTTTTTTAAGAAAGGTTAAAAAACAAGTTGTTTACGGTAGCATTAGGGAATCAATCTTAAATATGTTAAATGAACATAATTTCTTACGAAAACTCGTTTGACGCTTTTTGTCTGAGTGAACCCAGGAGACACGTTTTATATTGGCTTTTTGTAAAACAAAAAGCACATTGGAACATAAATGTGTGACACTAAATGAAGTTAAAAATAAGTGATAATGCGATTTAAACTACGTGATGCCTTTTTAATGACAGGATACTTTATTAAATGTCACGCCATATGTTAAGCCGCTTAAAATAATACTTTTATTAAATTTTGTACTTTCACATGCGCAGAAAAACAAGAAAGTGTAAATGCCGTCTGAATACTGTTTACCAGTTACATTTAAATGTGTTAAATGAAAATATGTTCTTATGAATAGATGGTTCGCGCATTGTTTTGTGTGTGTCTGGATTAACGAGCCATGTTGTTTGGGGCTTAATTTTAAGGACAACCCACTGGGAATTAAAAGAAATAATGACACTAATTCAAATCTTAGATGAACTCCCTAGGTTCTGCACGATACATGGAGGCATGGTAACTCGTCGCCTATTTGTTTTGACATTGTATCTTAGCCTAATATAAACACTTATTTATAATATAACCAAACCTAATACAACCGCAACGCAAAATCTACACACATTTCTCAGCGTTTTGTTCAATATAGTTAAGCATCATGAGGGAATACTAAATGCCGAAACTAGTTAGGAACGGAAAACAGCATCTGCTTTAAGAGTTAGGAATTCTAGATTAATATCATCATTATAAACTACATTCTTTATATAATTAAATTGTATTTTAGCACAATCAAAAGGAACATATTTTTAATATGCAACAATCTTAAATCCGCTGAAGGATATCGCTAGATACATTTAATATCAGTTGTCGCGACATAGTGTAATATAAATTGAAGAGATAATCATAACCGATTTCCGTAGAAATGTCAAGGCATATTTAAGCCGTAATCATGCTTTGTACGAGTGTATGAGTAATATAAGTAGTGGTTCAAATTTGTTTATCATTACAACATACACACGTACGTGACACAAAACACATTTGTTTTTACAGATCGTAACAGTTACACTGTTAGAATAACTTTGTATAACAATGAGTGTTTCTTGTCTATATGCTGTTTTGCATTAATCCAAATAAATTGTGTCATACTTGTTTTGCAAGTTTTATAATATTATGTTTCCGATGTGCTATAAGGTAAATTAGTTAAAGCATTAAATACTATTTCATAGTAATTCTTGATAAAACAGCTTATTGACTTTTAATCCATAGAACGTCATTAGTCTTTTACAGACTAAAGATTGAATAAATGCTATGCACGAGACCGTTACTCGTTAACATTCATGCTTGATCGTAAACATTGCTTTCTTTGCCTCTTTTACATAAACCGCTTGTCAAATAACTGATGAAGTGACGGGGTTTATGCTAAATTGGATATTATTCATAATATTTTTGTGAAAGCGAGATAGAAACATTTCTAATTGATATTATATTTATTTAACACTGCTGTGTTAGTAAAGTGTTTAGGTTCACGTTTAACAACACTAAATAAATGTTCGTGCGAAAGTGACAAGCAATAATGGTGTTAATAGTTTTCCCAGGAATTCGGAAATGACTTAATATTAAAACTTATGCTGATCCATTTTATTGTCTAAACAATCAAAAGAGTACACCACATGTTGCGTTTACCTATAAGGATTTCAAAGGGATTGCAGTGTTAAAATATTCATAATTCATAGAACTTGGTGTTTGTCAAAATCGACAAAAGTATTCTATGCGAATTTTCAAACTTTCACCACCTAATGAATGTGTTCATAATTTTCTAAACAGTTATAGGCAATCACCCAAACGTAGCCGAAAATATTTTACAAGTACCACAAAGATAAATTTATTTATTTATTTTTGAATTCATTTAAGTGGATGTTTTTACCAATTATCCTTTCAGTCTCTTGGAATAAATTGTCCACCCCGAGGCGATCACTAATTAAATTTCTTCATATTTCAAATAAATGAGATGTCTAAATAGAAAATGTTGCCGACATAAACAAATAGCAATTTGTCTGAGCGCTACTATTTGTCTTTTTTTTTAATCATGGTGCATTTAATCACGCAATCGCGTTTTGTTTCATGCTGCTACCATTTAAGTTTGTCTGGGTTATTGAAAGCGTAATTATCGAGGTGGCCATTGATTTCTGATAACCTAACTAGTTTAAAGCTGCTGTGTGAAATAATGCCAATTTAAGAATTGTCATACATTCTACAACCTATTGGAAGACATGTTCTTATTAAACGCAGAACATTAAAATGTTGCCTGCGACAGATAATATTTGTCTAGAAATCATCGCGTTTTCTTATTGTATTTGATCATTATTCCACTTAAAATTCTACCCCATGACTAATGCAGGAGTACTCTAGATTTCTATAAATATCTTCTGACTGGATCGTGTCCTAAGCAACCAGTGTTAAAAGGCTATTTCATAATTTGCATATTTATGCTACAATCTTTGTAGTGGACCAGTAGATGATATTTAATACTATCAAAGCTCTAGGCCTTGTTGTTTTTGAGAAGAAGGTATCTTAATATTTTCCTATGTAACTCTATGTAAAACTGATGAGCCCCCTAATTATGCCCTGTTTGACCATAGGGTAATAGTTTTAAAAAAACTTTGAAGATAACAACTAGATGATGTTGCATACTAAATATCAAGGCTCTAATCTTTTTATATTTTGACAAGAATATTTTTAGATTTCCCTAAATAAATCTATATAAAAGTGATAAGACCCTGGTGAGACCCCTTTTCATTCTAGGGCCATACTTTGAATACTCCATGTAGAGGATCACTAGATTATGTTACATACGAAAAATTAAAGCTTTAAGATTTCCCTATATCTCTACATACAACTGATAAGCCCCCTGGTGGGGCCCACTTTTCCCCCAGGGGTATAATTTGAACAATCTTTGTAGAAGTCCACTAGATGATGTGAAACTATCTTTTAGTTGCCATGGCAACCATAGTTCTTAATGGAATTTAATTCTTGTAACAACTTTGATAGAGCTTTATGCAAAGAACATCCATGCAAAGTTTTTAACAAGTTTGGCCAAGTGGTTTAGGAGACGAAGGACGCACGCACGTACGATGGGCGACGGACAATGGGCCATCACAAAAGCTCATGTTGAGGACATTGTCCTCAGGTGAGCTAAAATGGCAATGATTTGTGATGCATTTCCCTTTAAATAGCATTGTATATGTATAGATTTAGCTAGATCATGACTATATTTCTGGTAACTAATAGCGGTTTCAATTGAGTTTAAGAAATACATGTGTGTTTCTAAATTAAACTGTCCACATTGATTAATTGAAAGTTAAAATGAATAATCATAACAAGCGCACGACAATTATTTGTTACAACGCTATTGTTGTTTGTCAAAATAAACTTATATTGTTCTTCGTATTGTCGGCACAAGGCGACACTATTTAATTTAATTTACATGTTGTTATATACAACGTTTCATGTATTTAAAGACAAATTGAAACAGTGCTCAATAGTGTAAACAAACCACTTTCAAATTATGGTAACATTTAACGGGCTTACTATTATAAATATTTATTCATTAACGAACGAAAAGTAGATAATTACAAAACACGAAACACAATTACTTCTAAATACTGCTCGAAGAAAGTGTTCAAACATAAATCCCCCAACGAACTGCACTTGTAATAGGTCGACATTCACTTATGCCAAAACAATACGATTGTGGAAACTGAATAAACAGGCATATAAAGTAGGATTATGGATCTACAAAAGGTTGTTCGACGCACTAAAGAACAGAAAATGCAAAAGTACTTGTAGATTGAAAAGAATTTTAATCATTTCTCCAGTTTAAAGCCTCCACTCGAAAGAAGACTTCGTACTTATGTCGTAAAGGTAATTCAGTCCAGTCAGTGTGACATATATGTTATCATGTCGTTTGTGATTCCTTACGGATTCCCTTAGCTGACTGGTTAGCAATATGGTTTTTTTTAGAATCGACATGAATTGCTTTTATAGAATTTCCTTTTAACAGCTAACGCGCTACTAAATGAAGACCTCTCGTTTTGACAATTCAAACTAATAATAGCGTTTACTTGTCAGCGGGACATTAGCATGTTACAGTACCAGTATATTAACACAAAGGAAAAACTGATTTGTTAGCCTATCATGTGTGTGATGGCGAAGACGTCGACGCCGCAAGTAATTACTATGTCCAGTAATACCCATTCAAAACAGTACACATAACTTAAAATACTACGGGCTCTGTGTCGGAGAATGATTCATTGGTCTCGTCAATTGCGATACACTGAATGTGAGTGAAAATAGCATAAAATACTTCTAAACTAGCCTTTTAATGCGGGTCACCTAGAACTTCATTGAATTAGAAGTTGTGATTGAAAAGACTGCAAAAGTCACGTGATTATGGTTTCGGCGAAATAATGCTCAACTACAACCATGCATTTTACTTCATAATACAAGTTTGGGCAACAGGCAAAACTACATTCTTGTGCGTATAATAGGTACACGTATTCTAATAAATAAAATAATTTCTTAAAAGTTGACATCATTGCACACAGGAGCTTAGGACTACTTAGGTGAAGCGAATGGCCACCTGATAATTATAACCTAAATTATAGCGCTCAGACAACTTACGATTGGTTTTTGTCTGCAACCTTTTTTCTTTAAATTAATGCTTTAAAGAAGTTCAATTACTGATCGCCTCGGGACGGACAATTGATGCACAGAAAACGGGAAGGATAATTCGTAAAAACATTCACCAAATGAATTCATTAATGAATTATAAATTTTATGTTTGTCGTGAATATGGATGTTTTCGATGTCAAATGACCGTTTCGCAAATTATAAACGCATTCATCGGATGATGCAAGTATGAAAAATGGTAGTTTATACCTTGGACACCTTTTCAAACACCAAGCTCTAGGACTTATAAATATCTTAATATTAAAATGCATGGTTTCACAATTTTTTTTTGATCTGCGCCCACATTTGCTGAAATCCATTGTTCATGTGATAAGGTTTATCACAATCAGGAAGTAAGCTTTCTATTGTTTATACTAGGTCAGATAATCACCTGAACATATATCCCTAATCCATTGGATAAAGTTGACCATGTTCTGTTATAGATGATCACGATTGACAGTTGTGGAACTGTCCATCACGTTCACTTCGAAATAAAGAGATACGTAATTGTACGTATACGTTATTGCTATTATAAAATTAAATGGATCAAATTGTTGAATGGTCTATGTATTGCATTGAAACACGATAGATGTTTTGTCACTGGAAAACCTAATGAAAAGCTATACACGCTA
>Ga0224511_10003362_pt1 | contig 11462 bp, 10 predicted proteins | sample SF_May12_sed_USG_2_FD_169988 | JGI IMG/M metagenome (GOLD analysis project Ga0224511, IMG submission 169988) | Sediment microbial communities from San Francisco Bay, California, United States - SF_May12_sed_USGS_8_1 | ecosystem: Environmental > Aquatic > Marine > Sediment | place: USA...
TAGCTGCTGCATCTGGGACATGCCGGGAACCATTCCCTGGGACTGGCCTGGCTGCTGCATCTGGGCCATGCCGGGAACCATACCTTGGGCCTGGCCTAGCTGCTGCATCTGGGCCATGCCGGGAACCATACCCTGGGCCTGGCCTGGCTGCTGCATCTGGGCCATGCCGGGAACCATACCCTGGGCCTGGCCTAGCTGCTGCATCTGGGCCATGCCGGGAACCATACCCTGGGCCTGGCCTCGCTGCTGCAACTGTGCCAAACAGTGCGTAAAAATCATTGCACATATTATGAGCGTTTGGTATCAGATTGAATGCCGTGTTTCACTTTACACAATAATAACTTTACAATATTTACGTTTAATTAATCTTTTTTTCATGATAACATTTATTTCTGACATATTTATTATCATAACCAATTTATTTAAAAACAAGAACAAAGTTACCCTAGTAATATCTGCTTAAAGCTTAAGTATGTTGTTGAGACCAACACAGTTTGTCGTACCCTCTGTTTATGCTGTGTGATGTCCAAGAGCCAAACACCAAATCACAGTACATGATCAACAGTACTGAATGAAAGGTTAACCACAATACTCACTGTAACGTGAATCACAATACTCACTGTAACATAAACAAAACTGTAGCATGATCCACAATACTCACTGTAAGATGAACCACAATACTCACTGTAACATGAACTACAATACTCACTGTAACATGAACCACAATACTCACTGTAACATGAACCACAATACTCACTGTAGCACGAACCAAACTGTAACATGAACTACAATACTCACTGTAAGATGAACCACAATACTCACTGTAACATGAACTACTATACTTGCTGTAGAATGAACCAAAATTCTCACTGTAACATGAACCACAACACGCACTGTAACATGAACCACAATACTCACTGTAACATGAACCACAGAACTTACTCTAACATGAACCACAATATTCACTGTAACACGTACCACAGAACTTACTCTAACATGAACCACAATATTCACTGTAACATGAACCACAGAACTTACTCTAACATGAACCACAATATTCACTGTAACATGTACCACAATACTTGCTGTAGCAAAAATCACAATTCTCACTGTAACATGAACCACAATTTTCACTGTAACATGAACCCCACAATACTCACTGTAACATGAACCACACTACTCGTTGTATCGTAAACCACAATACTAACTGCAACATAAACCACTATACTTGATGTAGCATGAACCACAATACTCGTTGTAACATGAACCACAATACTCACTGTAACATGAACCACAATTCTCACTCTAACATGAACCACAATACGTGCTGTAGCATATACAAAAAATCTTACTGTAAAATTAATCCCACAATACTCACTGTAAAATGAACCACAAAACTAACTGTTACATAAACCACAATACTCACTGTTACATGAACCAAATTTCTCACTGTAACATGAACCACAATACTAACTGTAACATTAACCACAATACTCACTGTTACATGAACCAAATTGCTCACTGTAACATGAACCACAATACGCACTGTAACATGAATCACAATACTCACTGTAACACTAACCACACTAGTCACTGTAACATAAACTAAACTGTAACATGAACCACAATACTCACTGTAACATGAACCACAATACTCACTGTAACATGGACAACAATTCTCACTGTAACATGAACCACAATACTCACTGTAACATGAACCACAATCCTCACTGAAACATGAACCACAATACTCACTGTAACATGAACCACAATACTAACTGTAACATAAACCACAATACTCACTGTTACATAAACCAAATTTCTCACTGTAACATGAACCGCAATACGCACTGTAACATGGATCACAATACTCACTGTAACACGAACCACACTATTCACTGTAACATAAACCAAACCGTAACATGAACCACAATACTCACTGTAACATGAACCACAATACTCACTGTAAAATGAACCACAATACTCACTGTAACATGAACCACAATACACACTGTAACATGAACCACAATACTCACTGTAACATGAACCACAATACGCACTGTAACATGAACCACAATACTCAAAGTAACATGAACCAAACTGTAACATGAACTACAATACTTACTGTAACATGGACCACAATACTTACCGTAACATAAACCAAACTTTAACATGTACAACGATACTCACTGTAACATGAACCATAATACTAACTGTAACATGTACCAAAAAACTCACTGTAACATGCACCACAATACACACTGTAACATGAACCACAATACTTGCTGTAGCATGATCCACAATTCTCACTGTTATATGAACCACAATACTCACTGTAACATGAACCACAATACTCACTGTATCATGAACCACAATACTCACTGTATCATGAACCACAATACTCACTGTAACATGAACCACAATACTCACTGTAACATGAACCACAATAATTGCTGTAGCATGAACCACAATTCTCACTGTAACATGAACCCCACAATACTCACTGTAACATGAACCATAATACTCAGTGTAACATGAACCACAATACTCACTGTAACATGAACTACAATTCTCACTGTAACATGAACCACAATACTTGCTGTAGCAAGAACCACAATTCTCACTGTAACATGAACCCCACACTACTCACTGTTACATGAACCATAATACTCACTGTAACATGAACCACAATACTCACTGTAACACTAACCACAATTCTCACTGTAACATGAACCACACCACTCACTGTAACATAAACCGCAATACTCGCTGTTTTATTGTTTATTGTGGTTTATTTTGTCATTAAACCAAGAAAAATGTACAGTAAGTATTGTGGTTCATGTTACAGTGAGTATTGTGGTTCAAGATACAATGAGTATTGTGGTTCATGTTACAGTGAGTATTGTGGTTCATGTTACAGCGAGTATTGCGGTTTATGTTACAGTGAGTAACACTGTAACATAAACCGCAATACAATAGGTATTTGACGGTGTTATAGTAAGGTCGTCTTTTTACATGTGTTTTGTTTATTTTAAAGTTAAAGTTTTGTATAAAATGTATTGTTGTAAGAAAAACTGTTTTTGTTTGATGTTAACATTGTTTAGATGCCCCTGATAACAGAAAATAAACAATTTTTACGTGACCCGGAACTGTCAAGTGTGACCCGCAATTGTCAATTTTGCATCATGCCGTTGGATACTCTAAATATAAGGATTAACAAATTAAAAGATTTCATGAATTGTATCAAAATAAAGAGGAATAATTTGTTAAACAGTATATACAGTTCTGTTTCTCCAGACTTTTATTTTAAAGAGACACCCTACGTTAATTTCTTTATTGACCCGGAACTGTCGAGTTCACTGTACTGTTTTTTCCAATAAATGTTTCTGTTTGTTGCATGTGTATGAGGTTGGTTAAAGGACTTGTCCGACACCACAATGCCATTATCTGTCATATTTAACTTTAATTTTATGTTACTTGTTTTGAACGTTGTTTAAAACACTCTTGTCCAAGCAAGATACATAAATGCTTTCATATTACTTCAGCAATGTATTCATAGATGTCAATATACATAAATAGCACACCTCAGACAAATTTCCAGCCTTCCCATTGGTTAAAATGACGTCACGTGACTGCCCAATATTTCACTATATTGGGTCAGCTACAAAAATATGGGGTTAGTAAAATTCAAAATGGCTTCCTACACAAATATATAAAATAGTTAATTTTCATAGACTTTCTTTACACAAAGTATGCTATTTTCCTGTTATTATGACTTATAAAGGGAAATAATCTTGTTTAGATAAAATCAATAAATAAAGTGTGGTGTTTAACCGTAATGACTGTCTAGTTAGGCAGAGTTTTTTTGACGGTCAATGATATGTAAACAAACGAAAATGCAGAAGACACAACGTAAATTTTGATTTAGTTAATAAATATGTAGTGTTTTAAAAATTGAATTTGGTAAACGTAATGAGGGTATATTGCCCAATATGTGTGCAATGTACTGCATTTGCTGTTTAAATCTCCAATCGTTCTTTTGACTACGGAAGATTCTGCTGAGAACTTTCATAATACAGTCAACGTGTTATGCATATATTTGATTACTAATTCTTTGAAATAATTGTTATTTAATAGAACAATTAGATCAAAACTTTTCTGAACAACTGCTTGCGCATGCAAATGTCTAAAATGGATAAAGGAAAGAAAAACAAGTTTACCAACTTATTTTAGACACATTTCAGAATAGGTTGTCGATGTGATATAAACGATACAGGGTGTTTTGCTGCACAATACGGGAATATATTAATCTGCTGACTGCCCCGTATTTTCCCGTATTGGGCAGCAAAACACCCTGTATCTTATAATGCTTTCATATTACTTTAGCAATGTATTCATAGATGTAGGTATAGTGTATACAACTGATGAACCAACTATGTTCGATATCGTGACTATTTAACCTAAGAGTATCAATCAATGTGATACATTGTAATTATTGTTAATCATTTAAAGAAACAGGGGTACGTGTACAAAAGTTGTTCAAATTATGCCCTGGGGTCAAAATTGACCGCGCCCCGGGGGTCACAATTTTACATTGAATTATAAAAGGAAAAGTTTCTAAAAATAAATGTAACCATTTTGTTTATACATAGCCTGTCGGGGTATTTACCTTGAACCTCTCGTACTTATAATTTAAACAAGCCTTATAACATGTTCAATATCTTGCTGTAGCAAGAACCACAATTCTCACTGTAACATGAACCACACAATACTCACTGTAACATGAACCATAATACTCACTGTAACATGAACCACAATACTCACTCTAACATGAACCATTATACTCACTGTAACACTAACCACAATACTCACTGTAACATGAACCACAATACTCACTGTAACATGAACCACAATACTCATTGTATCTTGAACCACAATACTCACTGTAACATGAACCACAATACTCATTGTATCTTGAACCACAATACTCACTGTAACATGAACCACAATACTTACTGTACCTTTTTCTTGGTTTAATGACAAAATAAACCACAATAAACAATGTAATGTAAACCTCGTAACTTACTGTAACATGAACCAAACTCTGACTATAATATAAACATAACTACTCACTGTAACATGTTCCTGTGTCAATGGCGCATCATTCTTTCTCTTTAATGTCCTGGCCCCTTTTCTCTTGATAGTAGATTTTCGTTTACTCTTCTGTGTCTGTTCAGGGTTTGTTCTATTGGTGTCTAAAGTGAGTTGATGAGTTCATACATAATTAGATCTAGTCAAAGAGTGTGCTTCTTTGAATCTATTCACACACTGCTTTATTTTATACATGGAAAACAACTCAATAATGAGAAGGAAAACAAGAGGGCCAAAAGGGCCCTTGGCCGCTCACCTGCGGAAATGGTCTAGTTCAAAGTGGAGCCATTTACCCATTTACAGAGGACCAATAATGTTGTCCGCCAAATATTGGTAGAGGACCTCTAGATGATGCTAAATACCAAATATGAACGCTCTGAGCCTTGTAGTTTTAGACAAGAAGCTTTTTGCAATTTGAAGACCTATTTTTTGACCCCGTGACCTACTTATGCAACCAATCAGAACTATTTGAACACTTTTGGTAGGGGACCACCCAGGGACCATTTCTGTTGAGTTTGGTCAACTTCCAATTAGTTCTTCAAGAAAAGAAGTCGTTTGAAGATTTCCTTATATAATTCAATGTAAAATTGTAACCCCTAACCCCCCCCCACCGGTTTGGTAAATTATAACACCCGGGGCATAGTTTGAACAACTTTGGTAGAGGACCTCTAGATGATGCTACCTACCAAATATGAAAGCTTTGGGCTTTGTAGGTTTAGACAAGAATATGTTTGAATATTGCATTTTTAAAACCTATTTTTACCCCGTGTCTTACTTATGCAACCAACTGGAACGGTTTGATAAACTTTTGTAGAGAAACACCTACAATGTAGGGATCATTCCTGTGAAGTTTGGTAAAAATCCAATGAGCGGTTACAGAGGAGATGATGTTTAAGTAAAAAAATTTGACGGACGACGGACAATGGACGACGACGGATGACGACAGACGACGGACAAAGGCCGGTCACAATAGCTCACCCTGAGCACATTGTGCTCAGGTGAGCTAAAAAGTTTACGGACGACGGACGACGCACGACGGACGACGACGGACGACGGACAAAGGCTGGTCACAATAGCTCACCCTGAGCACTTTGTGCTCAGGTGAGCTAAAAACACATAAGCATCTTGTTATACAAAGACCCATCAATAAACAAGACGTAAAGTCCATCAACTTGTTTGTAGTAATCATAAATAGTGTGCTTGACTTTCTGCAGGTTTCTTGCTTGTAGTCCTTGTTTTAAAGGGACTTCACTGTAATCACTGAGGTCTGGTCGTGTAACTCACTTAAAAAGTATATCTTAAATATAATAACTTATATTTTCTTGTTACTAACGTATTTAGTGTATCAAATCTTAATTTGTGGTATGTCCTCTATTGATTTGGAAACTTGATTTCAAATTGGAATGTATCTGTGAACAGGAAAAGCATTACTAATGCTTTTTCGTGATCAACATATATCATTAAAGTTTTAAAAGAAGTGCCAACCGATAATGGACGCATTAAAGTACCACAAAAATTAGACTGCTGTGCAATACACACATCGGCAATAAAAACAGGTTTTTGAACATTTTCTTTTTAAGTGTGTAACACAACCTGACCTGAGTGGAGTCCCTTTAAGTACGGGCCATATTGTCAAGGGTAACTTGTCATAGTCTGTTTAGTCTGTAATATAGTTTTAACATTTGTTCAATTTTGTCTCAGTATTATAACTTAAAGTAAAATTTTATATTTATTTTAAAAGTAAAACAGCATTAATTAGGTATGAAACAATAAAGTGGGTTAAAAAATATAATTCCTGCCAATCAAACCTACTCTTGTATGCACAATTATTATGATGTTCTAGGCAGAACGTCAGCGACCTCCATTACTTATAAAGCGTTTTATTATTTGTTCCATAGACATTTGAACAACCACGAATGACAGAGCGTGTTCCACAATTTTTACGAATTTTAATGAGCTTTGCTTGCAACATGTTGTTATTGTTATTTAAAAAAGGCTCAAAAGCGAGTCTAAAGTAGGGTAGAAAATACATTTTAACCACATAACTAATTTTATACAGATATTTTCGACATTTAATGTTTGAACATTTTCAAAGCGTGGACCTACCTTTAAATTGTTCCTTGCTGTCGTTCTGAGTTCGCGGTATTCGTGTACAACGCTTGTTGCTCATTGACGTCACCTACATGTACAAGCATTCAACAGTGCAAATTATATTTTTGTACGCAATAATCAGGGGTGTTTTATTTCTAATGGAGATTGACGGGTATAGTGCCAATGGAGATAGGCCGCTGTGCAGTAACACAACAAACGTGATATACAAAGTAAAAAAACTATTTTTTTGCGCGCTCGTGGGGTAATTTTAGCATTTATAAACTTAAACATTGATTTGGGGAGGTCAAAATCTAGGAAATTTAACAAGCAAACACATCAAAGCTAATGTTTTCGAGAATGATTGTACATGCGCATGCAACATACTGTAATTTTATCTTCTCTATGTAAATGGAAACACCCAACATTGTTGTTTTACAAATGGTGGTACGCAGTACGCAAGGCCAACACAGGGCGGTACGCAGTACACAAGGGGGGAGGGGGTCGTCACCCTCAGTTAATACCCTTGTTTTTATATACTGTAGATATATAAATAATTACGAGACCTTTCCTTGTGCACACAGCTATTGTGAATATTGTTTGCTAGAAGCAATTTTTATCATGCTAATATACAAAATAAAATTTCCTTTTATTTTTAAAAGGAATGGCTTGCCATGTTGTGAAGAATAATGAGCCAGGCTCTGAGAAAATCGCCCTCAAGCGAAAAAGTAGTAGCTACTACAAATATTTGTTAAGCCAATGAACCCTCTCCTAAAATAAGAATGTTAAGCAGAAACATATCATTACCCATGGATTAACTCCAACTGCATCCAAGGCCGCTGACAGCAGCTCAGACAGAACAGCAACGGTGAATGGCGGTAACCGGAACATGGTCTGCAAATATCAATCGTGGCAGTCATTTATACCAGTGGAAACCATTAATATATAGCTAAATAGTTACATTCTTTGTAAAAAAAGGCTTTAATATCACACACATCAGAAGAAACGTTGTACACTGCGTAAATGTGACGTTACCTGTGGTTACCTCTAACTGAAACCGATATGACAAAAACACTCCTTCTTTTAATTTTACAGAACAGGCTAATAAACCGTGGTGGCACGTTCATGTGAAACAGGTTAATGGTTAATGGACCTCGGTGTCACGTTTATATGCAATATGCTACACTTTGGTGGCACGTTCATGTGGAACAGGTTAATGGACCTCGGTGTCACGTTTATATGCAATATGCTACACTTTGGTGGCACGTTCATTTGGAACTGGTTAATGGACCTCAGTGTCACGTTTATATGCCATATGCTACACTTCGGTGGCACGTTCATGTGGAACAGGTTAATGGACCTCGGTGTCACGTTTATATGCAATATGCTACACTTTGGTGTCACGTTCATGTGGAACAGGTTGATAAGCCATAAGTACATAAAATGTGTGTACATGATCAGCGTTGTATGGACGTGCAAGTGAAAGCGGTTGGTGGAATGTGCGTGCGATCAGCGGTGTATGGAAGTGCGTGCGATCAGCGGTGTATAGACGTGTGAATGATCAGCGGTGTATGAACGTGCAAGTGATAAGCGGTGTACGGAAATGCGTGCGATCAGCGGTGTATGGAAATACGTGCGATCAGCGGTGTATAGAAGTGTGTATGATCAGCGGTGTATAGAAGTGTGTATGATCAGCGGTGTATAGACGTGTGTATGATCAGCAGTGTATAGATGTGTGTATGATCAGTGGTGTATAGATGTGTGTATGATCAGCGGTGTATAGGCATGTGAATGATCAGTGGTGTGTGTATGATCAGCGGTGTATAGACCTGTGTATGATCAGCAGTGTATAGACCTGTGTATGATCAGCGGTGTATAGATGTGTGTATGATCAGCGGTGTGTGTATGATCAGCGGTGTGTGTATGGTCAGCGGTGTATAGACGTGTGTATGATCAGCGGTGTATAGACGTGTGTATGATCAGCGGTGTCTGGACGTGTGTATGATCAGTGGTGTATGGACGTGTGTATGATCAGCGGTGTATAGAAGTGTGTATGATTAGCGGATCAGGACCCCGAATATCAAGGCTCTTTTTTACGAGAAAATTTATAATTCAATGTAAAATGGTGACTTTCGGGGGCGAGGGTCTATTTTGACCCCAGGGGCATAATTTGAACAATTTTGGTATAGGACCTCTAGATAATGTTATATAATGTTATGTACACAATATAAAAGCTCTTGGTCTTTTAGTTTCAGACAAGAATTTTGAATGTTGCATTTTAAAAACCTATTTTTACCCCGTGATGTACTTATGCAACCAATCAAAACTATTTGAACAATTTTGGTAGGGGACCACACAGGGACCATTCCTGTTGATATTGGTTAAATTTCCATTAGCGGTTCAAGAGAAAAAGCCAGTAGAAGTTTTCCTTAAATCATTCAATGTAAAATTGTAACCCCCCGGGCGGGTTCAATTTTGACCTCAGGGATATAAATTGAACTACTTTCGTAGAGGACCACTAGATGATGCTATATACCAAATACGAAAGCTCTGGGCCTTGTAGTTTTAGGCACTATGATTTTTGAAAATTGCATTTTGAAAACATATTTTTTTACCCCGTGACCTACTTACACAACCAACTGGAATGATTTGAACAACTTTGGAAGATGAACACCTTGGAATAATTCCTGTGAAATTGGGTCAAAATCCAATGAGTGGTTTCAGAGAAGAAGTTGTTTAAAGAAATTGTTGACACACGGATGGACGCACAGACGGACGACGAACAATGGCCAATCACAAAAGCTCACCTTGAGCACTTTGCGCTCATGCAGGTGGTTTAACAAGGGCCCAAAGGGCCCTCACAAGGGTTGCTCACCAGAGGAAAAGGTCAAATGTCAAATTGGAGCAATTTACAGAGGATCACTAGTGTTGTACACCAACTATCAAGGCTCTAGTTTATTTTTACAAGAAGACTTTCAAAAGTTCCTTTTATTACTCTATATAAATCAGATATACCCCCGGGCAGGGACCCATTTTATACTAAGGGCATAATTTAAACATTCTTTCTAGCCACCAATCAGAACCATTTCAACACATTTGGTAGGGGACCAGAAATCATTTCTGTTGAGTTTGGTCAAATTCGCATTAGCGGTTCAAGAGAAGAAGTCGTTTGAAGTTTTCTTTATATAATTCAATGTTAAAGTGTGACTTCGGGTATTGTAATCAGATCAGATTTCATTTTATTTCTAATGCCCAATTGAATTCTTCTGTTGGCATCATTTACACACACAAAAATCGACGAGCAATTACACCCGCGTTTTTTCACATTTCTCTCAGGTTACAAATCCAAAATGCATGATTATTAGGGTGGTCCTTTTCTTGCAACTTTTGAAGTTTACACTTCTCACCCTCTAATTGTGTTCCATTGTGTAAAATAACATATTTGGCCAAATATGAATTCAATTGAACAAGTTTTAGAGGTAGCTCAATGACTTTAAAATTTCGGATTATCTTGATAAGCAGCAGACAAATCAGGATTTTATTGTGTGTCACTTCAATTGACAATATATTGTTACTGTTATAAAGTGTTTACAACATTGCTATTGCCTACAGCTCTTACATCACAAATTGTTGTTAAATGATCTTTTAATGATAGATAAAAAGAAAACGCAAGTTAATAAAACCACTTGTTATACCACAGTTGACCCTTATTCTAAATTGAGTACTTAGAACACATTTTATACTAGTAAATTGCTATTTCTATGTTTCGGTGACTATAAAAGATATGGTTTGATCTGTTTAACTGCATTTAGGACCGTTTAAGACTGGGGGCCGTTTCACTTACATACTTATGTATACTTAAGGAAGGATTTACGCCAATTTTTAGCGCAACTGTAAGTTATGGGAAAAGCGTTTCACCATAAGAAAACTGGCGTAACTTTTCCCATATGTTTAGGCAAGCACAGCGTCCATAACTTTTCACATAGCGTAAATATGGCTGCCACTCTTAACATTACTTTATGGAAATGTTAGTGAAACGGTACCCTGATGCCTAACTTGTGTTTGTTGAATTATCAGACACGGAATGGTCAATGGATTCTGAGCTATTAGTTAACAAACAAGTGATACTAGTTTACTTCATATTGTCTTTTAAACTCACTTTCAAGTTAGGTTAAAAAGTTGAAGGAATCAGTACATTTTTTGTTTAAACAATATTGAAATAA
>Ga0224511_10003363_pt1 | contig 11461 bp, 11 predicted proteins | sample SF_May12_sed_USG_2_FD_169988 | JGI IMG/M metagenome (GOLD analysis project Ga0224511, IMG submission 169988) | Sediment microbial communities from San Francisco Bay, California, United States - SF_May12_sed_USGS_8_1 | ecosystem: Environmental > Aquatic > Marine > Sediment | place: USA...
CGTTCCTACAGCTATCAACGATCTCTAGCGGAGAAGGCCGCTGGCTGAATTTGCAAATTCAGCGCTCGCGAAGAATTTTTTACGCGAACATCACAACAACCGCAGACTGGCTCACGCCGATGTTGGACCTACTTAGAGCAAGCAGGCACTAACGGCACACCAACTTAATGCCGCGATGCACAGGATATATCCGCTCGCGTGCCGCCTCAGGTGTAGCATAATCCGTTTTTCTAGCCACTCCTTACATCGGACATTGGGGCATGCGCCGCTGTAGCCAGGTACGTTTTGTGAAAGGCTTAGCATTGGCTGGTTTTGGCACCCCTGTTGAACTAGACCCCTTCTCAGAAACTAACTACGTTACGTTTCCTTCGAAGGGGTGATAAAGAAGACATCACATGAGAAAAAGACCGTTAACTATGTCTACATTTTACAGGATTACACACATTAACTGATTTTCAATTCAGAGAAAATCTCTCCCAAAGGTGAGCTGGAAACCAGGTAGTTTGGCTAATGGAAAAAGTGTTAGTCTCGCCACCCGAAAATGATTCAAAGCTGAAAGTTTTCATGAAAAGGATCTTCCTCATCAGTGGTATGCAGAAATTGCCTTCTGAGTCTTTGACTTAGCATTTCCCAGTGTCATTACGGGAACTTTCTGCCCAGTAGAGAATGTTAGTCTATGGGTTGCCTCCTTAGTTTAATGTTGTGATCGGAATCCAACGAGGGTGGAGCACCAAGTGGTGCCCAAACCGGAAACCGAATCAGAGACCCTTGGTTTTAAGCCAAGTGAGCTATCCACTCAACTACCGCTTCACCCCCATTCAGAGAGCAGAATATCTCAATGTTACCGTTTAGAGAAGCCTGTTAACTTACTCACCTATTAAATTGAAATGTTCTTTTATCATTGATGTAATGTTGCCATGCATTATTTGCACGTGAAACAGATCCTATAAAAGAACAACGCAACATTCAGGAGATACCAAATTATTATTATTCGGACCAGGCGTACCCAACCTAATTTCAAAAATGAGTCGTATGGGAAGGCACCATTCCTTGGGCCAAAAAATAATTCTTCCAACTTCGCTTGGATTATTATAGCAGGAAATAAAATTGCTCAGTCAGGAAAATTCAAGCAGACATGTCCATCAAAGTCGAACATAATTCTGCTTTCACCGGTAAAATTGACAATCATATGAGTTTATCCGCTGTCTGTGTCTGGAGATAAAGAGAAGCTAGATCACCCTGAGCACATAGTCATTGACTTTGAGCTGAGAAGCCCCACGCAGCACCCCCTCCCTCCCCCAGCTGCTGGATGGGCACACCTGATCTCGGGTGAACATGAGGCTGGCCCAGGAGTCGATAGTTGGGTTCGCAACTCCAGTACAACAAACTGTAAGTCGGAATCCTAAAATAGTCAATGGCGGTGACAGAAGGGCGCCCGGCAACAATTTGCTACGGATCTCTAACCACAGGCTCCTTGTTAACCGAAGAGCAAACTTCACAATCACGCACTGAAAACAATAATGTAGGGTATATACAGAGGGGTAAAGACTTTTGATACACTGATGCATGTATAAATCCTATCTAGGACAAGGATATCTATTACAAGTTTCCTGTTATACAACACTCAACTGAGATGGATGGTCGTTATCCGGAATTTTTGTTGTCAGATGCCTCGTTTTATCGACATTGCTAACCTACAGATTCACCGAATATTATGGGTAGTTCCAGTGTGTAATCTTGGCATGTATATTCAGTATGGGTGGGTGAGACAAATACAATTATATACCAGCAAATGTTTTCTGATGGCATACCTGACGTTGAGATATTGATATCTCGCACGCACACTACATAGCGCAGGCAAGCAATTTTAATAATGAGATGATAACTCCATACGGTAAGACCTAACATTTGTAGCCAAGCGACCTGGCTCTTCAACATGTGGCGGGTGGTGGGCAAGTGAAGCAGTACTACTGCTACCGCCATGCGCCGGAGAGCCAGTCAGGTCACCTGGCTATGGTAATTGTGGCTATTGCACTCAGCCCCAGGACAGTTATAATAGAAGTTCCTATTTTAAGATCCAAGAACTCATAACTCATTGGCTAGAGCACCCAGCTTGAAATAGGAAGACCCTGGGTTGATGACCTGGCTTTACCACCACCATGAGCCCCTCATACAGTATCTGTATAATTCTTCTCAGTTCAAGGAAATCCTGGGCTTATAGGAGTCCTACTTACTGGGATGACTGCATACAGCAATAAAAATAAATTACGGTACGCCAATACTGCTTTCTTTAGAAAAACTTACCATTTGAAGTTTGAGGTTTGGATGATTCACCTGCTTGATCACTGACACGGCTAAAATTAAATCAAATTATATATTTATTTGATGATTTCAAATGCATCATAAACCCATTGAATTGCATGAGACAAACACTTGTGTCTAGTTTTTTGTTTTATTTCATTTTACATAGATTGCATATAAAAATGGTCAGTGGTGTGCTCCTGTAGTGAAGGTAACTCTATGGGTGGGTCTCCTGGGATCTGAAGGGGTGACACACAACGTGGCACCTAAACTCGGAATAAAACTAGAGACCTCTAGTCGTAGGCCCAATACTCTATTTCACGTTAAGAGAATCAATAGGTACCTTTATCAACTGTGTCTAGCAAGTATCCTGGTACTGAGAGGCGGCTGTTGATTGGCTCTATCAGCGCTGTGATGCCACACTCACTGAGTCTGCTGGCTGCATATTTTAAATTCTCTACGTAGCAGGCAATCATCTCCTGCTCAGTGTAATCACCTTTCCTACCCGCCATTACATGGAGTCTGTAAAAGGTAAACGTTGTCCCTTAGCCATTGGCCATGTGAGGAAATAGCAACTTGTACCAACAACGGTGGGGTGTGATGAGAGGTTAAGATACGAACGGTATATCAAAATGGTTTGCTCAACCCGTTGGCTAAACGTTCAAAGAGTTTAAACTACCCAGTTCCACCGTAACGGTCAACGGTCAACCCTTTGAGAAATGATGAGAATCCAGCAGCTATAATGATCAAACTGAGGTCGCTGACTCGTTTTCGCACAGTGTAGTTACTACAGCTCAGAACCCAGATAATCCTATGATAGAGCCCTTCGAAGAAGACCACTACAACGCTAGTACTCAAAGCGCTCGTTAGGAAACTGGATTTGGATTTGCAGACTCATTTTTTATAATGAGTTTTTGAGTCACACCAGATATCGTTATCGCAATGAAAAAAGTCAGTCAGATATATTGCTAAAGGCCTCGAACAAGACATAAGGGTAGGTTTCACCGAGGTCCACGGTGAGTAGAACAACATAACAGTAATGGGAACTGTAACCGTTTAGAAAATCCTACCAGTTTTATGAAGAGGAGTCGTCTAGGAAACCCTTTTGGTCACATAACATGCATATTTCCATTATATAGGTATATCGCGCGGATATGTTGTCGGAACTGTTGCCAGTAACCATTTGCATCTTAGCCTCTCTACTATAGACTCTTCCCCTCGCCTTCACCTTCCCCAGCTATAAAGAAAGCCGGACACCCATCCCCTGCTACTATAACTGTCCTTTTGATTGCTCAAATTTAGAGGTGACATTAGGATGCTAACGATTCATTCTATAGCTATCAAATTTTCATGTCTGTCGCGTGTCCAATGTCACTGGTCAGCCCGAATAGAATGACTATAATAAACATTCAGTTTGACCACTGTTGTGTTCACACACTGGTTGAACTCACAGTCAAGGACCTCGGCTCACAAGAGATTAGACATCTACTGACCTATCTGTGTTATCCCCCAGCAGGGGTCATAAACCCGGAAAAAAATTATGTTACAGCAGCGCATTGGGCTGCATGCTTGAACTCACCGATTACACTTGAGTCCTTGACAGTATTTTATAGATGTCTCCAGTGACTCCCTGAAAGCAGTGACTCGGTTTGGTAATGCCGATATCCCGAGCTCCTTACCAGCCTCACCTTGAAGTGGCAAACAGAGGTAAAGCCTAATGACCTTCGTCTGACAGTGACAGGTATGAGAGGGGATGTACCAAAATGGAGGGCAATTGGATTTTAGCTCTCTGTGGCTTTCTAAATTGCAATACGTAAGCCATCTTTGGTTTGAAGACAAGATAATCACCCACCAGGCCATGCGTTCATGAGTACTTGGGTCACTCCAGCTGCTTCTTTAGCCTGAGTGAGTTCGTCCAGTGGAATGTGGTAAGGATCGGCAGTCTCTATAAAAGAGAAGCCTGCAGCTGCAGCAAGACCATATCGTTCTATTATTGATGCTCCGCTCTCTTTAAACAGCCAGTTCACGTTGGCAGCGAATTTCAGAGGCATGCTCATAGGTTTCCTCTGTGGTGGCACGAGTTTGAGTAAATACCACGAGTGACTTCAGGAGACCCAAAAATCTACTCAACCGTCCAGTTGACACTTGACACACCCGTGGCATTGACCTTTTGCGCGCTAGAGGTTTGCGCCTCTATATCACAGAGTATTTGAAGTTGCTGTATCCCGATTGATCTCCAGAGACAACAACTCCTGCTATAGAAACAAACTCGGGAGCCAGGTGACTTGGGTCTTTGGCATGTGGTTGGTGGCGGGGCGAGCGAAGCAGTAAACCTCCACACTCCATAGGCCACCGCCCCTCTCATTGGTAATGCTCAAACAAGTTTCCACTGATTCTAGTGCTATACTCCACCAATTGTGAATATAGTCAAGATCCCACCAATTCCGCTATATGCATATGTGGCATTTGTGGCATGACTTGGTGTTTTGTGGCATTACAACTGTTTGTTATTTTCCACTCGCTGACTTGTTTATTGCATGTTACTAGACCGGGGGCTGTGCAGTCTGAACTCAGATACTGCATGGGTATAGGTTTTCCAGCACTGATATACATAGTTAAGATACCGGTATGGAATTAACCTTGCCAGCGGTTTAATTGACCTACGATCATCTTTTTCCTGAGATTTCACCAATTAGACGTTTGTAAACCAATCAGTTAGCAATTGACTTTTTCAGTTGATTCTCTAAGTAATTAATTAAAAGGTAGACTGCTAGAGTTGTCTGATAACAACCATGCTTGTTGGTTAGTAGATGAATAAATCTATAATTATGCTGTCAGCCAAGGTTTATGTTATCTCTATTTGCCACAATGAATGTTGTGTCCGCTGTGCTAGCTGCATTCCTTCCATGACTCGCGCGTTTATCCTGAAGCAGCACAATTCCGATTACTGCATTGCATGCGAGTTGAAATTGATGTACCGCTCGATCAGACTTATGCAGGGATAATCAAAAATGGTCCAATGGAAGGGCTCCGGGCTCACAACCATGAGAACCTAGGGTCATCTGAAGTCTAGCTCAAAACAGAAACATCCCTCTTTATGAGGTGGAGCATTGATGCTGACCCGTCAGGTCCGTGGTATGGTCACATAAAATGATAAACAGTGACCTACGTTGATATACAGCCTCTGTTACACTTGAGACACTGTCTAGTGCAGTCGTAGAGTTATCCTCTTAGGATAACTTTACGAGTGCAATGCATTCATGAAAATATTGTTTCCTTTGAGTTGGTCAACTGCTCCGCCCAACCATTCCTAGTGAGATGATGATAGGATAACAGGATTATGACTGCATCACTAATTTACAGAACCCAGCAAGCTTTACCACAATGAGGTTTTTAATGGTAGACTTAAGTTAATGGCCATGGTAACAGTATCATTCTTAGGAACCCTCCTCCCCATTAAAATGTGTTGTTTGAGAGCGATTTGGAAAACTTTGATTTCACTTGGCACAAAAAGAATCATGTAACTAACTAGAGATTGTTCACAGCTTGTTGTTCTTAGCCGGACCAGAAATAACAATATATCTCTATTGCTCCTAGTGGGCACTTAGTCTTCCTATTTGATTAACCCGCTATTTGTTGCAGGATAGAAGCTAGGAAATGCGAGGAGCTCGTTCTCACAGTGGGTGCTCAGTTTGACTAGGACTTGCACCCAGGATCTGTTGTCTTGAGTCAAGTGCTCTAACCACTGAGCTATTGAGCTATCCTGCTATTCCCTTTTAATTGATTGTTCCACCTGGATGGGACCCTTTAACACAGCTTTATTATTATATAGTAAGCTGTAGGTATAGATAATCAACAAGTGTATAGCTAACACAAACCACAACAAATCTATAATTATGCAATGACATGTTAGTGAATTATATGCAACCTTATCAGCATCCACTTGTCAATCAATTTTGCTCCAAAGATTTTGAGAACCGCTAGGACACACAATCTGTACCCTGGCGGAGAAGCTGTGATTCATGGGTAGCACATTCGGCTATGGATTAGGTGCCCGGGTTCCATTCCAAAATTGTGCATAGATTTGTGCTTTCTCACTTGTCAGATTCGGATCGCAGCATAAAGGAGGCCCATCCAAAGAGGAACAAGTTTATCTACAAGGCAAACATGAAGCATTCTGAAAACAAACCATTGGCTTAGTGAGGCCAACCATGTCAAACAAGGTTGTACTATCTTGTAATGAAAAACACAATTTCACAGAATTCTCCCATTGTGCCTGCTAGACATGAAAACTTGCGCCTGTTTCAAAACTGATTGACAGGTAGATAGGGGCACATATAATTTAGGCACCTTAGGTTTATCTACTTGTCAGTTAGTTTTGTGCCAGACAAAGTTCCTCATATTCATATAGCGGGCGCAATGGGAGAATTCCAGAGTGAGTGAGTTAGTGCTGAGCGCTGGGGTACATACAACTGCGAGAATTTGGATTCGAACGTTGGTCATTGAATGCTCCCGTTAAAAGTACGAGCTCCCCGCATCGATCCTAGCTCAAAACAAAGCAAGTTTTACTATGAGGTGGAGCATTGATATTGACCCACTTATCGCGATCCACGCTAAGCCGTAACTGGTGAGAAAACAAGTATCTAACCCAGCAGCTTTCACCATTATGGTGAAAACATTATACAAGGAGAAATATGCTGCAGGATTGACTTCCTGGCTCGGGTATTGATCAGGCACTGAAGATGTACCCTCAATGTTTTTCAATGTAAATTTTCACTGTTTACCACTATAGCTACACCAGATTGCATGGTAGCTGGCTTTCCGGATGGAAGCAGGCTATACCAGTAAGAAAATATTACAGTAATCCAGCTTTTAATTAAGAGATCCGCTAACACAGAAGCTTATCCCCATTGGAATGGTGGATTAGCTCTTCATTAAATCCGGTTATGCCATGTAAGGAGGAACTAAATAGCCCCCAGATCAATGACCTCCAATGCTCCCGCTCGTTCGCTGGTTAATGGGCAGTCATTATACACTCATGTCAATCAAGCTAGGTAACAAATTTGTGGAAGTTGTCTCTGATCGACCGGGGTGTACAACAACCACTAGCCACAGAGATGAACTGTTAACTGACTGTGATTTGTGGTAGTTCAGTTAAGCACGCAGTTAATTACTTTTATTTTCAACTTATGCATGGAAATAATAGCGTGAAGGTTTGAAGTGAGCCTGGAAATAGAAGACTGTTAGAAAAAAAAGTCCAAAGAGCTTAGAAGGTAGTGTTGAGGCATTGTGTTTACAACATAAAACATGTATTTTTCATCCAAAATGTTTCCAGAAAGTTTCCTAAACACGTACTACTAGCTTAGGATAAAGGGCAATAGTTCAGACTTAACATCACATATAAATCTGGGTATAAACCTAAGAAGTTGTGTGAGGATTATCAATGTGATATCCATGTGTTGTCCTGTATCCATCACATTAGTAGTTATTGGTACAAAATTAATTCAGAAGAATCTTTGTCATTCTATAGAGGATGCGTGGCACATAGAAATACATACCAAAATTCTACAGTTTTTTCTCATATATGGCAACTTCACTGTTATGGTGACGGTGCCAAGTTAGATACTTATTTTTTTTATGGGAGCATGGGGAATGGAATGCTACAAGTGGGTCAGTATCAACCTCATAGTAAGACTTGTTTTTGTTCTGAGATATAGGATTAATGTGAGGAGCTCTACTCACAACGAGAGCCCGTTGTTACCAGGATTATAGCTCACTTGTCACGGTTGTTAACCCAATGCTCTACCATTGAGCTGTCCCGCTATCCACAGCTTCGTCTGAATTGCTTGAAACATTAAAAAGATACCAATCGGTTGCTCAGAATGACAGTTTGCCATTCTATCTCATTCTAACTCAAGCCAAATGCAATAAAGATCACAGTGTGAACCATGCATGGACAATATCTCCTGTACCAATTCTACATGTACCTGTAAAACCAAGGTTCCGAGTGATTGTCCTGTACTTCATCTTTCATTCTTTTTCCACTCATTGTACAGCCCGTGCTTTGGGTTGGACTACTTGCATGTTCATTGTCATTTCGAACAACTGAGCCAAAAGATAATGTTGTTCTCTCTATGTATTATTGCTGTCAAATTGTTAAAAGGCGAGGATATTCAACTCTACCAAGTCATGGAAAAGCCCAAAGTGGCAAACGCTAAGGCATCTTGGGGTTTGTATGCAATAGGCATAAGGGCAGTATTGCTTGTTTTCATGTAGGAAGTCTCATGTCTAGTGATTTTATTCACAGTCTAATGGATTCAATGCCTTCTTTCCATCATCCTTAACTAGAACTACTTTAGTCACACGCATCATCATTTAGGTAGAGTCGAAAACAACAATCAATTCATAGCATGACCACTATTTCTTTACCTGAATAGGAAAATTTCATGCCATACAATTTGCAATGCATGTTGGAATGTTCCTGAAAAATAAAACTTGTGCAAACTAGACTGCAATGTTAGGGACAGACAAACTAGACTGCAATGTTAGGGACAGACAAACTAGACTGCAATGTTAGGGCCAGACAAACTAGACTGCAATGTTAGGGACAGACAAACTAGACTGCAATGTTAGGGACAGACAAACTAGACTGCAATGTTAGGGACAGACAAACTAGACTGCAATGTTAGGGACAGACAAACTATTTTTCCTCACTGGCACAGATAATAAGTATATTTAGTATCTACATAACGCATTACCATCCCCTGCATGACTTTGAGTCTCGATAAGTCAGGTAGAGAGCCGTATGTTTTGCACTTCGTATGACTTACCTGAGTTGCATAATTATCACATGTCGATGTATCCCGGCGACGCGTAGGATGCATAAGCGGGTAAACAGGTCTTGCAAAAATTGTTTTGTTCATAGGCAGCTGTTTGAAAGGGATAAATCCGCACAAACACTGGATTTGGACCTAGACTGTCTATTGGAGTATGCTTTTGACACCGTCTTTGGTTGCCTTACTAGAATTCTCGCTTTCCATGTAAAAAGATCTATGATCTTGTTGAGTAAAATTTTCAAATCAAACCAAATCAAAAAATATGGAATCGCTGTTGAAATCTAGCCCTGGCCTAATAGTTAGAGACCATTATGCCGGCTTTCAAATTATCTAACGCGCCGCTAGAAACATGAGGGAACAACTTCTATAAAATTGGTTTTCCTCCCTGTTATTCACACATCTGGGGCTTGGCTAGACTATGCAAGTTCATGGTCTTCTTGTTTAGCACTACCCCGTCACTAGCCATACTATATTGTGGTAAGTGGTATTATCTGTTACTATAATAATACCTCACTGCATGGAGTCACTGTGCTCATATCGGGTAGGAAAAGTTACACTACTGGCAATGCTTAAAATATGGGAGATGCAGGGGATGCGGGGGATACAGAGATCGAGATGCAGGGGAGCAATCTATTCTTACCTATTAACAGTTCCCCCTACCTCATAATTCATACTTTGACTACTGGTTAGAACACCCCCTGACAACGGGTATGCTGATACACCAAAAACGCGTAGAGCATTTGCTGTTTGTGAGCTCGCAAGGTACAAAGTCCATGTGGCAGCATTGATCAAAACCCGCTTTATAGGCAAATGTCGGCTTGCTGAAATAGGAAATGTGGGTACACGATCATTCGCAGCGAGAAATGAAGCACTAAAAGGTGAGAATCCGATGTCTGCTTTGCTATAAAGGGTAATCTACCCTCTAAACTTCACCAACCTCCAACGGGAATCAGGGACTGAATGAACAATGGTCATGCAACTCTGCTTGAACAGGAAGAGAAAATGCAACGACATTGGTCCCTTATCCTCATGCAGTTACAGTACAGTTACCGGGAGTAATATTACGAGTACAAATGGATACCTATGTGTTGGGTTCAACTCTCCCCAGACTTTAGCAGATTTCTGGTGGGCCATCAAACCTAGTCTCTGCTTTGTTTCATGACCTCTTCATTGTTATGGTGATGCTGCCAAGTTAGGTACTTGTGTTTTCACCAGTAACTGCTTAGTGCGGGGCACCATGAGCAGGTCAGCATCAACTTTCCACCTCATAGTGTGATTTGTTCTTGTTCCGAGCTTGGATTAATTAAAGTGAGGAGCTCACACTCACAACGAGAGCCTGCCATATCAACGTAATTATGAAATTCCCAACTCATTTTGGTTCCTCTAGTACAACGAAACAACCGCTAAAAGATAAATTATTTAAATGTAAAAAGGTTTATTTTGATAGGTTGCAAGCATCTGATGTAAATCCCACAGGTATCAAAACAGGTTCAGAGATCATCACATTGAGTTGTGTATACTGTCTAGGTTTGTTAACAGAAAAGTGAAAAAGATTTGGAGCATGCTAGTTAATGTTGTTCTTTTTGTTGTGTTTTGTTGTTGTTGTTGTTGTTTTACCTGAACACATGGCTATAACAGAAAACAAAACGTTAAGCATGGTAATAAGTCATTTTTAGAGCCAGAACAAATCTCAGGGTATAGCGCAGGAAATGATCTATTGAGTCTATCTGACTCAGCATCTCTCGAGGAGACTTATCGCTTACGCCCACATGTTTCATGGTGAAGGGTGGACCTCTTTTGTTTAATGTCGTAATCCGAAACTGACAAGGGCTTTGCAAGAACCAAAACTTTTTCCCAAACTGAAAAATTGAAACTGCTACCCCTGGTTCAAGGAATAGTAGTCTATCCACTAAGGTATTGCTTCACCCTATAGTTTGAATGGTGAATGTCAGAGATTTATATGGGGTATCTTACCATGCACCAGTCCAACCAGGATTACACAATTAGGGTGACAGTTTGCACAACAATTGAACGACTCACCTCCGTGTCGGTAAATCATGAAACCAATAAGTCATTCAACTTGCCCTATGTTGCATATGATGAACAAAATTACATTGAGACAAATCAGAATGACGTCTTAAAATACATGTAATGCTTTTTCAGTTATGCATATGACTAATCATGTGTACAATCACGTGTTGGTGCATAGTCATACGTATGACCTGGCAAATATGCACCTGTGTGCTGCATTTGTGCTGATTTTATAACTTTCTCGGTGGGCTAGTTTTATAACGACAGTGTAACAGACACCTGGATACGTGACC
>Ga0224511_10003364_pt1 | contig 11460 bp, 5 predicted proteins | sample SF_May12_sed_USG_2_FD_169988 | JGI IMG/M metagenome (GOLD analysis project Ga0224511, IMG submission 169988) | Sediment microbial communities from San Francisco Bay, California, United States - SF_May12_sed_USGS_8_1 | ecosystem: Environmental > Aquatic > Marine > Sediment | place: USA...
AGATTTAGACCCCCCAGGTGTTGCCTGTTGTATATTAAGCAATGAAAAAAGGAAACTCTTAAAAATCTTCACTCTCAGGTGAGCGTTCCAGGGCCCTCTTGTCTACTTTTGGTATCGACTAAATTGAACTAAGTTACATGTACAAGTATTGATACAATCCAACTAAAAGCTAAACATATTTCTTTAAGAACAAAAGTTATTGTACATCACGAGTAAATAGAAAGTTAATCATATTATTTAAAATAAGTTGAAGCTGTTTATAACACATTTATATTAAGAATATGCACGTTTGAATTCAGTTATATAAATGTTGATACCAAAATAAGGCTGGTGTATCCACGTCAGCTTCCTTTCAGCCGTACATTTGACTTGTAGAGAACCATTTTTCAGGTTAAACAGGGATGTGTTGTAGGAAACGTCTACAGTTTCACCAATTCCAAGTGACGGATACTTTTGTATGGCTTTGTGTTGAACATCTTCTGCATCACATGTTATTTGTGTGCATCTTGGTGGCTGACCTGACCACTGCCCGTCACTCTGGCATGTTCGCTGTGTGTCGGGACTCGGTAAATAACCAATACCACAAACAGGTGTGATAATAGACTGAAATCCTAACATCGTTTCACTTTCAACTACATTTTGATCTAGATAATAGCGTCCTTCTAAAAACGTTGGCACGGTACATGTAACTTCGATACACGACGGCTGTGGTGACCAGGATCGGTCAGTCTGGCACGTAGTTTTTGTGTAAAAAGGCGCATAATTACTTTTGCAGGTGAATGTAACTTGCTCTCCCGGTTTGAATATGTTGCTGTCTTCTGTCAATAGCTGACCATTCTCTAAACTAAGCGGACTGCAAACCTCTGTGAAAAAAAGATTATACATTAATAAAATTACCATTATGAGCGTTTACATGTACCTATGTCGGAAACATGGTAACAGACCAAAAATGTTTTCATAAGGATATGATATTTTGTTTCCATTATATCTTTCATGTTCTGTTGTGTTCAGGGCAGGGCAACATCTTTGCAGACACACATGGCTATGGGTAAGTTTTTGGTTGCCGTGATGTGTGCAGAATAAGTTGATTATACTTGATTGTACTTGGTTTTTAAGACCTTTATTCGTTGTCTACACGTTGCTACTTGCATGAAAGTTTAAGATTCCAAGATTTGTTCTTTGACAAGCTGTGACGAGATTTTTAAGCACATGTCCAAAATAAAAATTTACCGTCAAAATGTTTACAATTCAATAAATCGTGATTTAGTTGCTATAACTGTTTATTTAAACCGTACATACCGTTATATGAGTATTTTTACTATAAGCACCAAACAAACATTCTGATGTGTATAACAATATTTAACAGCGTCCCATTTCCTTTTTGTAGTCAAAGCTATTGTCTGTTTTTGCTGTTAATGTTTACGCACATGCGAATAAAAAATATCATCATCATCAGCAGCAGCAGCAGCATCATCATCATTCTTATCATCATCATCATCATCATCATCATCATCATCATCATCATCATCATCATCATCATCATCATCATCATCTACAATAATGTTTTGCAACGTATTTTAATGAGTTTTTACCTGCAAACACTTCAACTTCGCATAACATAAGGTAGTCGGTGGTAGATATTTTGAAATATCGAACAAGATCCTGTCCAGCTAATTCAATCGCTATGACGTCGCTACATATATTTGTGCCGGATTCCACATAAATGCATCTTGTTATGGATGACGTGTCCTTGTACATTTGGGAAATCACGCAGCCTCCCAGTCATGACGTGCTGGCGATGGACATTCCACTGAGACGTGCGCGTTCCGCTGAAATAATATTTGTACTTTTATTCTGCAAAATGTCCTCAGGAAGCATAGCATGCGTGTGACAAAAGCAGCCTCGTTTTGATTTCAGCTGTCCATCAATGGTTATAAAAACTTACACCATAAGTGCATGAGCAGAACTTTATTTTCAAATGTAAACAACATGCAATCCATGATCCCAGACGACCAAAAATATAACTACACATGATGTAGTGCGGGTCGGCATTTTAAGACCGCCACAAAAGCAATAATCACCAGCTGTAGTAAGATACATTATAAAAAAGTAAAAGTAAATTCCCCAAAAACAATAGCTTGCATGGCCAAATAGCAGCCTCTGTTTTATTGAAGCTATCCATCAATGGTTATCATTACTAAAACTCCGCTTACATTGAGTGCACTGTGGAGCGGAACTCTATTTTCAAATATAAATACAAACATTCGATGATCGCACATGGTGTGGTTCGTGGCGATATTTTACAGCCGCCACACTACATGTAACACCAGCTGTAGTAAGAAGTTTTGATAAAAGGAAAAATCCCTTGGATAAAAGCTTTCAGGGGAAATAGCAGCTTCGGTTTTATTTAATATTTTCTTCAATGGTAAAAAATACACCACACCTCTGACGCCCACTAGCGCATGAGCGATACTCTATTTCTAAATGTAAACACATGCAATCTATGGTCCCATTGGATCAGATATATATAACAAAACAATGAAGTAGTACTAAAAACTAATAACTTCCGTTGCTAATATCAAATAGTGTAGTATGTGCTTATGAACAACACGCCACAACACCCTATTTCCCATTTCACACACAATATTATTGTCAATAAAATCATCAATCATGGACAATGATAATGATAGTGAATGGGGAGCTTCATATATATTGACAAAATTATTTATGCGTTTTGTGCGCCTGCTAAATTAAGATATTAGTACAATACAGTGTAACCTGACCTAAAATTAGGAATAAATAAAAAAATTACCATATTAAAATAGACACTAGCACAGGTATTTGCTTAAAACTTAAAAGATATATGACGTATAGCACATTTCATGCCTATTTTTTAAACAAATATTTGCAACTATTTGCACAATTTGAAATAAAATGCAATCAAAAGCAATCACATATAATTTTCACCGTGTGTTGAGGTGTGTTAAGAATTTGACTCAGACTCAGACGTTATGAAAATTGTAAAATTATTTTAGTCGGCCATCATACAATCAAATCAATTATTTTCCTATGATGATGAACACAAATTGGTCGATCTTTTTCTACAGTTGATTGACAATAATACTGTGTGTGAGGGGGTTGCTTTAGTATTAGATTTAGATATATGTTTTAATCTAAAATTCTAACTAAAATTGTTTATTTAGAAATGTAATATGTATATTAAACTACGGTTCATTAACCGTTTTTGTGATACATTCATTTCCTGAATATAGTAGCAAAACTTGTTGAATCAATTGTGCATATTAAATTAATCTTACGCTCTCTTTTTCTGTTATAAATCTTTATTCCAGTCATTCTGTAGTAATCACCGAGGTCTATACCCCACCACGCCTCAGTGTACCAAGATGCATCCCAGTTAGTATGGGCACACTCTAAGGCGTATCAACTGTGATGAGTAACACCGTCAACAGCTTTGTTCGATATTCCATTCTGGTAGTTTCCAGGGTACTGGGCTGTATTCTTGTTGAGTGCAATGTTTGGACCTGTTTACAAATAAGAATAAAACTGGCAATATGATCAATTTTGTGTTTAAACAAGTGTAACATGATGCTTAATTCTAACATGAAAACATTTATATATTTAAAAAACTTATAAACAAAGAAGCACATAGCATACACAAATACTAGATAACGCAAATTTGATTTAAGCGCAAACTGATATTTATTTAATCTACGATCTGTTTCTAAATAGTTTGTTATAGCTTGTTATAGTATGGTAATTATAACCAATACAAATACATCCAGGGGGCGAACCCGCCCGATTTGACTCCCTAACAGCGGACCGGATGATTTTTTATTACCGCAAACGCTAAATGTCATCCTTTTGCTCGAAATTTTATTTTAGAAACAATTTGTAATTATGATCGTTTATTTCGAATACACGGGATCATAGATCCAGTAGTATTCATGCATAAAAATTGTTGTAAGTATTGCCAGTCAATGTAATACATTTATAGTACAAAGTCAAAAATACCCTAGAGTAAAACAAAGTAAGAAGAGGACAGCGATTGGCAATACTTACAACTTTATTTTTTATGCAATATGCATGCATACTGTTGGATCTATGATCCCATGTAAACAATCATAATTACAAATTGTTTCTAAAATAAAATCTCGAATAAAATCTCGAGCAAAAAAAGATTAATTTAGCGTTTGCGGCAATAAAAAAATATAGGTCCGCTTAAATCAAATTTGCGTTATTTGCGTTTCCTATATAATAAATTACGATATTTAACTAATATAATTATAATTTTATTACCCATTGCGCAATGTCGGAGCGTCTTTGAAAGTTATATAAACTCGCATCGATGTGGCTAAATCACACAGCGCTCGTATCCTTTATATTTGTAAACAACAATAGTTTAAACAAAGCTGTTACCTCCAAAATAACCAGAAGCGAAGCACAGGGTTATGTTCCAAAACATCTGAAAGCGTATTAGTGATGTAAATTTCATGTTAATATAAAACACGTGTATATCAGACTAATATGTAAATCACAATTTTGTCATTTTGAGGTAATATTAAGGGGTTTGTGTTCTTCCTCTTAAGATGGTTAAATCATAAGCTATTAGGTTATTTATTTAACTTGGGTGCATTATTTCAAATGATCTGGCCAACAGCAAGATATAGGTTTCAATGAACACAAAAGTATTTAAATAATACTCAAAATTAAATTTCCGGCTTTGTAAGCATTGAACAAAAAGCTTTTTTTACAGATTTCGTAATAAGAATTATCGGATTACAATAGGAAGACGGTTTGCTGAATTGTCTACTTTGATCGTAAAGATATTTATTCCTCTTCACCGTAGCTTTTTTATCTGAGGGTGCATTTAAAGTTGTTGATAGCTAGCTGTTTATTTTGAAACAATACAATTCCATGATTTAATGTGACAAATGTATCAAATGATCATAAAAAATATCATTGAAACTAGTTTTATTGAAAAACACACTCCACCACATAGTCTTTAAAGATAGATCAGTCTATAAAGATTTAACCGACCGTTATAATTATGTACCTCTTCCTAAACTTTGCTTACAGGGAATAATAAAAGCCAGCCCCACCTTGAAAGTTGCATCGATTATACTAGGTATAAAACGATATGGCGATATATCAGGGGTAGTCACTCACCGTATTTACAGTATTTTCTGACAAAATTTATTTTCGATTAAAACTGTTTTCATTGAAAAAAGTTCTGATTATTAGTTTTCACTATTTTATGTTAGTAAATATGTAATATACAATAGTAGATATGTGTATATGTAATACACAATAGTACAACAGTAGAATTTAAGTTTAACGCGGATGCCACCTCCATTGATCTGGTACCAAACATTTGACGCGGACCTAGTTTTCCACCAAAAGTTAATAGGAATTAAATGCGTTTTCTTCCACCAAATGACTAAGAAACATTGACACACTGCAAAAAATGTGCTGTTGTTTTCTTTTTTTGTGTGTGTATAAAATGTATTTCTATGAATGATTTAACGTAGAATTACCAAATATGTGGTCTACCTACCGCCTCTCTTTGGTAATATTTTAAACATTCTAATGCAAAATGCAAACAAAAATGTTTTTATGAAAATTAGGACACTGCCTCCGCATTAGACGTCATAATGAAAGGGCAAACTTTCCTACATAATTGTTACGGTACTTTGACGTTAAGCAGAACATTTTATGTAGCAATAAACAGCTTAATGTCAGTGTCGCAGCTTGTGATTAGAATGAGATGCGGCTTTTCCGTTCTATAACTTACGTGTTTTGTCAGCCACTAAGTAAAAACGTTTATTCAAGTTAATGTTGACACAGACTGTAAGTGAATTGCTAGCTGCAATTATTGATATCACACTTACCACACGATTTTCAGCGTTACATGCTTGAAATTGCAAAATAGCTTAATAAATTAAAAACAATCATTTTTTCTTGGTGTGTTAAACAAAGTAGATACTTTAAGGTAACAAGTAATTCTTTAAAAATAGTTATTTCGTTTAAAAACAATATTAAACAATATAAGCACACAATATATTAATTTAGAAATAGATGGTGTATACTCAATAGGCAAACGTTTGCATGATTTAATCTAACAAACCAATCGCGTTACTAGTGTTACTACACATTTTCACTGATATATGTTACATTGTACAATAAGTATTAAAATAAAAATATAATAGAATAGATTTACTGCTTTTCGAGTTAAAACTAAACACACCACAACAAAAACAAAGGCATTTCGTCTAGCAAAAGTTACGAGAATACTTGCAAAAATACTCAAAGCATAAGCCGACCTCCTGGTGCTGGTACTGTCCGCCGAATGCTGAAGAATCTTTGGTACATGTACGCTGTCTCTGCGTTGGTGTCACATTCGCATGTTATCAAACAAAGAAACACATGTCAGTATAAAACAAAAACACTTCGTAATTTCTTTTGAAATGGTAATTATTTAAGAGCCGGTTATTGAACCCGGGATCTTTCGCACCCCAATCGGATGCGTTACCTATGCACCACCAAGTCAATTGATAGATCGATTGTAGTCAAGCTAGTTATTTGTTTCGACGCAATGGGTCGAAACGTAAATAAAAAAGCCGCATTTGCGAGCCACATATTTCCAACAATTTGTTTTCTGTAATATTTTTACATGCATTGAAAACTATATTTGGCAATTTCGCATATTTACAGTAGTATATTTCACCGCTTAAATATTTTCAAAATATAAAATGTAAACAATTCGGACCTAAAGATAGGGGCGTAGCATCTTTTGGCTTCCATCCATTTATGTCACTCTTAAAACCTTCTGTATTGTTCGTTCTCTCATAAACTACATAAAATGTTCCGATCACCTGAATCGGCATGATATTAATATCATGTTTAAACGGGTGTGTAAACATATAAATGTAGACACAGCCATACCATTTCCTGTGCTTTTCGCTGTTCCAGAATGTTTCTATAAATTACCGTGTCATATAGAAAAACAAATGATAAAGGTGTCTAAGGGATATTGACTTAAAAGTTTGGAACAAACACTAAGGAAACCGTCTAAAAGCATATTCTTTTATCGTCAGAGGAGTTATATAGCATCATTTTTGCAATAGGGATCTGCTACTCAAACTCTAGACAGTTTGAATTAACTTTGTTGTCATCTAAACGTCGTATTTAAAACCATTTTTTTGTTCCAGGTATTAAATAACTTCATTCAGGCTAACATTGTGCAATTTGTATCAAAGTTTAGCATTTGAATTCAATTTCAATGCAAAATTGACTAATGTTTCATTTTTTATATTGACAAAATATTGTTTTAACACATTTCACAAAGCAGGATGGGTTATTCAACTTATAGTTATGTGTTTCTCTGTCCTCTATAAGCGCCATTGTTTAGATTTGTGCAAATTCATATTTCATATATTCATATAGCCTAATGTATTAACAACTGTTACATACCATAACGAATTGCTTCGAAGTCAGAATAGATCACTATGTTCGCCCAAAAAAGGTTGCTCAAAATATGAAAGATAAGTTAAAATCATCTTAAACGCTATGATCGCCGTGCGAACGCTGTATGCGCGCTGTGTGCGTGCTGTATGCACGCCGTTAACACGCTGCAGTAACTGACTGCGCGCCGTCGAAGCGTCATAGACGCTATAAAGACGATGTGGGGAGTTAGGAACGTCGTGTGGACGCTATAGGGATACCTAAAGGACGTTGTGTACACGATTTAACTGGCAGATTTGATAGTTTTAGGCGTATTTCACGGCGACCCCACATAACGCTGACAGGTGTCTAGAACGCTGTACAAACGCTGAGGCATCGCTATTTGGTGTGACTGGGGCTTAAGTTGGAAACAAGCTCCAACTGTCTAAAGTTTGCGTAGCAAATTCCTATCGCGGAACTTTCCGTCATCATTGGCGCCCATGACAACTTAAGAATATTGTATTGGAACCTTTTCTCTTGTGTTTGTTTCATACCTTGAAGTCAATGTCCCGAATGCACCTTTCTGTTTTGTATTTATCTTCGGGACGGTCTTGAAAAGGAATATTCTGTAAAAGGAAAATCACAGGAAACGGCATGGCTGTGTTTTGATCATATGGTTACAAAAGCTTCTAAAGAGTATATCGATATCCTCTGAACATTAGTTTATAGAAAGGTTTTAAGTAGTTGTTGAGTACTGGAAAGTTATTTATTGGACTTTGCCCGAGTATACCATGTTTACTTAATATCAACCAGTCCAAAGTCTTGTTGTAGACATTGAATACAAATCTCAGACAAAAAGAGAAAAAGGTCTGCTTATAGAAGCTAAGCGTCGATGTTATTTAAACTGTGTTTCAAGAGCTACTTCAAATAAATTTTAGGACTGTTTTGAGTTAGAACGCATAGCGCAAACAATTTACACAAAAGAACGACTTCTGTGATATCACATGACTTGTGTTACAAACCTCATGACAAATGTGGACTGGTTGTTTTTTACTATTGCGTCTGTAGAGAAAAACCGAACAGCACTAATTTTGAAATTTCAAATAAATAATTGTTTTAGCTACTGAGCACTATGTGTTGGTTACATTTGATATATGCTTTATTGCTGTTTTCGGAGAAGTGTGCAGCTATTGTTTCGATGGCTGATTTTACGAAGATTGCGCATCTGGAGTTTAATCCAATTCCTATGCATCATTTCTGTGGCATCAGTGTGATTAACTGCGCGAGTAAGTGTGATGCAGACGTAGGATGTTCAGCGTTCAACTACAACCGAGGAATCAGGACCTGTCGACTGTTGAGCTTCGACCTGTTCAATCAGAGTGCTTGGCCGGAGTTCGCTAAAAACGAGGAATGGACAGTTTATGTCAATGAAATACCACCGGGTAGGACAACATGTACTTATATGCTTATCATTTTTTTTATTAAATTTCGAAATCCCGTTTTAGCTATCTGTTTAAGCCTTGTAATCCGATAATCCGTTTTCGAGCCGTATCTAAAGCAGACAATTTCCTTCTTGATCATTGACATTAATCAAAGACAATTCACAATTACTTATGCTAGGACGCAGTCTACAACGGGGAAAAGGGACTAGAAATAGTAAACCAAGGAATGCTAGACAGTGGTTTTACAACCGTGATATAGCATTAACAGTGTTGGAAAACGGTGTTTAATCAAACAATTAAACCTATCTACCGTTAACTTTCACGGATGTTTATTACATAACATTGGGTCCAATTAGGCAGTTGCCATTTACTGGCAAGTTTTAATTCGCGTGTTAAGTAAGGCTCGGATAATTTACGTATTGTACATGTCTGTGAAAGATTGCACTAAGGAAACGCTATCAAAGTGTTATAAAACTATATAGGAAAACAAGAAACTCGTGCATGTTTCGCGCATTTTCATTTATTTCGACATGAAAAAAATGTTCCGTAACGGGGGATTGAACCCGTTTCAGAAACATCGCAGTCAAACTCCTATACCACTGCGATACAAAACCGATAGAGCTTAATTGATATTAACAGTATTTATTATTGACAAAAGGTACACCTCTGTTGTATAACAATGTGAAACTTACGATGATTAACGGATTATTCATGAAGATAGGTCAGTGCAAGGTCAAATAAATCAGATAATATTATGTATGCTTTCAGGTAAAATGATACCTACCGATTGTAGTACAGCGAATCATTCGGCAACGGCAGAACCTGGCGAAAGTCAAGCCTTCAGAGCCTGTGACGGTGTTACTGACACCCATTACTACAATGTATATAACACGTTCTGCGAGCACACGCCCCGAACCCTCGACAACTGGTGGCAGGTGGAGCTTTTCCTCGCCGGACCTGTGGCCGCTGTTGACATGTACTTCCGCTCCGACTGCTGCCGTATGTGTACATTCATTTCCTTGTGTGTTCAATTTAACTGTTACACTGTCCTTTAATATCGTGTGGTTGCGACTTTGGGTATTACATTTAAGAGATCAAAATATAGCGCTATGACAATCTACTCAAAACTTGTAAATTGATTCCCCAATAGACGGATATTATACATTTATACTAAAATGAATGCCCCGAATGGCATTTATCTTTAAGATACTTTGTAAATGACTAAACGATAAGCTTTTCATCACACTTAATTTCATGTTATTTATAATTATTTAGCTTACTGTAACTTCGATTATGCGGTAAGCTTTACAAACACCAATGTTTCGTCTGTTTCTTTGTTTGCGACTCTCAAACCTTATTCGGCCTATCACGACGGTCGATCACTTCCGATCCAACCGTGACCCGTATTCAGCCCATATACAATGTACTTGTGACGTTTACTTACAATTGCCAAACTTGAATCACAAATTGGGTGCGCATTGTCGTTTAAATATTTACATGACGTCATCGCGTCATCGCGACGCTAGGTTTGTGAGTGTGGCTCGAAAGGACCTGACAACCCCTTGTTTAGCAGACTAAAGCTCTGGTCTTCTGAGCTTATGGATCCGATCGAACCTTCATCATTTCAACATGGTGGTGATTTGTTTTAGCTGAGAGAAACACGCACCTGTCGATCTACGTGTGTGAAACGCAAGCCGAATGTGACGCCTACGCAGAGACGGCGCTCTGTGGATATTATGCCGGACCCCCTGTCAACACCTTACTACCGCAACGCGTGAACTGTAGCAACATCCGCTACGGCAGATTCCTACGCATTCGGCAGACAGCCCCACTCCCAGACGGAAGTTGGCTTATGCTTTGTGAAGTTCAGGCATTTTCGTAACTTTTGGATGGGTCGAGGAACATATAGGTGTTACATGCCAATTTCTGTTTGTGTGTTTTTGTTGTGGTTTGTTTTGGTTTAAAAAATCGGTATTTCTTTTTGCTCATTTTTGTTTTAATACTAATTGTACAATAAAAATTAAAGCGAATGTGTGTATTGACACAAGTAACGCGATGGATTTGGTGGTATACCATGTAAACCTATGGCTATTGAAAATATAATTTCCATTTTCTGAATGTAATATTATATGTTATTGTATAACTGTAGTCTGATACATGTTTGCCAAATACTACTATAATAGAATCGCTTGTCACTAGCCCACTTAGCTGACTAATAAAAGGGGGGGGGGTCTTATAAATAATTTTATCTCGGTCAGTAGCCCACGTGTTCAGTTGGGACTTCTGTTTATAAGCAACAGTTTTTAACAGAATTTGAGCCTGTCAGTTTGATTGATTTTGCAGTTTGTATGTGACAGCAATTAAAATAAAACAAGCATTTTCAGTGAAAAGATATCCCCCGCCAATGATGGCTTGTTTGTGCTTGATGGCTTGTTTGTGAATGAAGGTCTTTATGTTTATGTGCAATTGACCTACAAATTTCAACTTTTTCGCGCAAGATCAAGGGGTATGAAGAAAATTGCGACAGATAAAAAAATAATCTCAGAAAGAATAAGAT
>Ga0224511_10003365_pt1 | contig 11460 bp, 4 predicted proteins | sample SF_May12_sed_USG_2_FD_169988 | JGI IMG/M metagenome (GOLD analysis project Ga0224511, IMG submission 169988) | Sediment microbial communities from San Francisco Bay, California, United States - SF_May12_sed_USGS_8_1 | ecosystem: Environmental > Aquatic > Marine > Sediment | place: USA...
AGTGTACATGTACATCGAATAGCCTTTATCTTTATGTATTTAAGTTGGAAATCGTTGGACTCCACACGCCTAAATCAGACCAACTGTGTTCGTTCATCGATAAAGAAATTAACCATGACATTCATTTCGTATATTTACACTTGTTACTTTTTTTAGAATTTTCTGTAAAACGGTTTTAGACGTTAACTTATGATATGTAATCTAAGCAAATGTCAAAGCGGAAGTTGACGTAAGGTCATTGTTTATGTTGACGTCCTTTACGTTTTAACGCCATTTAACTCGCTCAACAAATTACAAACGCCGTTAGATGATATAAAAAGTAGTTATTTCGAAGAAACTGCGATTGGAATGTAAATAGTGTTGTTGAACAACTTATTATTTAACTAAATAAAACCTATAGTCAGATTTATTTAACTTAAATTAGGATTTCATTTGAATTCATTACAATAAGTATGTTATTAGGTATGTCACGAATACTTTATAATTATAACGCCGCCTCCAGATACAATATTTACAAAGCGCCCACGTAGCGCGCACGCAAATGCCAAGCCGTTTAGCGTGTTCAAAATGATCGCTGAGGCATGGTGCTTTAGGTGATGAGCCAGCGCGCACACAGCGCGTCTGCGGCGTCACTGGCGACACTACTGGCGCACCTTAGCTTACTGCCATTTTATAGACGTTGTGAGAGCGCTGGAGAACACTACTCCGATGTGGCAGCGCGGTTGTGTCATCTAGAGCGCCGTGAGCGCATCGTGGTCACGCCGCGTGCGCGCTGTGGGAAGTCACTGTATCCTGGACTTGAAGGCTGCGTTTGCATTTAGCTAGATAATAATACAAGTACATGTAATCATAAAATATATTTTAATATACGTATTATTTTAGATTTGAATGAAAGCTTAAAATCTATAATAATTTACCTTTTAGTCGAATAATAAGCTGTTAAGCACAATAAAACGTCTACCATCACACAAAATTAAAACGACTCTGCGGTTATGCGTTACTAAACATGTTGCTAGCCCTACAGGACTTTATACAGTCTTACAACAGATAAATACTATGACAAAATGCTTTGAACTGTCCAAATAGGTTACTATGTTTGGAAAGCCATGAGTAGCAAAATATAAATAAGTAAAAACATTATTTTAGCGCCGTGAGCACGCTGTATGCGCGCTGTGTGCCGTGTGCCGTTAGAAAGCCGTTTGATGTAACAGGTCCTTTAAATGGCACTTGAGCTAACAATATTGTACGCGACATGTTATTTTAAAATGGAGATTATGATATGATATTTACAAATACAACATTTAAAGCAAAGTTGTTATCTAGACAATAACAAAAAAAAGTCAGACTCTTTCATCTTGAACATTACGTTTGACATTCACTTTTTGCTAGCAATCGTTTTATTATGGTGAATTCTTAACCCAGGGCATATGAAATTTAAACCGTCCATTTGCAACGTTACATTGTATATCCTGGTCGACCATTTTGAACATTCGTCTCCAAAGTGTAATCTTGTAGGTTTTAGCTGACAACAATCGGCTTGAAGTAACCAATATATGAATCCTGCAACAAGTTTTGTTTGTCACTTTACTTTTAAACTAGTCACAATTTCATTTTTACAAGCAGATACATGTAAACTATTAAACACTCAACACATTTTAGAGATCGTGGGAAAGCGATATCAGATATAAAGGAAGCAGCTTGCTGAGAAGATTCTCCTATATTTCTTTAAACAGCGTCTATGTTCAGCTAATCACATCTACGATGCCTAACAAAAATCGAGGGTTTTCATTAAACTGGAAAGGTAAGTTTACTGTCTATATTTATAAAGTATATTTTTTAACCCATAGATCAACTCATTTTATTCGCATTTGTTTGTCAGACAAATTGAGATAATCGTTGCTGTAATTAAATTGTATGTGCAAAAAAACAAAACCATACTGATTTAATTATTTACAGTTTTGCTTTGAGTTCTTCAAATTTATTTCATAGATTTTAAATATTGCCGTTAAACTAGATGAGAATCTTGTGTGCACATTGTTTATGCATTAATTATGTCTTAGATGCATAAGTTGTCTGAGGATAATGTTAACTGACTGGTGTCGTGAATCACCGATTACAGTATGGGACCATTCTATACATAGATGGTGACGTCACTACGTTATTATCACCTCTATACTAGACCGTAGGATTACCCCCTATCTGAGGGTTTTGTGCTTCCGCAAATATAGTTCGCTTAGGATTGACGAATTTGGAAAATTGCCTTTAACATATAGTTTACGTGTATTTAACGTAAAGGTAAATGAATAATACATTTTAAAAAATGTATGTCTATTTTATTATATGTGTGCAATTGAGGCAAAAACATTTTAATAAAACAAGTTGAACAGTCTAGTTTCACTTTCTCTTATCATCATCTATCGTGAACCTGGAGGATAGTGAAAGTAGCTTGAAAGTAGTGCAATCCCATGATCCTTAGAGCGAAAATACACAGGTCAGTTAGACCGTGTGTGTACACAATGGTATGGGACTGACAAAAGCTGAGTAAAATGTGTCCTCTGCAATAGGATATTGCATTGAAATAACGGACAAGGGATGTCCGCTGGTAGGGTCTATTACAGACTTCTTAAGGGAATAATCAATCAAACAGAGCACAGAACTTGCTTTATGACTTATTAACTGGCTACCAGCAACCTGTATCGAAGTGTTGTGACTGCGAGTGTATGTTATGGTAGGCATTCAGATCTAAAGTAGTAGTCTCATTAACGTTAGGCCTCAAAATAAAATAGTGTTGCCACTCCAGCGACCGACCCGCTGAAATTGCCGCGACCCAAATTTTTTTATTGCTGTTTTCATAATGATATATTTTTTGTTCCAGAAATAAATAACAGATAAATAGGTATAATTTGAGTACAATATGACCGTGATCTCGCAGACTCGCAACAGACAAAGCGGTACTGCCATGGGCTATTGCCAGCGTTTACATTTATTAAGGATCATTTTTGTGCGCGTATTCTTTTTTACAGTGCGACAATGTAATTTTCAGCCTACAATAAGTATAGTCAGAATCGACGTGACATAGCAGTGTGGGTTATGAAAAAACAACGCACGTATTAAAAAGCAAAGCAACGTTATTTACAAGTTTATTTTTTTATTTTTTGTGTTTGTGTTTTCTACAACTAACTGCTGTATAATTCTAAAGATATATTAGCATAAGGCAAACTTGTTTTATAAGTATATCTACATATGTTATAAAACAGCATTATAGGGTTAAATATGTCTATCGTTAGCGAGTAAGTTCACTTATTGGTATGGGTCGCTGGAGGGGCAACACACAACATTTTAAGACCGGCCTTAGGAATGTTTTTTTATGTTTTCTAACTATCGCTAGTCTTTTAGGGATGGAGACCGCATCACTTCGATTTTACATTACTTGTTTGTTGTAATTATTGACGGTTGTGCTCACTTAGAGATTTCAATGTAGTTTAATTAATATATCGCAACTTTAAAACAGTCCATACAATAAAAAAACTGCCATGCATATTTTGTAACCTAAAAGTGTTTTTATGTCTATGATAGTTTGTTAGTAAACTGCTGGATGTACTAACTAAGAGCGTAAATGTAGTTTGTTAATTATAAAACAAATTGAAACTTTAAAACAGACCATACATGTATGTTTTGTTAATTATAAAATAAATTGAAACGTTAAAACAGACCATACATGTATGTTTTGTAACATACGAATTTTGTGTGTCTGTTAATTGTTTGGTTATTCTGTTTGTTTTTGCAAGGAAGTAACCTACGAAGCAAACAAAGGAAAATCGGACAAAAATTGCAAATGATGTCAAATTAATGTGGCGTTCGTGGAATACATTGTACTGCTTAATACGTCATTTGACTGATACAATTGCATTGTACTTTCAGCTGTTGGCAAATTGTCATACCACAACGCACACAATTTAACGTTTGAACAGGCGGAGAAATCTTGCCAGAGTGAAGGGAAAGAGCTGATCAAAGATCTCAACGTTTTGGGGGGCAGAAGACCAACTTTACTTCCGACCATGACGGATAAGCAGATGAGTGGTACCTGGGTGGGAAACAAATTGCATCTGTACTATATGGGTAGGTAACATGAGCGGATATGTTTCAGGGGCAAATAAACAACAATGTATGCATTGTTGTGACCCATAACTGTGAAACTACATATCTTTCAAAAGTTTCAAAACTGTAGCGTTGCTATGATTTACTCATATAGTTTTTTTTCTTTCAAGCCCATATAATTTTATAGTTGGTTTAAATTGTGATCTTGATATTGCATTGCTGTGCTTGTTTCCAGTGTACATGTGTAACTTAAAAACGTTGCTTTATCATGTATGTTTTTTATTTCAAAAGGATGCCATAAAGTAAATGAAACGTACATCGAATCATCACATAATTTAACCAACAACGGGATAAGAGAATGTACAGCGGTGTGCAACAAACGAGGTCGTATTAGAATCGGACTCAAGGTAATATTTAATTATATACAATTTTGATGTGTTACAGACTTTCACATATAAATAGTAACTTCGTATAAGCACAAGTAACGATCGTGACACATTGTTGCATTATCTGCCACATAATGATTGTCCGGTCGTTGACATCATTCTAAGAATTGTCCACAATTATATACACGGTGAAAAATGAAGTAATCGTGTCTTTTAAATGGCTTTGTAGGTTACAGTGATTCGCTATGAGAAATATAATTATATATGTTAGACAATATCGCATCATAAGCCGATATTCTGTTGTGCTTGATCAATGTACTAGCAATGTGCTTGGGCAACATGAACTTGTTCAATTTATATTGTACTCTGAATGAATTACTCAGATATTCGTGGATGACTTAATATAATCAGTAAAAAATGTCTGATATTTATACAGATGTTTTGCTATTATATCAGGGTACCTGGTGTCTCTGTTTAACCCGGATCGAACATTATGACTACGGGGTGTGCAACATAAGATGTGATGGCAACTATGCCGAGAAATGCGGTGGACCAGACGACTTTGTTTTATTATATTACGGTATGAAAATACACTTGTCGTGTGTGCATTTTACTTATGATAAGCGAATGCAAAAGCAACAACAACATTAACGAAATATTCATGTATCGATGAACTTCTATAGGATGATTGTACGCATAAGATAAATAATTACGTTGTCAGCTTACTGTGTCACTGTTCTAATGAACAATGCGGTATTATTACGTTTTGAAAGGGGTCGCCTGTGAAGAAAGGTTAAACTATTGGTCAGCGGATGCAAACAATTGCAGTGAACTCTAGATTCGAAAAACAATTATATTGGTAGTACATCATATCTAATAGGCTTATGATAACGAAATGGGACTTACCTCTTCAATTTATAATAGTGTTGAGTCAGAAATTAAAGGAGCATACATGAAGACCTGTAAATCATTCAATGTATTATGTTTTATCAAACACGTTAACTTATATTACTATTTTACAAACTGTACAGGGCATGGCCCTGGCAATGACTGTGTGGTGCTACAAGCCGGAAATGCCGATGCAGGGTTATGGGACAAGCTGACCATAGAAGATTGCACGAGCAGGATGCCTTTCATCTGCCAGACGAGTAAGAAGTTAATTATATGTGTCTCCTAATAAATAAGATTTTTATATACTGACATAAGTTATTAATTTGCTTCTGTTTAAGTATATATCTGGACAACACCGCATTAAAGTGCCTGTTGTCAGATTTTTATTTTAGAACACAGACACGTGTGGCATACTGTATGAACTTACTCATCAAGTTATTCATTCTTACGTCTTATTGTAGTGGTGTGTAAGCAACTGTAAAACCAATTTAAATAAATTATTTTTAAATGCAATATGTAAAAATTGATTTAATATTGTATGTGGAGTAGGTGGATCATTGTTAAATTAAATGATCAAAAAATAATGTACATGTAAATGTCCTTATTTATTAAAAGCAAACAAATATTTTGATTTACATAAGTATTTGTGGAGCGTAATCTGCCGTTTGACAGTACCTACAACAACTAGAAAGACGTTCAGTAACCCAGAGGGCAGGTTCGTTTTCCCCACCGATGGTGAAACGTTTTACCCGTTCCACAGCTGCGTCATCACGATCGAGGCAAACCGGCACGCTTTGATGAGGCTAACGATTGCGTATGACGTCGCTCAGTGCGATACGTGTCAGTGCGACAGGATAGAGGTACATTTAGGAACAAAACCAGGTTAAACATTGAGTCGTTTACAGAATTATACGTTAACGTCGATATTAAAGTGTATCTTCGTAATTACAAGCAATTTTTCTGGAGCTTTGATAACATGAATCAAATGCGACCCCTTCGACTTGTTTTGAATTATGTTGATACCCTTCATTATATGTAAATCTTCTTTGTATACGTCGACTTCGGATTAGTAATCCACGTGGTGCGTGAGATGTAATTCCTATATAAAAATGTCAACACTTTGTCCTTTATGTATATATAAGTATATATGTATTGTTTTCTTATACTTTCATACAACATTAATCGATCCGTCAACAATATTTATTTATTTATATCGTTAAATTTGGTTTTAGTCCGTCAATTGTCTTTACACTATCGTGCTTTTCTCTCGCTCGCCTGTTTCCAGAATCGTCTGGGAAGCTCCCCCGCACTGCATTCGCCGGGCTGTCTAATTAGTCGCATGCGCTATTATACACATCAATCACCTCCCTTACTCCACGTGAACGTTAACAACCTAAGTATACCTACTTATTAAAACACAAATAACAGATTGTTTGGTCTCTTGTCTTATGATTAGGCTAGCTTCGATAGCCCCCCACCCCCGCAAACCTATTAAAGATTAGTATAGTTTCATGTCTTGCCTGGACGTACAGTGTCCACCAAAGCTCAATTTTCCCACAAAGGAATTTGTCGTGGGTTTGATTTGTTTTTTTTAGTTTTAGTGTAAATAGAAAAACATAAATGATGTGTTGATATGTAGTCAAGCATAATATATAAACACATTTTAAGTTAAAACTTTTGACTTTACACATTTTAAATTTTTAAATTAAGCAAAACAGACCCCCATACAGAATCCAAACCGGATGTCATCTCGATCTTAAGAGCTTTCTTCGACGACTGGTGTCTGCTAAAGTTGTGTTGTCCCACTGATTCGTCCTAAAACAATTTAATGAATTGAATGTGTTAATATGTGTTTTTCCTTATAGGATATTGTTGTTCAATAATTCGTGTATGTAACGTTAGGTATCTGCTGTTGTAGATATTTAGCCTGGATAGAAACATCATGCACACCTTATGTGGAACAGGACTTCAGACATTCGCTATGCAGACCTCACTGATGACAATCCATTTTGTCTCGAAGTACTATGTTTCTGGCTATGGCTTCAATGTTTCGTGGATGCCTGGTAAGCATAAAAGCTTATTTATTGCATATTTGAATGTTTATACACTTTTTACTATTAAAGTATTATTATACTTACTATTATTATTATTATTATTATTATTATTATTAGTATTATTATTATTATTATTATTATTATTATTATTATTACTTTTATTATTATTATTATCATTATTATTATTATAATTATTATTGTTATTATTATTATTATTATTATTATTATTATTATTATTATTATTATTATTATAATTATTGTCATAACTTCAGAGTCCACGAGAACAACCACCGAAGCAGAGCCAAGCGGAGATAATGACAGAAACGGTAACAATAGACACTCAATAATTGTCTGACTTTTTTACAATTTAACAATTTTTTCAGTCATCTCTTTGACCAGAAATATACTGAATACATTTTATGTTCTTTCTACTTACATGTAATTTACCCCCGTGTAAAACACAGATTTTAAATTGTATTTCTAATGCGCCAGTCATTATACTGTCATTATACAATAGACACACAATAATTGTCAAACTTTTTTACATTTTTAATATAATTATTTCAGTCATTTATTTGAGCAGAAATATACTAAATACATTTTATGTTCTTGTATATTTACAGACAAAAAGATTTAAAACATGCATTTTGTGAACGTTGCCTGTCTCAAAACGTAGTTTCCCTTTCATCAGTTTAATTATAAGTTTTGTATGGTTTGTGTGTTCGATTTAACGCCGTTTTTGAATTCTCAAGCAGAATAATTGAGGGTGCAGTCCGAACCCCTGACCAATGGATTACATTTATTTTGATAAAATACAACAATAAATGATAGACTTCACGCATCGAAAACGGCATTTATTGTGTGGAAACGAACGCACAATAAGGTTGGTTAACAAAGAAGCTTGGATAAAGATTTATGTCTTTAAATATTTTAGTAATGTAACATTTTTCGTGATTGTGTTATAGTTTATGTCATAATTGTTATAATTTCAGTGTCAACAAGTACAACCATCGATTCTAAGCCTAACGCGGAGATCAGCACTGGTAACGTACATTTTTGTGTATTTAGAAGTGTGAGTGTTCGCGATTAAACTTCATACATCATTTCTGTTACACACTTACCAAACAAAATTGAAACATCGCTTTGATTTAGTGAAATAATGCATTTTTGTTCAGTTTAGATTTCTTTAAAAAAAAACAATCTCCAAGAGTTGAATAAAAAGTTATGCAAACCAGAAGGTAGATTTTATAATCAAAACGTGGAATTATTGCGTGGAAAGTAACGCCAAAAGTGTATTCTTTAGGATTATTAAAGTGTAAACATGTCAATATATGGCAACACAAACGATTTATATTTACATGGTATTCATCTCCATGTCTGTATTTACTCTACAAACGTCACTAATGTTTAGTTTAAATAATAAAGAATAAATTCGATTTCATTTATGAATTTGGCTGACATTTATTAATGCGCTAAAAAGATGTTTTCGCCATTGTTCTTCGATTCTTTATTGTCTGTACTTATTTGTATACGCTTTTTACTCAAACTTTTAAATGCATAAACAACTTGTTTATTTAATAAACATATTACATTGACCATCTAGATTTTTCAGATGTGCTTAACCCAGAATAATGCTGATTGCTCAAATCTTTTACAGAGATTCTTTTTGCTGCAATAATCAGTGGAAGCGTTGTTGTGGTCGTCATCGTCATCGCTGTTGCAGCTGTGGTTGTGAAGTAGGTCTCGTGAAATTCCTAAAGTATTGTATGTCGAAATAATTATTATAAAATAGATGTGTGTATTTTTAAAATAATGTTGTATTTTGATATAATATTAAACAATAGGTTATAAATTTATGTTATTATTATATAAACGGATGTAATTTCTGTAAAGGACGAGGAGAGTAACATTTATGACACCGGCAACTGAGACACCTGCTGCAGCGGTAGAAATGAGCGAAGTTGGTCCTGGACCTTCTGACCCCGTGGCATACAGGGCTTTGCCCAAACTTCCGGCCGGCCAAGAACATACATACAAATCGATCCACATCTACTCTGAAGTCGAATGAGCCACTGTTAAGCTAACGACGGACTTTGTTCCAAAGGGTCACTCAAAATGACCATTATTTACTCGCTATATAATACGTTGCAAAAACATTTTCATATGCTGTAGGACCTTATTAAAATGAAACACGCCGATATTATATATATCAAGTAACAAAAAGGCTTTCTAAATGTTATATTTAAAAAAAAGTTTGTTTTTAATATGGACTTCATGTAAATATATATCGTTCAACATGCCCAGGGAGAACACAACAGATTTTTAAAGACTTTACCTTTACTGTTACACATTTTAGTACATTCGTCGAGATTCTTAGGTGACACATAAAGGATTGGTAAATATTTTTCGAAGATTTTGGATAAAGGTTTAAGGCATAATTGTGTATTGCGCAGATAAAAAATATATTGTAGTTGTCCGGCATGTTGAGTCTGAAAACACAAATGACGTGACAGAAAAATGACGAAAAATAATCTCTATCTACAAATGTTTCTCTCTCTTAATTAATCACGAATGTTGCAATAACACTGTGTAGAATTTTACAGTTTAAAAGACGAAACTATACAATGATAAAACATTTAGAATTTCATTGTACGTCATTTTGGCGGTGTTTTAGATTTTGATAAATTCATTCCCTACAAATGTTTTTATATACATTGTCATAATCTGAAATGTACCGTAATTACCCTATTTTTTCGGACGCTAAAAATTAATTATTTCAATGAAAATAGGGGTGTCCGAAAACAAAGGGTGTCCGAAAAAGAAGTTTTTTGTGCATCTGACAAAAATAATTATTTCGATGAAAAATAGGGAATGTCCGAACACAAAGGGTGTCCGAAAACATAGGGTAATTACGATTATTTAAAAAGCGTAACCTCATATTCAAACCAAAATCTTACTTTAGCCTCACCTTGCTATGTGGACCCATCATGTTAAATTTTCACTTTCAGAAGACGTTTTTACTTAGAATTCTCTCTTTTTCACCCATTACTGTTTGATTTTACTTCGTTTTCTGTTCAACTTCTTAGTGGCCTGGTTGGAGAAGGTAAATGCATTTTTCTTTCTTTTTCTTCTCCAAAAAATGTTGAGAAAATGTGAGGTTTGCTATAGCTTAAAATTGGTTTTAACTCCCAATGACAGTCATTGACCGTACCAAGGCGGTAACTCAACATGTCTGAGAGAATTCATTTAAGAAATTATTAATCAAAAACAAAAGAAAAAAAGAAAAAACCGAAAAACACAAAAATATAGTTTTTTCTAAATGTCTGTTGCGTCATTGTGTTGTACGTGTTTTTGTGTCGTTCTGTGTGTAAGTTTTTGTACGGGCCATTTTGTCGTAGTGCCCTTTAACTTGACATATCTACATTGTTTATAACATTTTTTATTTGTACATCTCTTCAATTTATCATTTATTATATTTTATACTACTGGCACTTCTTTAGCACAAAGTTTTCCATTATATATTTTATCTGGGAACAAAAATACTTGTTTTCCGTTTTAGTACACCTGTACAAACACTGCATATGACGTAGTACAGAGTTGTTATATTAAAAACAAGAATATAGAATTTAAAACTATCACTAGATCACTAGTTAGTTTTTAATGGTGTCTGTATTGATTGGAAATAGTATATATAAAACACATGGCTTTGTGTACACTCAAATTATTTACCGATTAAAAAAAGAAGAATTAAGTGCCTTAGCCACAGTTTTGTTAATTTGTTTGTATTATTTGGCTATTGTAGCGTTTGTGTGTGTTGTTTAATGTGTATGCCTTTCTTTAGTATGACGTGTAAGTATCATTGTAATTATGTTTAAATTTAAGAAATTGAAATCATATATTAAATTGAAGAAAGGGTAGCCCTCAGGAAACAAGGCCTGAATGAGAAAACAGCAGCCTCGGTTTTATTGAAGCTGTTCATCAGTGGTAATGAAAGATGCCACACCACTGACGCCCCCTAGCGCATGAGCGGA
>Ga0224511_10003366_pt1 | contig 11459 bp, 8 predicted proteins | sample SF_May12_sed_USG_2_FD_169988 | JGI IMG/M metagenome (GOLD analysis project Ga0224511, IMG submission 169988) | Sediment microbial communities from San Francisco Bay, California, United States - SF_May12_sed_USGS_8_1 | ecosystem: Environmental > Aquatic > Marine > Sediment | place: USA...
TTTATTACTGACCAACACACGCAACATGTACATAGGTTCATGCTTTATGACTGACAAACACACGCAACATGTACATATGTTCATGCTTTATGAATGACCAACACACGCAACATGTACATAGGTTCATGCTTTATGACTGACAAACACACGCAACATGTAAATAGGTTCATGCTTTATGACTGACAAACACACGCAACATGTACATAGGTTCATGCTTTATGACTGACAAACACACGCAACATGTACATACGTTCATGCTTTATGACTGACAAACACACGCAACATAGACATACGCTCATGCTTTATGACTGACAAACACACGCAACATAGACATACGTTCATGCTTTATGAATGACCAACACACGCAACATAGACATACGTTCATGCTTTATGAATGACCAACACACGCAACATAGACATACGTTCATGCTTTATGACTGACCAACACACGCAACATAGACATACGTTCATGCTTTATGACTGACCAACACACGCAACATAGACATACGCTCATGCTTTATGACTGACCAACACACGCAACATAGACATACGTTCATGCTTTATGACTGACCAACACACGCAACATAGACATACGTTCATGCTTTATGACTGACCAACACACGCAACATAGACATAGGTTCATGCTTTATGACTGACCAACACACGCAACATAGACATACGTCCATGCTTTATGACTGACCAACACACGCAACATAGACATACGTTCATGCTTTATGACTGACCAACACACGCAACATAGACGTACGTTCATGCTTTATGAATGACCAACACACGCAACATAGACATACGTTCATGCTTTATGACTGACCAACACACGCAACCGAAACATGGGTTCATGCTTTATAACTGATCAATACACGCAACATGTACATAGGTTCATGCTTTATGACTGACCAACACACGCAGCATAGACATAGGTTCATGCTTTATAATTGACCCACATACGCAACATAGACATACGTTCATGCTTTATGACTGACAAACACACGCAACATAGACGTACGTTCATGCTTTATGAATGACCAACACACGCAACATAGACATACGTTCATGCTTTATGACTGACCAACACACGCAACATAGACATAGGTTCATGCTTTATGACTGACCAACACACGCAACATAGACATACGTCCATGCTTTATGACTGACCAACACACGCAACATAGACATACGTTCATGCTTTATGACTGACCAACACACGCAACATAGACGTACGTTCATGCTTTATAACTGACCCACACACGCAACATAGACATAGGTTCATGCTTTATAACTGACCCACATACGCATAATAGACATAGGTTCATGTTTTATGACTGACCCACACACGCAACATAGACATAGGTTCATGCTTTATAACTGACCCACACACGTAACATAGACATAGGTTCATGCTTTATGACTGACCAACACTCGCAACATAGACATACGTTCATTCTTTATAACTGACCCACATACGCAACTTAGACATACGTTCATTCTTTATAACTGACCCACATACGCAACTTAGACATAGGTTCATGTTTTATGATATAATGTATAACGTTCAAACACATAAGAAAAATATAAAGCAATATGTGTCCGTGATCGTCTAGAAAACACTACACTACTATAGTGCTCCAAAGATCCTTAGTCCCATACGCTCGTTTGTAAACATTTTATTTGCATCTAAAATTAGTTTAGCATTTAACAGGATTAACATTATAATACGAACTGTTTGCCAACGACAGAGGCAACGCAGCGGTGGTGAAGTGGGTAGAGCGCAAGAAACTTTTCTTTTGAACACTTAGGGTCGATGGTTCCAATCCTGCACAAATATTGGACATCTGTCGTTGTATTAACGTAAATTGAACAAAATTAAGCGAAAACGATAATTGCTTAATCTGTGCAATGTGTTTCACGTGATTTACGAGCTTTATTGAGGAATACAAGGTGAGTTGTATACATAAGTTTAGAAACGCATTTTGAAGTCAGACACAATACATCACATGAGGGATGGCATCACCTTAATGAAATCGTCATTTAAAAATGCACATGTTTTTAAAATTCTTAAATTAATGACTTTTTGTGCGATTTAAAACTGTTTACTGTTAAATACGTAATTGTAGTCTTGTATTTATCATTCTTTTAAATATAGTTGTTATTGTTAAAGATATACAATAAATACATATGTAGAAAAACAATGAAAAGAAAAAAAACACCCCTTATCAAAACCCGATTTCAGGATTCGAACCCACGCCCAAAGTGACTTATCTCGATCTAAAAACATAAAGTAACCCGATGTCTTATCCCTTGCACCACCGGCGCTTGTATACAGATCGGCTGATATAATCTTCTTAAAAGGCTTCTTTGTTGAGATTTAAAGCATGTCCTATTTAAAGCAGTTTGTTTTCATAACACAGTATTAAGGTCAAGTTCCCGGATGAGACTAGTGTTCTCTGTACACTTATAGTAGTTGATGTTGCAAGTAAAAGTTAACTTCATGTATTATAGCGGCGAAAACAAAATAAGGCCCTATTACAGTATACACATCTATGTAACAAAGTGCTCAACTCTTTAACAGTGTAAATGCAGCTGGCAATAGGCCTTCTTTATTCCCTCCTTGCATCTGTCTGCATCAGCAAATTTCTGGGGGAGCCAATGCAGACGTATATTTGCCTTCCGGGCACAGTTGCACTGAGACGTACTGCACGTGCTGGCGTCCCTCCACTCACTCCACGTGCCTGCAAACACAGGACAGTCTTGCATCTGACTGCCAGTTACGTATTACAGATTCGAGATGTATTGTCAGGTTACAAATTGTTACAACAGACATGTAGGCTACTTAAAAATACAACATTTTGTTTCGGCAAATACAGATTGAATTATCATATCAACTTGCATTAGATGATACGTTGCATTCAGCGACTATTAGTCGTTTACAATATTGGCATCTGCCGTTAAAATCATACCGGCCCACAACGTCACTACTGTCACTTGTTCTTATCTTTTCGGCCAATTTTAGCTTAAGGAATTTTTTACTGAAAAGGCCTAATTACTGCTCAAGGCTACTGGTAAACATTCATATTCAAGTGGTTTTGTACTTGGTAAGTTGTGAAGTGTTGGCTTTAAATTAATGTTTAAGAAGTGGGATGTAAACTTTTTACTGGTATTTTCACTTTCCATGGAAGCGACAAACACATTGTCATGTTTCCTTGATTCGTCTGGGAATGGTAATTTGATGTGAGCACGAATGTCCGGGGTGGTCATTTGATATGAGCACGAATGTCCTGGGTGGTCATTTGATGTGAGCACGAATGTCCGGCCCTATCAAAAATCGCGTGGAAACGAATGTACGTGGAAACGAATGTCCGTACACCGTTTTCCACACCGAAATTCGCATGTCGCGTCGTTCACGTGTCATAAAGATTCCAATCGTTTGATAACTCTAAATTATCAACCCGTGTTGCTAGCTATTGATCTTTGGGCAATTTTATTGCTGTAGTTTATTGACATGAGATGCTCTATTGATTTACAGATTGCTTAAACATCAGTGTGGTCTTGTTGTGAGGCGAAAAAAGCATAACAAGACGTACATGTGGAGATGAGGCCACTGTTGGGATGAATTGTACTGACGTCGCCAACAAGTTTGTTGGAAACAGAAACGGCAGACTTTCTCCAAGTTCATTCAACTTACTGCAGCTGGTGTTAAGTGCCTGTGTGGCGGCTGTAAAATGTCGCCCCGCAATTCATCATTGTGTAGTCATATTGTTCTGGTCCTCAGGGACCGAGTCACGGACAAATAGTACCCCGTCGATTTGCACATACGGACAAATAGAACCCCGTCGATTTGAACACGCGGACAAATAGTACCCCATAGATTTTCACATGCAGACAAACAGTACCCCGTATTTCTGTACAGGCGGACAAACATTACCCGGTTAGTTAATTTCCCCAAAAGTCTAGACAGTTGGTTGACTGTTGGTTTACATTTGAATATGGAGTTCCGCTCATGCGCTAGGGGGCGTCAGTGGGTGGCATCTTTCATAACCACTGATGAACAGCTTCAATAAAACCGAGGCTGCTGTTTTCTCATTCAGGCCTTGTTTCCTGAGGACTTCCCTTTCTTCAGTTAGTTATACCCATACGTGAAAGTGTTAGTTTCGAACGCAATATGTAGATCTATTAATGAGTACTATTCATATAATTTGTTAATATTTAAAGACTACGGAAATATTTTCACCACAGGGTAGTTGCTAACAATATGATATATGGCAATGTTTGTGGTTAAATCTTTTGTAATTCAAATAATATTCAGGGTTATGGATCTATCAATATTATATTGTTATATAAAGCCCCTTATTTACCTGCAGAACACGAGACAAAAAGGAATCCAAACATTATTAATCCAACCTTCATATTGCCTCCCTGCGCTCGTATTATGACGATTAGATTTAGTGGGAACAATCACACAGCATTGTTTTGATTTGTTTACAACGTGTGTGTTTATTTTTTTCTTAAAAACACATACACGCTTATTTGCAATGGCGCTGTATTTATTAGTGGAAACTTGTTACAAATATTAATTGTTTCTGCTTACACCGGATGTTGTTACCAGCCAGCCACTCACTGCCAGTCTGATGCTGCGGCCAATGGAGTCGAGCGCTGGACAAGGGCACACGCCTGAAAACTCTTGACTCTTGCTATTTCCACTTCATTCTACAAGAAATCGGCTAACAGTTACATGCTGTTGATTATTACACTGAACTCGACAGTTCCGGGTCAGTAAAGAAATTAACGTAGGGTGTCTCTTTAAAACGAATGTCTGGAGAAACAGAACTGTATATACTGTTTAACAAATTATTCCTCTTTACTTTGATAGAATTCATGAAATATTTTAATGTGTAAATATCTATCTATAGAGTATCCAACGGTATGATGTAAATTTGACAATTGCGGGTCACACTTGACAGTTCCGGGTCACGTAATAAATGTTTAATTTCTGATATCAGGGGGCATCTTAACAATGTTAACATCAAACAAAAACAGCTATTTTTCTTACAACAAGACATTTTATACCAAACTTTTACTTCAAAATAAACAAAACACATGTAAAAGACGACCTTACTATAACACTGTCAATTACCTATTGTATAGAGAACAAAACAAAAAGAATAATGAAATGAAGAATAAACAAGTTCAACACTAGAAAATTGTTTTTGTTTGTTACACTTTTTCTCATTACATTTTAAAGAAATGTAATAAAAAAATTAAACCCTTATCGTTTTTACAAAATATTTATTTTTTAGGAAGTCCCTACGACTGACCCGGAACTGTCGAACGTGAACTAGGTCAAACTTTCAACAAGTATGCTACAAAGAAAATCGACAAAATAAAACATCTTTAAAGAATATTGATCAGTGGTAAATTCTCTACAAATCTATATGTAAAAAGTACATGTTTTGCTGAAATTATGGCTTTAAATTAATGTTTAAGAAGTGGGATGTAAACTTTTTACTGGTATTTTCACTTTCCATGGAAGCGACAAACACATTGTCATGTTTCCTTGATTCGTCTGGGAATGGTAATTTGATGTGAGCACGAATGTCCGGGGTGGTCATTTGATATGAGCACGAATGTCCTGGGTGGTCATTTGATGTGAGCACGAATGTCCGGCCCTATCAAAAATCGCGTGGAAACGAATGTACGTGGAAACGAATGTCCGTACACCGTTTTCCACACCGAAATTCGCATGTCGCGTCGTTCACGTGTCATAAAGATTCCAATCGTTTGATAACTCTAAATTATCAACCCGTGTTGCTAGCTATTGATCTTTGGGCAATTTTATTGCTGTAGTTTATTGACATGAGATGCTCTATTGATTTACAGATTGCTTAAACATCAGTGTGGTCTTGTTGTGAGGCGAAAAAAGCATAACAAGACGTACATGTGGAGATGAGGCCACTGTTGGGATGAATTGTACTGACGTCGCCAACAAGTTTGTTGGAAACAGAAACGGCAGACTTTCTCCAAGTTCATTCAACTTACTGCAGCTGGTGTTAAGTGCCTGTGTGGCGGCTGTAAAATGTCGCCCCGCAATTCATCATTGTGTAGTCATATTGTTCTGGTCCTCAGGGACCGAGTCACGGACAAATAGTACCCCGTCGATTTGCACATACGGACAAATAGAACCCCGTCGATTTGAACACGCGGACAAATAGTACCCCATAGATTTTCACATGCAGACAAACAGTACCCCGTATTTCTGTACAGGCGGACAAACATTACCCGGTTAGTTAATTTCCCCAAAAGTCTAGACAGTTGGTTGACTGTTGGTTTACATTTGAATATGGAGTTCCGCTCATGCGCTAGGGGGCGTCAGTGGGTGGCATCTTTCATAACCACTGATGAACAGCTTCAATAAAACCGAGGCTGCTGTTTTCTCATTCAGGCCTTGTTTCCTGAGGACTTCCCTTTCTTCAGTTAGTTATACCCATACGTGAAAGTGGAATTTACAAATAAGAGAAAATGAAACACCTTTGTTATATATGAACGTGCATGTATTTAATGTTTAGTACAAATGGCATAAACTGTCATTTCGTACGCAGACCTCAATATTCACATTCAAATATGCAATTGTCAACAAGAAACACGACTAAAGTGACATATCTCACTGATTTTTGCGCGCGCTCGCTTTGCTCGCGCTTATTTTTTTTGAATTTCTCGTTATTAAAACTGTAGATATGAGAACATAATATTGTACACTTTCAAGCTATAAGAATCTTTTAATGAAATTTTACTTTGTCCTTAGAACTTTCTCACGTACGCGTGATACAAGATACATTGTATATATATTATGGTATATCTGTATGGAACTATTCCTTTGAAGTAAGACTGTCTACTTTTGTTGAACAGTTTTGTGTTTTCGAGTTTAAGTTTGACTGATTATAATGTTTTATGTTTATACCCTGTTTTATGTCATATCCTAGACGTACATTGCTGTTTTAAAATAATGTGCATATTTTAAGATGTAGGCCTAACTACCACATTCACTGTATTAGTGTTTTAACATGTTAATTTGTCAGAAAAGGTATAATAATGATTTATTGTATTCTTTTTATATATGTGCTGTCTTCGTTTTAATGCAACTTTAGAATATACATGTTCAAGGCACATGTGTGATAGCAACAACAAAAATGTCAATACATGACGTACATTTTATTGCACACTATTCTTTAATAAAAGTTAAAATCGTTGTATTACAAACCAAAGTAAACGTGCAATATTTAGTTACATATGAAAATGTCATTCATAATTTGATAGAAACAGTCTTTTTTCTGGCACAGGAACTACCCGGCGTATTGATAATAGTCCTCACCACCGTCACCACCGTCACCACCGTTCGGTTTACATATTGGCTTGCACCTATCCGATACACTTTCCTCGCAGTCGTAGTAGTCGCCCGCGCGTTTCCGGCGAAACAGGTTGCCGCCGTTGTCGTCATTACCGCCATAATTGGTTTGGGAAACGCAACAACACTGCAACAAAAATGTTATTTTTTAAGATATGACGGTTAACATGCGCCATAACAAGCGTTGTTTTTGGACAATAACATGTAAATTCTTTTCAGGTATAATACTTATAGTATTAACACATTATATAATGCACTCTTAAAATAAAGAAAGGCAAGGGGCGTTTGGAGAAATTGCGGAACGGTGAATAACTTGTCGTTCAACACGAAAAACCACTTAACGGAAATAACTATATTCATGTCATGCAATAACAATAATTAAATCAAGTAGCCATGATGTATTGATCAGTAGCAGCTCTAGTAAAATATGTCGCCACAGCAGCAACCAACTGTACTGGGAAGGCAGCTACCTCTAACTCGATCTTGATTGTCGTCGGGGTCGGCGTGGTGGTTGTCGTCGTTGGTGGCAGGGCTGGAACAGAAGAGGGCGTGGTGTACGTGCTCTTTACACGCTCTCTATAGGGCATAGTTATGTCTGTAGCAAGAAACGTACGCTATGTGTGCTAGACGGAATATGTATATTTGACGCAAACTCGTTTACTCGTTATAGTTTACATTTAATCTAATAATGAATGAAAAAAATGAGTTTGCAACAAAAACGTGACCCAGTCAGAGCTTGCCATACAGCGATGGATACACGTACATTTAACAGGTTTTCATTTGTGTCTCTATGGTAGTGTCTGTATTAAGAAACAAATACTGTAAGTGTTAGAGGATGTGGTAACAACGCCCAATATCTCTGATTAATCTCTTTTTGGCAGCTGCCGAGTGGGTGCCTAAATTAAGAAACAGTTTCAGTAATATATAATTCGGAGCATGCCGAAAGTACACGATAATTGTATTTGTATTTTTGTATCTTAACCTTTTATTTAAGTTTGTATACATACTTTGGCAGTTTTCACAAGGTACAACCTTCGTATCGATCATCTTTTGTGCATTTTCCGTCTCTGAATCAAAATAAGCACATGTTCTTAAGGCGCATTCAAGGAGTTTAGGTAAAATAGCTATACAGTTAGAATGAATAGGTAGATATTGCTGTTATACAAAATAATAATATGATACTTGTACTTTTATCCAGATATTAAGACAAGATCTAAACGGCAGACGATTTATATGCAATCTTAAACAATGTAACGTGGTAAGCAGTTCATCATCGTGGTTATATATTATATATATATATCAGGTGTGTAGCTGCCGGTGTGGTCGTTGTACCGAACTAGGCCGTGCTATTGGCGAACATTTAGTTAAGGGAGCATTTTATAGAAAACGATGACCCATTGTCCAGCAGCCCTTGTATCCGTGGGCAAACTGCCCGAGCTGGCATTCGCGTCGTTCTGTTTGTGTGCTAATCCCACCATCTTTACACAAACATTTCGTGGTCGGGCTCCAGTCAGTCCAAACTACAAACACGCAAAAAAAAGTTTGCTTTACACAACATAGATTGTATTTAGATGTGTCAACGTGTAATAAAAAGGCGACTTTAGGTCGTTGTCGTACATTAGTGAATTGGTCAATAATATTTATTATATTTGTATAATTATGAATAATAAAGATCAAAATAAAGTGATGTTTGGTGTATAAAATCCATTTAGAACTGCTTATTTTTTATTTCATAACCAGACAAAGGTCATTAATAGGCACGAACCAGGACAGTGTTCGTCATTGCCATCACATTTGGTTTTCCTGACGGCGCGCCCATCCCGACATGGCGTCATATCTTCCTTACTCCGCACACATGTCCGCACCTGCAAGCTGACCCACAAACGCAACATAGACATAGTTTCACGCAACACACGCAACATAGACATAGGTTACCCACCCACGCAACATAGACATAGGTTACCCACCCATGCAACATAGACATAGGTTACCCACCCACGCAACATAGACATAGGTTACCCACCCATGCAACATAGTCATATGTTACCACACACACGCAACATAGACAAAGGTTACACACGCACGCAACATAGACAAACGTTACCCTCACTCGCAACATAGACATAGGTTACCTACACATGCAACGTAAACATAGGTTACACACGCACGCAACATAGACAAAGGTTACCCTCACTCGCAACATAGACATAGGTTACCTACACATGCAACATAGACATAGGTTACCCACACACGCAACATAGACATAGGTTACCACCCCCCCCACACACACACACACACACACAACATAGACATAGGTACCAACACACGCAACATGGACATAGGTCAACCACACACACCCAACATAGACATAGGTTACCCACACACGCAACATATACATAGGTTACCTACACACGCAACATAGACATAGCTTCATGCTTCATGTATATAATGTATAACGTTTAAACATATAATAAATTTTTTAATACAATTGATATAAAGCAATATGTCTATGGCAATACATTTGTCCCTCCTTGCATTTGTCTTCAGTTCTATTGTTTAGCTTGTCACAGTTGCACGGAGACGTACTGCACGTGCTGGCGTTCCTCCACTCACCCCACTTGCCTGCAAACACAGGACAGTCTTACATCTGACTGTCGATTACATTGTATTCAGCAACAATTAGTCATTTACAATACAGTGAACTCGACAGTTTCGGGTCATCGACAGTTCCGGGTCAACTTTAGAAAAAGATATTTGTTTTTCCCGAATGGTATAGTATTTCGATATTTTGGTTATCCAGTCATAATTTCTAATCTCTTAGCTGCTTGAAATGTGATGTTGGCTGTCGAAACTTGATTAATTGAAGTCTTGATCACAAAATGCTTAGCTGGAAAGTGAATGAACCAGCAAATTATTTACACGTCATTGCTAAAACTTTAATTTGAAGCCGCATTTTCAGCAAAACGTGCATTAAATATATACATTTGTAGATAATTTACCACAGACCAAAATTTACAAAATATTTTTGTACGTTTCCAACATCATTTATAATATTTGTTCATTATGTGATGTGATACTGTGTCAAAAAATACAAAATCAAGTAGTTTAAAACTGTTTTTTTTTAAAAACCACAACTATTTTGATTGATTATAACATTGTTTAGATGGCATATGGTGACCCGCAACTGTCGAGTGTGACGCGCAACTATCAAATTTACAGCATGCAGTTGGATACTGTAAATACCGGGGTTTTCAAATAAAAAGAATGCCTGAATTTTATCATGGTTAAGAGGAACAGTTTGTTGAACAATTAATGCAGTGTTGCTTCTCAAAACTTTCGTTTCAAAGAAACACGCCTCGTTACTTTCGTTATTGACCCGGAACTGTCGAGTCCACTCCGTGTCATCTGCTGTTAAAAACCGCCACGCAACACCACTTACACTGACCCTAACGCCCCCTGTTTTCTTTTGTCGATATATTCTATGAATATAATCCGATTGTTATATTTTTTCAAAATATCTAAATCAGAACAGTTGAAAGCATTTTTATTAAAACCATACATTATTATTTTCCTTAGAAAATACTGTTTTATAAATAACCCCATTTTTTAAAGTTAAAAAAAACTGCGACCGTCTTTTCAGTACATATTAAACCATAACAATAGTATTACACTGTGATTTTTAGAAGTTAAATATACATAATGTTCAACCCTAAAAGTAATTTACCAAATGAACAATTATTCTTAATGTTTATGTTACCATAGTAACGATTGCTTATATCAACGTTTGCACATAAAAAGCGCAACGGCATACATTCAATTAAGCACAAAAATCGACGAACAATTTTTTATCAGTTCCATTTAGTATTAAACTCCATGTTAATGCATGTGCAAGTGGAGGTACATTTACGTTCGCGATTTTGGCACAATTATTCTACGTACTTCTGGTCTGTGCGGGATTTTTTTTAAATTTATTTATTTAAAATGACGAGTTATTAATATTCAGCATAATAAGGTCAAAACATTGTCAATTTAAGATAGGATATAA
>Ga0224511_10003367_pt1 | contig 11459 bp, 7 predicted proteins | sample SF_May12_sed_USG_2_FD_169988 | JGI IMG/M metagenome (GOLD analysis project Ga0224511, IMG submission 169988) | Sediment microbial communities from San Francisco Bay, California, United States - SF_May12_sed_USGS_8_1 | ecosystem: Environmental > Aquatic > Marine > Sediment | place: USA...
ATTTTACAGAATCGTTTTCCTTTTTTTATTCTGATTCCGGTGATATCAATGGTATTTTTGTGGGATTAACGGTTGTGAAGACACACACAGAAATGTTTGTCTGCATACGTCATTTTCAGAAGGTATATAGCATTACCGTGCGCGACGTCTTATTGGTTTTTAGCACCATGTATTGTGATGCTGTAGTTCAAAGTTTCTATCGTTTTAATGTTACACATTTTGGACATTGATAATTGTAGACATTAATTGCATGGGTAAGAAGTGTGTGTATAAGGGCCAGATAATGATACTATTCTACATTAGGAACTCCTATATTTTGCATCCAAAATTACCAAAACCTCCGATATTTCTTGTAAAAATAATCCTATATTCCTCCTATATTTTGGGAAAGACCTGGTTGACAGCCTGATGTTCTAACTTATAACAATTAACTGCCAACTTAGACATGAAAGTGATCCCGCCATGCATAGTTGCTATTTGTAAACAACAACAGATCTCACTGCAACAACTGATAGCCAAATCACTAACCATTTTGTATTTTATTGACTGAATAAGAGAAGACGATTCACTAAGTCTTAAAAGACTTGTGGCCCGAGATTTTCGCATTTTATTAATATTCAAAACAACTTCCCGTCCGGTGGAAACGCCGACCGGGCGCCACACATAACATAACGCATTCCTGTTGATAATGAAAAACAAATACAATGTAATATTCAAATGAATAAATTGCATGCATAAAGGTTTTAGCTCAACTCTTGTACACATTAGCTTTAAACATCCTAATAAGAAACAGGACAGGGCACATGAATGTCCCCATTTTGATTTCTAAATAAAGCTATATTACCTATATTACAAAGCGACTACCAAATGAATCTTATCAAATTCACGAAATGCACTCAAATGAAATGCCAAATCTATAACCGTGGGTCAGTCTGGCCTCAGTAAATAAGACCAGGCCAAGTGTGCACGGCTTAATTACTGAACACTTTATTAAAGGAATACGCGCGTAGATTAAAAAAAGTAATAGTTAAAAATAAAACTGAATTTTGCGATATACGACAAAGAAATTAAATTCGTTCGGCAAATTAATTTACTATACATGTTAAAGATGCTATGCCTGTATGTTTTTGTGACCGATTATAAGGGTATAAAGATACATACCTTGCATCTTTAACATGTACGAGCATTTAACACAAAATGGAGAGAGTTCTTTTGAACGTAAATAAGAGCTCCCATGTGCAGGGACATATAGGACTTTTCCGATTGACAACATAGCTAACTAATGTTATCCACATGTTATATGTCGCTGCAGTATATTACTATACCATGCGAATTAAATATTTATACACTTAATTCATTTTATATTTTAATTTAGCAATATCGGTTGTGCACCTTTAATTTACAATAATGTGCTCAAAGGTTGTTGTCGTGGTGAAACTTGCATTCAGAGATAAGATTGTGTTGAGAAAGTGTTGCAATCATAACTCTGTCAGACGACGATGGCGGCTGTACTTTGTAAGTTATTGTATTCTATAGGTTTATTAAAAATCTTCCTATTATCATAATATTTTATGTAGATCTAAGTGTCCATCGATAGGCTTACACATATAATTATATTTTACAATATAAAAGCTTTGGAACCTCACGCAAAAGCAACGTTAATCCTTAATTTCAATGCTCTTGGCAAGCACATTTATATAAAGCTCATGGGGTTGCAAAGTTGATAATTTTACTAATTAATTCTTAAATACTTTGTTTCTTAACAAAATAACAGTGTTGAGTATTTTGTTAAGCCCCTGTCACACCAAACGGCGATGTCACAGCGTTTGTATTTGGCGTTCTAAAAACCTGTCAGTGGCCTGTGGGGTCGCCGCGAAATACGCCTAAAAGTACCACATTTGCCAGTTATGGCGTGTACACAGCGTCCTCATAGCGTCCCTACAGCGTCCATACGACGTTCCCACAGCGTCTTTATAGCGTCCATGACGCTTCTACGGCGCGCAAGCACATGCTGCAGCGTGTTCACAGCGCGCTCACGGCGCGAACACGGCGCGCATACAGCATGCTCACGGCGATCACAGCGTTTAATACTTTTTAGTTATTTTTGAGCAACCCTATTTTGCGAACATAGTGATCATTGTTTTACTTTTCGAAGCAATTCATCAGAGTATTTAACAGTAAACTGTTGTTAAAATGTTTAAAGTCACGCAGGACTTGCAACATATTTAGTAACACATATATACTAAGTAGTGTACATTGTAGAGCTTTTATAATGATGTGTTTTAGATGAGGTTTATTTTTGGTAAACAACTTATTATTGAAATAAAAGACAAACTATGGTTAAGCTCTACGTGTTGTTAGTTTTACATATTGTGTTTCACAACACTATGTTTTTTGTTGTTGCAGGCGTTGCTGCTTTTCTTGTGTCCCACTTATCGTCAGGTAAATATTTACTTTGAATATTAAACAAGTTGTTAGGATTGTGGTTCATACACACCTTAAACTTATACCCCTCATAATGTTTTGTATCTTGACAATGATAACCTACCGATTTATCTTAAAGCCTCTATCTGTGAAAATAAAAACAGCAAAAGAACCCAAAGAAAACAATATATATGTAACAACATATACGACTAAGTTTGAATTGCAGAACACTCTATTTCTTTACACTAATAATGTCAATGTCACGAATACACTGTCATGAATGTACTATAAGTCCACCAAGTACGAATCCTTGACCCGCCACTTGAGCTTACATGTATTTTCAGCTGAGAGTTTGACATGCTATAACTGCTTGAATGTGAGCGACCCATCTACCTGCGGGACAACGGTTGATTGCCAGAGTAGTGAGGTACCCTTATTCCTTTTAATGTAACTAGTATATTATATGAACATAATTTTTGGAGACGATAACCTTCGTGCAATCGGTTTATGATTTATTTCAACATCTTTTAATGTTTTTCTGATAAAATGTTATATTTTTCTTATATACTTTTTCGATTTTGGTTCAACGGACAACGATTGATGCATTTGTAAAGATGAATAGGTTTAAGTGTAGTCTTAAAATGTACATTATAAGAGTTGCTTTTCCTAGTTAGCCAAACTACTGAAAGTTTTACTGATACGGTTTTTATTCAACCTCATATTTATTATGTAGATAAAGGTCAACACAATTAAGGCGCAAACTTTGTTTTTGGTATTGCAGGTGTGTTTCGTTAAAGAAGATGCGTCAAGTAATGGTCGCTTTGACATGGGCTGCAGTCCAAATCAGGTAATAACAATAGAAGTTTGTATCGTCTAAACTTTATATTTTACTTTGTTCATGTAATCTCTTCCAATACATGAAATCCAAATTTATTTATTAACTAATACAAGATGGGTCAAACATTATCCTGTCTAAAGATTACTAGTTATAGTGACTGGACTGTCAAAATCCACTAGCGGAGCCGGGTGCACCCCCACCCCAAGGCCGCGGACCTATGTTTTGTATGCCCAAAACGCTTAACCTCCTCAACAATTTTCACTCGCTCCGCTCGCAATTCATCTTAGAACAACATTTTAAGGTCAAATCCTGGATCCGCCACTGAAATCACATATGTGTATCTGCACTGCTAGACAATATAACTACGACGGTTAAACACCACACAATATTGACATTGCGGTGAAAATGATTATTTCCGTTGTTCATGTAACGATAAATTAAAAAGTTAAAAAAGCCTTTATCAGCCGACAACTTTATATCTAATAATGTAGCAAGACACTTGGAATTATTTCCAAGCTTACCTAAATGTGTAGCTTACCTAACATATTTAAATAAATAATTATAGGAACAATGAAAAAGGTATATAACAACTGTTGAATATGTGATTTTTCATGAGTAATGCTTTTCACTGCATTATAATTGACGCCACGATTCATTTTATTCAATCTGTATTGTTACAAAGTCCTTATTTGTTTTTCAGATGTGTTTAGCACACAACCCTTCCCCGGGTATTATTGGCAGACGTGTACAAGAACGGCAAGCAAGCTGTCACGAGTGTTGTTCAAAGGATCTGTGCAACAACCACCTGTGCCAACATTCTCTACGTAAGTATGGTGTATTATTCAACATTTGATTGTTTCAATTAACATGTTGTTCATTACACGATGCCTTGTTTGGATGTTTTAACGTTTACATGGATGTATTTTGTTGGCATGTACTTATGTAAGATATATGTATCTTACTTATCCAAAGACAATCCAATCCGCCTGAGATTTAAAGAAGTATTGAAATGCTTTATGCATGCGATGTAAAAGTATTTGTTCACCAAAACAAAAAGCATTTGAAACGTGCTTATAAATTGTTGCAGCCACCGAGTGCAAGGATGACCCATCTTTTGACTGTGCTCAAATAGAATCCGTTTTTGGAATATGCAACGACATCAACCATGCTAAAGCTGTTTGTCCTCGATTCTGCTCTCTGTGTAATCTAGGTAGGTTTACAATATGTGTGCGTAGGAAATGTGCCCTTTTCAAATTGCTCAGTAAGTCGTTTTATACATACCATTATAAATATGCATATAAAATGATTATGAACATCTTTGCACACACTATTGTGATTGTTACTTTTGTTGTACCCTTTCCTGAAATGCAAACATTTATGCTATTTTTAACTAGTTTGAGCCGAATAAATCTTTTTCACTTCAAAGCTCTCTACATAGAATGGTTGCTTCATAGTTTAAACATGTTAACACCGTCCTCAACATTTGCTGTTCATATTGTCTTACTAGTATCTTATGTTATTCATGTATGTGTTCATTTAATTATGTTCTTTACATGTTTCTTTTTTCTCTATAACGTGTGCCTTGAATTTTAATCAGTATAACACAAAGGCAAATAATTTATTTACTTACTCCTACTAAAACGCACACATGTTTATTATTTGACAAACATTATGTTTTTCACTGGAGTCACTTGAAAACAATGTCATCCCCGTTCTCATGATGTTTTTATCGTATTCCACCAGTCGACGGTCAGTGGAGCCAGTGGTCTGCTTGGAGCGGATGTGACGTCACATGTGCTAATGGTACACGCATGCGCACACGTACATGCACAGATCCCGCCCCAGCCCATGGTGGCTTAGACTGTCCAGGATTCAGCAAAGAAAACATGGAGTGTTCGCTTAGTCCTTGCCCAGGTAGGCCAAGATTCTTTTATCACGTCTGTGTACAATACAATCCGCTTATTATAACCCATATGGGCCATAAAAAGCTATTCCTTATAACCTGGGTTTCGTATAAACGTACAGTGAACTAGTTCGTGCTAAAAGAAAAAACCCAAATCGTCACGTTTATGTTTCAAAAAAGAAGATATAACTTGGGTTTAAAAAGACATATAATTATGTGCGCAAGAGGGGGGTTTACATTTTACATTTAAGAAGGGTTGTTCTTTTTTGTTTTATAAGGATGCATGGACAAACAACCAAACAGTAAATGCTTACACTTTGAAGACATTACAGGAAACATATTTTTATTTAGGAATTATTTAAGCGTGTTTTGAAGAACTTTTTATGAAACATATCTTCAAAGCAAATTATGCGAAAACAAGGGTTGTGACACGTTACTACTCATTGTAAAAGCAATTATGGCATGTGATAAAAATGAAACTACCAATAAGAATAAAAGGGTGAAAACAACGTGATATATTTCTAGTACACGGCGGTTGGTCCAGCTGGTCAGCCTGATGTCCGGTCACGTGCGGTGGGGGTCTGGAGCAGCGTGACCGCACGTGCACCAATCCCCGACCTGCGTTGTTTGGAGACCACTGTTTTGGGGATAGCCATGAAGACAGGATTTGTGGCAGCCAAAGTTGCACAGGTACTGTTACTACTGTTTGCCATTTAGAGACAAAAGGAACGTGTTTTGTCCAAAATATGAAATTATTTTATTGGTTGATTTAATTTTACACAGCTTAGTTCTTTATATTTGTGATATCACGGCGGCCAGTAAACCTACTTACTCTTTTCCCAAAAAAGCTAAGCAGAATAATAAAACACAGCACGAACATTATCAAAATAACGATGCTAACATTGACATTTAAAAAACGAATATGATTGGTTTGTACCAACAGCAACAGGGACACAAATATAAGGCATAAAAATAGAAAACGCAGATCGCGTAACAGCCGTGCGTTCAGTAAGCATTTGTGTTCGCGAACGACCGCGAACGTTTGGTGATTTAACCAATCACAGCTCGCCAATTACCGAACGTTCGCGGTCGTTCGCGAACAAAACAGCTTACTGAACTCACTGCAGTATTAAATCGTCAATGTAACCCTTACGTCTGAAGTGATTAAACACGATTGGCATATATGTGAATAGGAAAACTTACACCTAGTCGTGCTATGAAACTCTTTTTCGATCCATGTTGTATCTTTATTTTACGCTTTTTTACCACTTTGGTTCTTAGGCATCTTCGTGTAATGTGTTCTTTTAAAAACATAACAATTAATAGAAATGCAGAAGGTGTATGCGAGACGTTAGTGAGTTTGCAAAACCGTCTTCAATTTCGACTTCAACGTGTCGAATCACGTCAAAGTTTGAGTCCTTCGTAAAATGTGAGGTGCGAAACAGGACGTACCAAATAGTTACCTATTCCAGTAAATAAAATACCAACTATTCACTTCATAGGTTTTGTAAACATTTGTTTAAATTATTAATATCCATTTTAAGTTATTTACAGATTGAGTTTATCCTATCAACTAATTGTTATATGCAGAAAGTCATTTTTGTTAAACAAAACCACAGTATGTTACTATTTGTCACTATGGGGCGATTATAATGTACGTGTGTCGGTTGGATATTGTTGTAATTGCTGACAATTCATAAACATGCACATTTTCAGTTCAAGGCAGCTGGTCTGTCTGGTCATCCTGGGGAGGATGTTCGGTCACGTGTGGTGGGGAGCTCGAGTCGCGCATGCGCACGTGTAACGGTGCCATATGTAACGGAGACCACCATGACTACCGTATTTGCGCGCGGCAACCATGTCCCAGGACTGGTAATTTAGTGTGTTTTGTTGCAGATAATGTTTAGGCGTTCGGTATCTTACTTTTATTTGGCGATTTTGCACTTAAAGATGCCATGCCTGTATCTGTTAGGTCGGAAGTGTTTACAGCTTATATTTTAACCATATTTAAGCAGTGAAACATACTCCCGCAAATATGACAAACTGCGAAATATTATCCATGCATGTAAAAATATTACAGAAAAAAATCTTGAAAATGTGTGGCCCGCAAATTCGACTTTGTTTATTTACGTTTCGACCAATTGCGTCGAGATGGTTAAAAAGCTTGACTTCAATCGATATTTTAGTTGACTCGGTGGTGTAGAGGTAAAGCATCCGCTTTAGATGCGAGAGGTCCAGTGTTCAATTCCCGGCTCTGGCAAGGTTTTTGTTGTTGTTGTTGTGCTTTTTCTTTATGTCCCGAAACACATTATTTGTCACAAAATTCTTTTGCAATAATATTTTTAGTATACATAACATCAAGATCTGTGACCGATTATACGCGTATAAAGATACAAACCTAGTATCTTTAAATGCCGGTCAACATTTTAACTTGTATATAAGATTACAGTTACACGATTTATGTGTTATACAACATACACACACCACTTGCTATATGGTTTAAAACATTTTAAAGTTTAAACAAAAGTTTTTCGTTTTCTCAGACTATTAGTATTTTAACTTACGACCAGTACTACTTCATTGTGTAGATTTCTGGTACGTGGGATTATGGATTGCATGTTTCTTGATGTCAAAATAAATTATTAGATGCCTGCTTCAATAAAACCTAGGCTGCTATTTTCCCCACGCAAACAAGGCTTTATGAGAAAATCCCCATATCATTTTACACGGTTCTCATGATATTACCTATATACCATAGTAAAATTATGATTAAGCAAAAGTTATTCCCCTTTTTTGCATCGCTAGCAAGTTTTAATTCCTTAACTCGGTTAAAAGTGTCGGTAGGTTTTAATAATCATTGTTATTTTTCTATTATAATATAAATTTATCAGTTAATTATACATTATGAAATGAAACACAGATCATCCATGTTTATCAATATTCTCCTCCAGACAACTTGCAAAGAGCCCGTCTCCATCTCTTGTTAATGTCATGGCGATACCGCCGTTCTCCGCGTTTTAATAGTATTCTGTTACAGCGCTAAATTCTACGTATAGAGATCTTTTGTTTGATTTTTTTCTTATATTAAGATAAGAATTTAAGTTGGCATTTCAATGGATAGTTCCACATCTGTCAATCAGGATAAGTTATAACGGTACATGGTCAATTTTAATCCAATGACTGGTAGGTTTATGGTAATATGACAATCTAACCTAGTTTAAACAATGAAAAGCATGGTTCCTGTTTGTGATAAGTGTTATCACATATAAAATAAATTTCGCCATTTTTGGGCGGAGACTAAGAAATTGTGGAACTATCCATTATGTAACAACATTTTGACTTATTTCACGTTCCAGCTATCATATAGAATGTAAATGCATAGATAAATAGATATATAATTATAACTACGCATTTTAATTTGAAACTGAAATATTTGTATTTTCTTTTTCATAACAATCAATGTATTTACGTTTTACGATATTAAACAATCAGTTTATTCACGCTACATAAAATGGTTTATACTTAAGTGACATAAACTTTAAAGTTTAAATAATTTTTTTTCTACTGATATATAAATATACTTTACTAAATGCGAAATAGTATCTTCTAATTTCTGTCAAATTGTGATACAAAATCACTTGGTTGACAGTAATCTGATGATTGTTTCAGATACGATAGCGTTCCATGCGCTTTTGCGGTCAGCCATAACTCAGACCACTTCTGGCCAAAAGATTGTGTTTGATACTGTTCAAGACAACCTCGGTGGGGCTTACAACGGCACCACCGGGGTGTTTACTGCTCCAAGGGCAGGCCAATACGTTTTCACACTGATGTTTTTGATAGAGCAGGGCCTCCGACATAAGAGTCATGGAGACTTAGAACTGAGAGGAAACGATCGTACTTCAATAATAGTACGAGCACCAGAAAACCCTGGCGGCGCTGATACAATGGGATCAGGAACAACGGTTTTGTCTCTGAACAAGGGCGATGAAGTATATGTGCGAGCATATACTGAAAACATGTATATTTATGCAGCCGGATACAGTTATTTTTCTGGATACATAATAGCGTAATTCATTAATAATGCACGTGTTTATTTTAAATTTAATCTATGAAATCAATCGCTAGTTTAATACCAGCGATATTAAACTAGTGTTATAAATTATTGCGGTGTTTAAAAAAAAATCCGTTGATATGGTTCAATTAATATCCATTGTTACAGTTAACTATAATGCTAACTGAACTACTGTGCAAATGATTTCTATTTTTACAACTATTGTTAGTTTTGTTATATACAGCATCTTAGTATTTGCAAGTACTCAATGAATTAATTTTAAAGTCTTTCTTCTTACCCAATTGTAAGTAATCAGCTTGATGGCAATAATGTATGTCTGTGATTGAAAAAGACTTTGTTGTTTTACTAAATATATATTTAAACAAATAAGTTATGTAAAACGCTCATTTTATGAGCAATATCTTTTTTTCAGAGAATATTTGAAAGTGTGAAAGTTACAGGTAAATGGTTAAAATTTATTATGCGTGCTTCAACTTGTTGCGATAATCATATAAACATGTTTGCCGTATCAATTTCGTGGTAAACATACTGGAGCTGATCTTGTAACCTTATTTTCAGCAATTTTTAAAGGTTCAGAAATTTTGTTATGGTTGCGCAATCATGCAACTGATTTTTTTCTATCAGTAGCCTTATAAATTACCCATTGATTATATGTATTTTTATAAGATGGGTGTTGAATAAACCTCGCACGCGTAATTCATTTGGTGAACATTCGTTTGTTGTTTCGTGTGTTAGTGTTCTTGCTTTTCACTCGATGTTATGTCTTATTTGCTAAGTTTGTGTAATAATAATGAAACAAGTTGTTGATAATAATCATTTTTGTAATTTTACATAATAAGTATGCAGTATCGCTAAGAATAATGTTCGAACCCGCATGTAGATTTCGCAACTGTCATTATGACATTACAACTAAAAACTAAAATGGCGGACAGGTCATAAAAATAATTTCACATATTTTCTTTAGATAAAAACATTTCATGTTGAATTTGAGTTCAGCATAATATTAAAAGAATACTTGAATAGATAATCACGTCTTAAGGTAAGCCTCTTCGTTTTAGATTTTCTAAGCCTAGCAGGATAAAATTGAGCTATATTCAACACTATCCTACGACTCTCTATTGTTTGATATATTGTTATGAGTTAAAAACTTGTTTCTGTGCCATATAAACATATATATAAACATGCATCTAAAATTTTGATAAGTTTCAGAACAAAGGTTGTCTCTGAATTGGTAATAAAATAATATTGTGCTAATAGTTGTCTAAATAACATGCGGGTGGATTATGGATATTTCTGTTTAATTATAAATGAAACCAGACAAATATTAGCTTTTATTAATGCATTATAATTATCAAAGCATCGTATTTTACTGATGTTTTATTTAAATAAACATGTGTAATATCAGTTTTATTTATTTTTATGTTTGTCTTTCATACAGAATACGTACGCTTTCGTTAACATCGACGTAGATACATAATTACCACAGTCTTACAAGAATTGCATATTTCCGCAAATATCTAATCTCCTCCTTATCTGTAGTATACCTTTGTTTGTGTGATAAGGTTTATCACAACAGAAAGTACGCCTTGTTTTGAATCTACTAAGTCACACTGTCACGTGACAATATAATGCTAATCCATTGGATTAAAAAGACCATGATTGACAGTTGCGGAACTGCCCAGTCACGTGATGTCGAACCTCCCAAATTGACATATTCTTAATCCCTTCAGCAATGAAATAAATATGATACCTTAGGCACAGGGGAGTACATAAACGTAGACAACAAAGGATTGTTTTGTTAAACAAATTATCAATTTTGTCTGAGGGAGAAGTAATAGTAGGTTCTGTGTCATGCCAATGGACATTTTCTTAACTTTTAATCATAATCATTTTCATTTATAACAGAACGTGACCAATTTTAATTCAATGTTAAATGGTATGAATGTCAGGTGACATTACATGCAAAGAAGCGTGCGTCCTTTTGTAAAAACCATCATCATACGAACTTAAACGTACCAAACGGGAAGGATATTAAGGTTTTAGCTTTGCCCTCGACCTATGCAACTCAGACAATAACGTGTACATACGTTTTACAAACACCATACCTACGTTCTTATTAAACATTGCCACCAGTTACTGTAATTGAGAAATAATTCTTTCTTTGAACATTTCTTAATTTTTTATTTAATTCATGGCTGTGGCGAATGTGTTATGCCTTT
>Ga0224511_10003368_pt1 | contig 11457 bp, 4 predicted proteins | sample SF_May12_sed_USG_2_FD_169988 | JGI IMG/M metagenome (GOLD analysis project Ga0224511, IMG submission 169988) | Sediment microbial communities from San Francisco Bay, California, United States - SF_May12_sed_USGS_8_1 | ecosystem: Environmental > Aquatic > Marine > Sediment | place: USA...
AGAAATTACACAATAATGCACACATATTGGTAAAATAGTTATGTAGTTAAAAGTATTTGGTCCATGGGGCCGAAACGTAGATTTGATGAGATTAAATGCCTTTTGGATTGGCTGAACATCTTATAATAATTATTGCATTTATTTTTTAAATTGTAAGATACTATTTATCATACCGTGTCTTGGCTTAGATATATACTTGTTTTACTTCATGAGTAAAATCGCTTTTATTTCGCAAAAGGTCGGAACTTAATGGTTTTAAATAGAAATATGGGAATTGAACTAAAAGTTTCACTATGTTCAGATGTGCACCATAAAAGTGGATTATATGCTCTTTAATACCGCCCATACACTCTAAGTGCAACAAAACGCACATTAACAAAACGGGAATAAGTAAGCAAGAACTGCTTTGAACTGGTATACAAGGTCCCTATAGGTATCGCGTGCAGACTTCCAAGTATCGTATGGCTGATGGCCATACCGTAAACAAAGATGCAACGGCATCCTCATCTAACATTAACGTTGTGAGTTGTGACTATGTGGAAATAGTGTTTGGTACATCACTCGGGCTTTGTTTGCGTTGATCTGTTTGTTTAAATGTTCAATCATGGCTGCGACTTCACGATTCCCGTGTGTATAAGGTGAAGGGAAAGTTCATGTTCTTTTTATCTAAAATCTTCTTTCCAAGCTAGTTTGAGCATGAAGAATAATGAATAATTTACCCAAAAAAAATAATGTAAAGCATTTATGAACGATAATACTAAGGTGTTGGATTTTTTCTTTATGACTTTAAGACTTTTAGCGTAATCCCCAAGACAATAGCTTTGAAAGTTTAATTGGTAATATGTTTCCCAATGTATTCCCACAGGACACAAGTCTAGTAAATCAGATTAAAGTTGTAAATGCAGTTACTTACTACGGATCTGAACTATATAGTTATTGGCATCTTGGCATAGTCTGGCATTAAATGTTAACTGTGATGACATTGTATGTAGTGACAGTAGATCTCTTAATTTTTTGATAAACTATCAATCAATCGAGACCTTCAATGTGCGTTATATATGGATATAGCCTTTCATTCAATATTTACGAGTTGTCTAGATCACTAGCGGATGCAGTGGGAGAAAGGTCGCACTCGCGTTTACATATATATACAAACTTGAAATAGAATATAGAATTTGACCAAAACCTGCACAAAATGCAATAGCTTATACTATGACCGTCGATACTAATGTCCAACACGTAATAAGCGAGGTTTATAGTGTCTTCAAGTCTCAAAATATATTCGCCCCATATTAATTTTCTGACTGCCCCGTATTTTCCTGTATTGGGCAGCAAACACCCTGTATCTTATAATATATGTGCTCTTTAGGTCCGTTGATACAAGTGTAAAAATACACGCACTAACAAAACGGGCAAAAGTAAGCATGAATTGCTTGGAACTGGTATACAAGGTCCCTACAGGTATCGCGTGCAGACTTCCAAGTATCGCATGTCTGATTGGCACATGAATTGTTTATACCGTAAACAAAGATACAAAGGCATCCTCATCTAACATTAACGTTGTGAATATGTGGAAAGCGTTTGATATATCACTCGGGTTTTGTTTGCGTTCATCTGTTTGTTTAAATGTTCAATCATAGCTGCGACTCCATGATTCCCTTGTGTATACGGTGAAGAGATTTTTTTAACAGACATCTTCTTTACAAGGTTGTTTGCGCATGAAGAATAATGAATAATTTACAAAAGAAGTGATGTGAAGTATTTATGAAAGATAACACAAGGGAGTTGTATTTTCTCCTAATGACTTATTTAAGACTTTAAGCATAAACCGTAATACTTAGAAAGTTTACTACACCTTTAAAAGTCAAACTTTTACAAAATAACAAATTGCTTCACATACACATTTAAGTGACGAGGATTATATGCTCACGACAAAAACAAAAAGAAGAAAGTAATCAAATTGAGATTTGTTTCTATATCTTCTGTATTACATTCTTTTGAATGTCCCTCTTTTTAAGTACATGTAGTGTGTATGTTATGCTTAAAATATACTAGGACAGAATATTTAAACACTTTGGCGGCCATACTGGTGGTCCTTCTGGACTACATGTTTAGTTGTATATAAGATGTATAGATAAGGATAATTTAGCTATCTTATATAGATCAATAATGTTAGTTTGTACACATAAAAATTATCATAAAATGTGTGATAAACGGCCCAAGATACAAAAGAAATCATTTAATGAACAAAGCCATTGTTGGGGAGAAGAAGTGCTAATAGATATTATAACTTATTTGAAATCCCTTAAATACATAACATTGAAGTTTTCGGGTTACACCGCTATTTTCACTTGTAAGTTGTAAGTAACTCTTTAAATTTTAATATGTTAGGGTGGCTTGAAAAAATACGATTAATTAATGTACGTTTTACGTAAATCACTATATAAAGGACATTCTAGGAGAAAATGAAATTCTTCTTCTAATTTAGAACAAACGGGAATTTTTCGCTCATGTCTAGGAATAACATTCGGTTTATGCCATCTTCCAATTTCAATAGCTAATCTGTAAGAGGAAACTCTTAGACGTGATAGAGCTTTTCGATTTTTAGTTTTAGAATTTTGAACATTGTCTAGATAAAATAGGAACTTAAAGTCTGAAAATAATATATACGTCGTAGCTGTAGTAGAGTCTTGTAATTCACTGTGACATTTTAAATATATGTGCTCTTTTATACCGTTCATACACTCTAAGTGTAAAATACACACTAACAAAACGGGAGGGGGGATAGGCATAAACTGATTGGAACTGGTATACGAGGTCCCTATAGGTGTCGCGTGCAGACTTTCACGTATCGTATAGCTGATGGCTACATGAATTTTTCATACCGTAAACAAAGATACAAAGGCATCCTCATCTAACATTAACGTTGTGGCTATGTGGAAAGTGTTTTATATATATCACTCGGGTTTTCTTTGCGTTGATCTCTTTGTTTAAATGTTCAATCATAGTTGTGACTCCATGATTTCCCTGTGTATACGGAGTAGAGAGAGTTAAGTTTTTTTAAAATCAGAAATCGTCTTTACAGGCTTGTTTGGGCATGAACAAATAAATGAATAATTTACAAAAGAAATAATGTGAAGTATTTATGAGAGATAACACAAGGGAGTTGTATTTTCTCCTAATGACTTAAAAACTTTAAGCATAAACCTTAATACTCAGAATGTTTTCTACACCTTTAATAGTCAAATTTGTACAAAATAATAAATAACTTCATATAAACATTTAAGTGACGGGGACTATATGATCACGACAAAAAAAAGAAAGAAAAAAAAATGATTTATTTTCTATATCTTCTGTAATACATTCTTTTGAATATCCCTCTTTTTAAGTACATGTTGTTTGTATATTATGCTTACAATATACAAGGAAAGAATATTTAAACCTTTTGGCGGCCATACTGGTGGTCATTCTGGACTACATGTTTAGTTGTACAATCTATTTTATGCGCTGGACGCAAACCAGATGATAAATAAAGGATATATCTTTAAATATAAATTTAAGATACTATTTATCATACCATGTCTTGGCTTAGATCTATACTCAGTACTTTTACTTCATGAGTAAAACGCTTTTATTTCGCAAAGGTTCTGAGCTTAGTGGTTTTAAATTGAAATATGGGAATTGAATTAAAAGTTTCACTATGTCAGTTGTGCACCATAAAAGTGGATTATATGCTCTTTAATACCGCGCATACACTCTAAGTGCAACAATACGCACATAAACAAAACGGGAATAAGTAAGCAAGAACTGCTTGGAACTGGTATACTAGGTCCCTATAGGTATTGCGTGCAGACTTCCAAGTATCGTATGGCTGATGGCTACATGAATTTTTCATATCGTAAACAAAGATGCAACGGCATCCTCATCTAACATTAACGTTGTGACTATGTGAAAATAGTGTTTGGTACATCACTCAGGCTTTGTTTGCGTTGATCTGTTTGTTTAAATGTTCAGTCATGGCTGCGATTTCACGATTCCCGTGTGTATAAGGTGTAGGGAAAGTTCATGTTTTTTTTATCTGAAATCTTCTTTCCAAGCTTGTTTGCGCATAGAGAATAATGAATATTTTACATGAAATGATGTGAAACATTTATGAACGATAACACAAAGGTGTTGGATTTTTCTTTATGACTTTAAGACTTTTAGCGTAAACCCCAAGACAATAGCTTTGAAATTTGAATTAGTACATGTAATAGGTTTCCCAATGCATTCCCATAGGGCACACGTCAAGTAAATCAGATTGAAGTTGTTAATGCAGTTTATTACTACGGAACTGAACTACATAGATCTTAGATGTAAACCGTATCTTCTAGAACTGGAAGTATAAGGTCTTTTATTTGACTGTTACGTGTATGATGTTGCTCAACCACACACCACTTTGTTGTTTATGTTTCTTGACTAGTGGGCTAGAGGCAGTTTTTACCGACAAATACAAAGCTCACAATGAAGTTTTTTGCCCAAATGTTAAATGTTAACTGAGGTGACATTATATGTAGATCTCTTATTTTTTTATAAAATATATTAAGTTCATGTTATGTTATATCTGAAATTTATTTACTAGCTTGTTTGCGCATAAAGCATAATAAATATTTTACAAGAATTGATGTTAATTATTTAAGAAAGCTAATACAAAGGTGTTGGATTTTTCTTTATGACATAAAGACTTTCCTATAGGACTCATGTCTAGTAAATCAGATTGAAGTTGTTAATGCAGTTTATTACTACGGAACTGAACTACATAGATCTTAGATGTAAACCGTATCTTCTAAAACTAGAAGTATAAGGTCTCTTATTTGACTGTTACGTGTATGAAGTTGCTCAACCACACACCACTTTGTTGTTTATGTTTCTTGACTAGTGGCAGTTTTTACCGACACATACAAAGCTCACAATGAAGTTTTTTTGCCCAAATGTTAAATGTAAACTGAGGTGACATTGTATGTATATCTTTTTTTTGGATAAAATATGCTAAGTTCATGTTATGTTATATCTGCAATTTTCTTTACTAGCTTGTTTGCGCATAAAGGATAATGAATATTTTACAAGAAATGATGTTAATTATTTATGAAAGATAATGCAAAGGTGTTGGATTTTCTCTTTATGACGTTAAGACTTTTAGCGTTAACCTCAGACAATAGCTTTGAAAGTTTAATTGGAAATATGTTTCCCAATGTATTCCCATAGGGCAAACGTCTAGTAAATCAGATTCAAGTTGTTAATGCAGTTAATTACTACGGAACTGAACTACATAGTTATTGGCATCTTGGCATAGTCTGGCATTAAATGTTAACTCTGATGACATTGTATGTTGTGACAGTAGATCTCTTAATTTTTTGATAATATATCAATCAATCGAGATCTTCAATGCGCATTATTTATGGATATCGCCTTTCATTCAATATTTTCGGATTGTCTAGATCACAAGCGGATGCAGTGGGAGAAGGGTCGCACTCGCGTTTACATTTATATACAAAATTGAAATAGAAAATTGAATTTCACCAATACCAGCACAAAATACAATAGCTTATACTTTGACCGTCAATACTAATGTCCAACACCTAATAAACGAAGTTTATAGTGTCTTCAAGTCTCAAAATATATTCGCCTCATATTAATCTTCTGACTGCCCCGTATTTTCCCGTATTGGGCAGCAAAACACCCTGTATCTTATTATATATGTGCTCTTTAGTGCCGTTGAAACACTGGAAGTGTAAAAATACACGCACTTACAAAACGGGCAAAAGTAATCATGGACTGCTTGGAGCTGGTATACAAGGTCCCTATAGGTATCGCGTGCAGACTTCCAAGTATCGTATGTCTGATAGCCACATGCATTTTTTATACCGTAAACAAAGATACAAAGGCATCCTCATCTAACATTCAGGTTGTGGAAAACGTTTGATATATCACTCGGGTTTCGTTTGCGTTGATCTGTTTGTTTAAATGTTCAACCATAGCTGCGACTCCATGATTCCCTTGTGTATACGGTGAAGAGAAAGTTCAGTTTTTATCAGAAATATTCTTAAGCTTGTTTGCGCATGAGCAATTATGAATAATTTACAAGAAATGATGTGGAGTATTAATAAAAGATAACGCAAACGTGTTGGAATTTCTCTTTATGACATAAAGACTTTTAGCCTAAACCCCAAGACAATAGCTTTAAAATTTTAATTGGTAATAGGTTTCCCAAGGCATTCCCATAGGGCACACGTCAAGTAAATCAAATTGAAGTTGTTAATGCAGTTAATAACTACGGATCTGAACTATATAGATCTTAGATGTAAACCGCATCTTCTGGAACATAGACTATGAGGAATCGTTTTTTACTTTTATGTGTATGAAGTTGCTCAACCACACAACATTTTGTTATGTATATTTCTTAGTTTTGTGATAATATATCAATCAATCGAGACCTTTAATGTGCATTGTTTTATGGAAATTGCCTTTCATTCAATATATTTCGGGTTGTCAAGATTCCTGGTTGCAAAACATTGTGGTTAACCTCACAAAAAGGTAGTTTTTTTCAGTGAAACGTACTAGAGCGTGTTGCATATTCTATCGGCTTTCCGTCGTAATCTAGCTAAAATATGTAAACAAAGCTGTTCCCTTACGTTGAATTTTGCCATTGCCGTCCTTGTCGAAGTGGCGGAAGGCGCTGCGCAGCTCGTCTTCTGTGCTCTTCCGTTTCATCGCCTTCAGGAACTCTGGGAACTCGATCGTCCCGTTGCCTGGCAACACCAACACAACTTAGTATGGCACCAAAGTACTGTTTCCTGGTGACAAAATAGCAACACAGTACTGTTACCTGCTAACAACATAGCAACAAAATTCTTTTTCCTGGTGACAACATAGCAACAAAGTACTGTTACCTGTTAACAACATAGCAACACCGTACTGTTACCTGCTAACAACATAGCAACAAAGTACTGTGACCTGGTAACAACATAGCAACAAAGTACTGTGACCTGGCAACAACATTGCAACAAAGTACTGCTACCTAGTAACAAGATAGCAACAAAGTACTGCTACCTGGTAACAACATAGCAACAAAGTACTGTTACCTCGTAACAAAGTAAGGTTTCATGATGACAACACAGCAAAAAAGTATTGTTTTCTGGTGACAACCTAGTCTAGCAACAAACTACTGTCACATGTTCACAACACATTAACAAAGTACTGTTACCTTGTAACAGCATGGCCACATTAGAACTGGTTTCATTTTGTTGGCTATCGACACAATTTTAACATTTCCGTTGCGCGTGTTGTTGTACAGACGTCGGTGTGTTAATGTTGGACAAGCAACATTTACATACAATTGCACCGCAACAGCGTAATGGAACTTTAATTGCAAAGGAAGGATCAACACATGCGATGTCTTTTAAACACAAAATGTGCACATAAAGGCAAATGTTGACGTATAAAAAACAGAAATGTTACATCATGTAAATTGGTGTTGTGGAATGTTCACGGCAGACTTAAAGCTATAAGATACACGTGTTCAATAATATGGAAGTTAAATCAAGCAAGAAGTCTTTATATGAATAATATACACCAATCTATAATACAAAGCTAATGTACAACAATGCCAAGTGAAGCCAGGATCAGTTTCCTGACTCCGCATGACAATCAGAGAAACCCTGCATGACAACATCAATGACTAAAGTGCTCCATCAGGACGCGCGGCGCAGTTCACAGCTTGCCTTTATGAAATTCCTGATTGATGTATCCCCACGGGAGCACGGGCGAGTATTGATAGCCATAATGAAAAATTCATAATGTTCCTAACTATCCAGATTATCAGCGAATGGGGCCCAGGAATATGTAAAATGTCTATGAGTACTGTGTCGGACAAAATGTTATTTTTGACAGTACAGGCTCAGTGACACCGTTTATATCTGGGAAAAAAAGGTTTCTGTGGAAAAACACAAAACAAGATTGATATTAATGGATAACCAACGATCCGGATTCAACCTGATCCCATTGGCATTCAGCTATGTTTTACACATTAACAGACGGCGCAGTAGAAACAGAACTTCCTTTATTCCCACAACAGGTTTAAAAGGGCAAAACGGCTGCGTTTTTGTCATTATATTATTGTCGCTGTCGAAGTTTGTGCATTTGTTTTTTACGAATAGTGTGTCCTTTACACACAAAAGCGTGGTACATGACATTGTATGCATATCATTGACAATCGGAATACCTCGGCCATTTTCGGAAAAAATATTTTCCAAAAGCAAAGAAATAGCCTAGTTGTTTCAAAGGTGTCATTGACACATGGCCTATTGACCACCTTACAGTCTTATGTAGATGTTTCACCCTATTTACAGGTCCGCAGCTTTTTGAGACTGCTGTTTTCTCGTGCAGGCTATGCTTCCTGAGAACTTTCCCTTTCATCCGCTTAATTTTTCTTAAAACACCTTCCTTTCCTTGTATTTTCTTTTCATGCGTGCGATTAACACTATACTACAAACTCGAATCGTAAATTCTTCCTTATTGAATAGGTTACGATGTCATTGTGGTATTTAAACAGTAATTAATTTGCTATTGAAAGGGCAATGTTTAGTTATGAATGCTCAAGATTTACAACCAGAAAAAGGTAAATGTTCAAAACAATATTCAATAAAAAAAAATGCAAGCAGACATGTGACATGCCATAAAATGCCGTCTGCACTTCAATAACATGAATAAAATGCATTTTGCACTTCAATAACATTAATAAAATGTAGTTTGCATTTTCATAAACGTGTTCTAATATTTATAATTTACTCACACGGATTACTTCCGTCATCTTAATGAAGAACTTAAACACTTGTATATGACAGAATAGTACTTGAGGGCCCTATTCTGTAATTGATTAAGCTGCACTATTTACACGCAAGTATGACAGATTACCGATGATTTATTACGTGTGCTAGCTAGTTTACTCTTAAACGCGCAGATTATTTCATGCATGAAATTATTTAGTAGAAAGTTTATTATATAAGTTTTACGATATATAATGTCAACATCAATCATTTTTTCATTATATTCCTATATATTTATATAGGTGACAGCGTACATAAGTTTAACAGGAAAAAATATTGATGGCAGGCTAACGTTTTTATAAGAAGACGTTCGTAAAAAATCATTTGCAAAATATTATTTTTTGTTAAGGCATGAAAAAGGTATTGTGGGAATAGAAACATTTGTCAGACATCTGTTTAAATGAAATGACATTGGAAAAAATAGCAAATGGCACTCCCATGAATTTTTACAAGACACTTTCTTTTACTTCTTAAGTTAGTTGATTATGTGAAAGGAATTGTACTTAGGTCGGCACGGAAATGGTACTAAACATAATGTATTTTGTTCCGCTAAAACGTACAAATATATAGCAAAATGATATAAAAAAACTATCAATCAATATTTCAGCAATTACCATAGCTCTAAACAAGTGTGTGACCAAAATGCCGGTTTGTGAAAATTTACTCATTTGTGACACGCGACCAGGCCTCAGTAAAGTGCCATTAACGTACCGTCGCTGTCCATTTCTCTGATCATGTCTTTGAGTTCGGTCTGTGTCGGGTTTTGTCCGAGCGCCTTCATGACGGCAGCGAGCTCGCTCGTGGTGATTCGGCCATCTCCGTCTTTGTCGAACATGCCGAACGCCTCCTTGAACTCTGACGAGGGAAACATACACATTGGAACATGCAGGCGTGATTCAACAATGAAAACAAAATCAGGTTAATATACATGTAGTTCAAACTATTATAACGTATATGGCAGTATCAGGGGGTTTAGGCATTATTGAATATATGTCTTTATGTCTATTAAAACATCTACTGCAATTTTGTAATTCTAAGACTGAGAACGCGTTTTTCACAGTAATTGTTATTTATGTACAGCTTTTATGTGATACTATTTCATACGTTTTTATTAAATGCATTTCAAATCAAAATACTGGCATTTTCTCACCGTTGATCTGTTCTTCTGTCATGTGTTCAGTCTGAAAACGAGATATATCCGTTTATTTAATGCTTTACAGTGAAATAAACTTCTATTCCACTGTTCGTCTATATATTTCACTTTAGTGAAATTGTTATGTTACAATATTTTTTATATATGATTATAGAATACGGGGCATGCATACAGTTAGACTGCAAGCTTGGAGAGGGTTTGCCGGTTTGGCCTTTGTTAAAAACATGCAAACGATCAATATGTTATAAAAAATTGTTTTAAATGAATCTAAAAATAGATGTCAAGTTGTTGTGTTAATATTCGATTTGTATTTCAAATACAATTGATTGGCAAACAAATGTTTGCTTTGTTTGATGTATCTGACAACTGCTTTCTGCTTAAATTATATGTAAACATGAAAAATAAGAATAAATGACAAGTTATTAAATTTCAAGCAGAGACATGTTTTCAATTAAATGTGCAAATGGAACCTTATTTTGTTTGTTGTGTTTATCGATATTTAAATATAAGTTACAATTAAAAGTAGGGGCTTATGAGTAATTTTGTGCAAAACAGGTGAACATATTAGAAAAAGGACACATTTGTGATAAGGCACGCTCGACGTAAATAAGCATCTGCATTTTTTTAAGTACAAGAAGCAGCGAAATTGCAATGATTACTGTTGATAACACACAATCACGATTGATGTGCACCTAAAGCGTTGACTGAACCACGGTTGAGGATGAACCCCCCCCCTCTTTTTTTGGTACGCAGTATTTAGGGCTTTTTAGATGGTACGCTGTACGCAAAGAGTCGGTACGCAGTAGGCAAATTCCTGTTATATCGTACGCAGATATATATCACATTTTACTTTCAAACAGTGAAATGATTTTATAAAACACAACAGTCGTGACATAATGTCAAATCCGCTCGCGCTTATTTTGGACATTTTATCAATAATCAACATGGATTTTACGGATCGAAAAACATTAAGCGAACACAACAATTACGTCTGCAAGAATAAGTGTGTCTGTGCAAGCCACATTTTTATCTTCTTCGTGTAAGTGATAACGCAAAAAAAGATTGTTTGTGTTGTTTAACGGTACGCAGTGCGCAAGTCTAAAATAAGCCCGTACGCAGTACGCAGGGTTAAAAACAAAGCAGTACGCAGTAGGCAAGGGGGAGGGGGTAGGGGTTTATTCTCACTGTTTGTGATTGAAATTTCAAAATAAGCTGAACAACGAATGTATGACCTTGATCATACAATGTAGGTATCATGTTTTCGTTAACAATTATATCAAGTCGCGGCTCCTTATTGAATAGCAAGGTGTGCAATAAATTATTTGGACGAGATAATGTTTCCCCATTTCGAAATCTAAGTTTGAATGGCATGAAATCTAAGTGAAAACGAAGTTTGATCGTTACGAATGGAGTGTTAATGAGACAAGCAATCGGGACCCT
>Ga0224511_10003369_pt1 | contig 11456 bp, 4 predicted proteins | sample SF_May12_sed_USG_2_FD_169988 | JGI IMG/M metagenome (GOLD analysis project Ga0224511, IMG submission 169988) | Sediment microbial communities from San Francisco Bay, California, United States - SF_May12_sed_USGS_8_1 | ecosystem: Environmental > Aquatic > Marine > Sediment | place: USA...
TAATATTGGGTTGGAACCAGGAATTTGGCAATGTTTTGGTTATAAAACTGAGAAAAGAAAAAGCCATCAGAACGCATAGCCTGCATGGGAAAATATCAGCTTCGGTTTTATTGAAGCTGTTCAGATGAAAAGTGGTCATATAAAAGTCAGACTTTTTTGTTTGCTTTGAAATTGCAGAACTATTTGCGTTTGCGTTAACAAAAGGAATAGTTAACAGACCATTGTAATCAACACAAATATTAGGAAAACAAGCTTAACATATGAATTATATACACGAAATATAAAACATGCACTTAGAATTAACTTTGATAATCATAAGTCGTCATTTTAAAATTATTCTTAGCTTTTTCATTTAGTTCTCAAAAAGTGAGACAAAACGCTTGTTAAATAAATAACTTACTCTCATACATAGCGTATGCCTACCTAGATATCACACTTACTCCTCTCTCATTATATAATATCCTGCTCAACATTAACTGATGTCAGTATTATCCTGGAGGCATCACAACTTGTGCTTCTGTTCTACTGTTCTCCAATATCAGGTTCTCGGTTCTGATATGACGTAACAAATACATCATTGTCATAATATGTGCATTGTGCATGAACATTATCCATTTTCTTGCCTTATGTATGCACACATTATAGTTAAAAACTGAATAACTTACACATCTCCTTTTTCAAAGCAATATAATCGGTGGTTGTACAATGATACTGAAAACGATTTGTTTTTGGACAATGCTGCAGGCAGAGGAAAATGAAACTTTTATTTAGTAAAAAGTCGTTAACAGTTAACGCTTATAGTACAAAACACATTTACCTAAAGATGCTATGTTTGTATCTTAATATCCTTATAACAGGTCACACATGTTGCAGTAGGTTCAGTAACCTAAATGAAATTATACTGCAAAAGAATTTCGAATTGTTATGACGAATAATATTTTGGACCAAACAGTAAAAACAAATAAAAAACATAAAAATCAAGCAATGATTTTGCACAACTAGGCTTTATGAGATATGGATGGATACTATATTGACTAAGGGTACATAACTCATTTAATCATTGAATCAATCAGCACGAGAAATGTGTTTTGATATTTACGTTCTATGTAGTTGGCATATGTCAATATTAATATTAATCGCATATATGAAATATGGAAGTAGTTCGTGGCACCATGCTGTGACATTGTGTATGGGAACCCACTATTTGTTTGGTTATGTTCTAATAACTATGTAATGCTTGGATCATTCTGCATACGAAATGTGTCTTGCACAGCTACACTTCATATACTTTTTGCCGTAGTTTATATATTTAAGTTAAGAACTTATCTTATTAGAATTGTTGAAGAAGTTCCCTACACCAACATGCAGGCTATGCTTCCTGAGGGCTTTCCCTTTTCTCAGTTGATATAAATATATATGCGGACATACCAACAGCCAACATCTTATATCAATAAAATAGCAAACTTCGTTTACGGGAGTACAAAACGAAAAGTGACTTGATAAATAAACAAATTACATCATACATCGTGTTCATATCACATTAGCTTCTATTTCACATATATCCCAGCCCCTACCAACAAGGGTCTTTAATATCCTGACGGTTCCACAATGCGTGCTACTGTTCTCTAATACCGTGTATTCGGTTATGATAAATGTGTGACGTTCCTCGTCGCGATTAATAATCATCATCGGAGTGCACGTATAACATAGTAACGTAAGTGTTGGGGTGGGGGCGTGCCAACTCACACAATTCGTACTTCAAATACATGCATTACAGTCTTGATCATTAGTTTGTGAAAGTAAGTTATGCAAACTAAACAAATAATTTAATGATAATGTTTTTACTAAATGATGGGTTGTACACAATGCCGATGCTAACGCAAAGCTAATGCAATAGATCTTAACTCTGTTGTTATCACCATGTTTCACTGAGTAACCTTGCAACGATTACCTTACAACTTTGTCTGTAGGATATGACATTACGCCAAAAGCATTTGCACCTCGAACATTGTATTGTCTAATTACCATATCATTATTTGCTGATCAGATATAATCTTAAATATGTGTAAGAAGACCGGCTAATGTCCTACATTTCCTGGTGTGCTGCGTTCCTAAACTGATGAAAGGGATACATGTAGCATAAGACGAACTTAATACGGGAAACGAACATTTTTACCTAATTACTATATAACAAGAGTAATGAATTACTGAATTACGTTATACATTAAAATGATTGCATATAACAGAATATATATAATAAAAAATACTTAAATGAGATTATATTTCGTACTGCCTGTTTACTTACATATTAGAAAATAAGACAAAATCCCTCGTTTATCCGCACTTGTTTGTTCCCGAGAAAACTTCCTGATTAGTGAGATTTCCATATTAATGAAACACGATTTGCACTTAATGTTGAACATGTATATAAGTAAAATGTCTATGTTTAAAACAACTAATACAGATACTAAAATCGTGTTGCATTGTTTTGTTTTTTTTTTAATTATTTTAGCATATGTATTTGTATCCATCAATACATTGTACATTGTTTGTGTCGTAAAGAAACATTTCAGTGTTAAATGACGGTATCGCGGTTACATTTACAGCAGCAGACATACATGTATAAACGCGAGTATTCAGCTGATTGAAATAAAAAATGAAATTAATAATTGCTTATACTGCATATGTTTCTAATCATTTCACACCTGAAATATTTTGTTCCTTGGCTGGCAGAATATTTCGATTACCGTTTTGTTAATGTGTTATTCAATGGGTACCGTATGTCCCAATTGCATAGAACTGCGTACAATTAATGCGTTTGATTTGTACACTGATCTATAGAGCTGTATATGTGGATGTCTGGTTGAGTTGTGAGGTTTTACACCGTTAGTAGCAGAGGTCTTTTCACTGCTGACAGACCAACTAACCATCGCTCTTGCGTGCATTAGTCTCGTTACATTACAAGCTACTGACTGCTTCCTGGTATAAGTCAGATGAGTTGAATATCTAATCTCATGACGTAGGGCAATGTCAACTATCAATTTCAACGTCTGTTATGTCGTGTTGTTCTGTGTGTTTCGTACTGTTCCAAGTCTTTGTTTTTGTACTGGCCATAGTGTCATGATACCCTTAAACTTTACCTGTCTTCATTTTTGCAACATTTTATTTTGGAAATCTCCTTAATTTATATTGTCAATCCGATGGTGCTTGATATCATTTCTCTCGTATTCGCTGAACAAAAGTGTAATGTAATTTTGTGTTTATAAATATACACGGGAAGCTGCTTTAAAAGCATTGATAAACATCTCTACTTTATCACCTAAACTACAAGGACATACAAGTGCATGAAAGTGCTGCAAACCCTTTTCTCAAATAACACGTGTAAACATCCATAAAATTCTACGATTGTTTCTATCAGATGACATATATTTGTTAAAATCAATACAGATCCGTGTAAAAAGCTAAAAATCTCAACAACCGAAGTCTTAATCTTTGTTTCACTGCAATCAATTCTGAATTTTAATCACTAATGTGGAAGAAGACACCGAATATCGATAGAGTCTAAAACTGGGACTACAAGGTGTCTGTCCAACTTTACCAACATTTAAGGCAGTATGCATTCAACATAGATTCGACACTATGCTCAGATGAGAAGACGAATACAGATTCGAAGAGAATACAAAATAGAATGTTTCTATCGTTTATTAAGAATTTTTGTCATTTCTGTTTGTCTGCAGTTGTTTTTTTACTTTCAAACATGTCTTAAATTTATATTCTCTCCTTCGACAATAGCGATTACTGCAGCAAACGTGTTTATAAGAAGAACTATTTTAGCACGGCGTGTGCGGGCGTCTGGGTTTTATGTCGTGGTAAACATCTCACGATTTGTATTTATGCCAATGTTGCACTCAAGTTATAGCGGCCATGTACATGGACAGAACTAATGCGACCCAAGGATAATTGTTTTGTCTGAATGTAATATAATAACCAAAAGTGAATTAAAAATAAACCATACTTTGTTAATGAACTTTTAGGTAAGAGATGCTTATCACATGTTATGTGTTTACCAAATATTTAACACTTATTCCGAAATGTACCCATATTAAAAAACACACTTGCATAATTGTTCAACATCCCTGCACGCATTTTATATATGTTCATACAAATTTGTGTTGACCAATAACAAATGGCCACGATAAAGCGCCTTGTGATAACATTATAAATTCATTACACAATTTCATGAGGAAAATAACATTTATCCTTATGATGTTTTTGCTTACAAAAGTAAGTTGCCGTTCCACTGAAGCCATTTTGTTACTAACCTATCAACACGTGGTGTCTCAGTGGGAATCTAAAGACATACTGCTTGCGTGTTGTGTTCCTGTATATCACACTAACTCCTCTCTCACAATACTCACATATAGTTTACTTAACATTAACAGGCATCTTTATTATCATGGAGCATGCCTTATTTTTGCTACTCGTCTCCAAAACCTAGTTTTGGGGTCATTTATGACATTCATTTTCGCAGTAAATACATCATCGTGCTGCATACATAACATCGTTGCGTATATGAATTGGAGAATGATGTTGTTGTACAATATGTGTACGTGCGTTGCAGTTTTGAATATGTGCATTTATATATGCACAAAAGCCGAATGAATATTATTTTAAAATTATTGTTTACAAATGACGCGTTGAGCACTGCTATTGTAATGGACACACTCTGACTGTTATCATTGAACATTCACGAGGTGACATTGTACATTCAATTTCTAATGGATTGGAGATTAGATATAATAATTTCTGTTTGTGATACGCATTTCACAAGAACAAACATAAAAAATAGGAGAGAAGTCTGGTGAAACTAAGGATCGGTGCATATCATGCCGAGCACGTAATACGTGAAACTCAAGTAAACCAAAGAAAATTAAAGTAGAATCCTCGTCAACACATGCACAATGTAGATAAAATCGTGATTTTACCCTCCATCCGACTAGATGTAAATTGATTTAGGTGTTATGCATGTACTCTGACGTGTCTAGATGTGTAATATATGTCAGATGAAACCGTGCCTGCAATTTGAAAATCGATTTCGACGTATGAATATTTTTCAATTTTTTATATATTTTTTTTCTTGCATCTGTTCTGTTTTTACCCATCGGAGTCAGATTATGTCAATGCAATAATTTTAATCTGTGAAATACTACTGTTAATTTTATTATATTTTTATTTTGAAATTAAAATCCACCATGTGTGGGATAATAGCTTCAAGCTTAGTTACCACCTACTTATCTCGAAAGTGTATTTTGTACTATCTTATGATGATTTGCTTATTAATTACAGTACAAGAATATTGCCAATTTCCATGGCATGTGCTACTCTAATAAGACTATTAATTCACATGAAACCTACATTATCTTACCAAATATCTGCATAACAGTGAGTTAGTAATTACTGAATTACGTAATTCACACGTGTTTATGGCTATACAATGCGCCTAATAAAACAAGTTAAAGCATAGTAACGAAGCTAACAAACGGTTTGTTTCTTATATGTCGAACATATTGCTGAGAATAAAATACTCTTGTTAATAGATTGTTTTTAAAAATGGTTGACTAAATATAATTAACGTCATAAATGCCTACTTTGTTTAGAATACGTAGTGTAAGAACCCAAAACGCACACAGCAGTACTATATAGAGTTATTGAAATTGTATTTCGCTTATAATGAACAAATTAAATATATGTCTTTTATTAATTGTGTTATACATACATTTTTGCGGGTCAAGGAATCTAAATACTGTCATGTGTACATATAAGTGAACGAACGAACGAACGAACGAACGGAACGAACTTTACCTGTATATCCTTGCCGAGGGGTGCCTTACACTTCAAACGAATGAAAACTACTTTTGTAACAAGACATTTGTACTCTAATAGATCCTATATTTCGAGTCTTTTTTCTTCGAATCATCTGTGTTATTTACCCAGTCGATGCCTATTACCATGGGTTCCTAAGTAATTTCTCGAAGGACCAGAAATGACACACAATAACAGCACTTATTATCTTGACAAGCTGAAAGGGTCATCGGCACGAAACGGACACGTTCGTAAATATCTGTAAGTTCTATTGTGCAACAAAGAGAACAAATAACGTCATTTCAATGTTAACGCCAACTGGCAAAATGGTATGCAATCCTACACTGAAGATATGTTACCGCGATGCTTTGATACGATTTTGGACAGTGGCTTGTATGTTGTTCACATTTGAAATTACATGTATAGTTTTGCTCATGCTCTAGGGCGTCAATGAAGTGGCATTTTTCTTTTTCATTGATGAACAGATTCAATAAAACCGAGGCTGTTATTTAACATGCCGACTATGATTCCTTAGGACTTCCCTTTTACTTTCTTTATTGTAACAGTGGGTGTCTACGAAATATGAATTGGTACATCGCAATCAATATATATTTTTTTTTGCAACTTTGCTGAAAAGCACAATAACACAAAATTAATTTTTAATTATAATAAAATTATATACGAATGATGCTTTTCTTTAAAAGCAAAAGTGTTTTGTTTAAAAGCCACACTATTATAAATTGCAAACTCAACGGCCTTCGTGCTAAAATTCTCGCAAACGTGTTCTGCATGATGATATATTAACACGCTGAATCAACATCTATTTCCTTAGTATAGCATTTATATATATCCATGCAATTTGTGCACATCTCTTGCTATCAATTGGGTTATAAATTAACACGTGAGCCGTGTTTGAAACCACTGGTAACAAAATTATGTTATCCCCCAAGCAAAAGGAAAATATATGGTGCACGAGAGATTTTCTAGAATAACAAGTGTGAACTATCTTTAAAATTTAGAATCACATTGACTAGATGAATGTTGTGCACAATTAAATTCAACTTCCTGAAAGGAAAGCCACTAATTGCTAAATAGGATTGCAAAATCGTTTAAAGGTCCAATAAATAATGATTTAACAATACCCGTTATGGATATTTCGCGTCTAAAACCCGAGAAAGGGTTAATAAGATGTAATTCTGACTTGGAGCCACTGTATAGTCAAACATTATATACAACATTAACACTTACCAACTTTCCCTTATAAAACGTTTATGACATAATAGTCATTAACATTTTGTGGGAAATTCACTTTTTACTATCTCTTTAAAATTGTTATGTTTGCAATAAACACATTCTGATATCATCTTAAGAACCTTGTAATGACCGAAAATGCGTTTTGGAGTGTTTGTGCTAAATATGAATAATGTTATGACAAAACAATCATGTATCATAATTGCAAATGTATTTTGTCACACCATTTTGACACATGTTTGATAAGAACAAACTATATATTATGTTATTTGGCTGCACACTCTGTAACATATGTGTTTCTGATGAGCATGATTCACGGTTGGGAAGATCACGTGACTTCAAAAAATAACGAACACGCGTAATTGCGTCGAGAATCCAAAACTGCGATATCAGCCGTCATAATTTCCACGAATCACTATTTATTGGCTAAAAATTAACTCAAAAACGTCTGTTTTGTTCATTTTCAAACACAAAACCAAGCCTCTATATCCATAAGCGTCCTATATGCGTCTACATATGGGAAACAATATTCGGCGCTTTTCATTTTTTCTCAGTCCTTTCAAATGCTTGCTTTTTTAATAAACATTTACGCACGCGTTAATTCTTTACTTTTCGAACCGGCATTTATTGTTTTATAAAGCTGAATAAATAATTAAATACGCCATTAATGTTCGAAAAGTTGTATAAATGGATGACGTTACAAGAATAAACACTATGTTTCACGAGAAAATTTGTACTCTATTTTGTCCACAATTTTATCATTTATATTGTAATTGTAATACACATTCATGCAAAGAAATTTTATTACACAAACATTTGTACGCTCGTATTCTATAACAACTTGGCAGAGTAATCATCATATATGCCACAATATGTTACGTCATGTTCAGAAACAAAACTTCAGTCTATACAATGTCTACCAGACATAACTTATGGTGTACATTGTAATTGTATAGTTATGTTAATGTGTATAGACACAGTCGGCTATCGACGTAGACAACTATCAAATAGACGAATATGACTACATAAAGACCATTCAGAATATTCCGAATAGGTATTGGACACAACTGAACTTTATTTACTAGTAATCACTACAAGCTGTTGGTGGTGTAGCTATTCAATACATAACAATTGGCCCAACAAACTAAATACAATGTACATAAGAAGGATGCATGCGGTCGCTCGTATATTTATTCTAGAAAAACATGGCAGATTAATCATCATATATACCACAATATGTTACGTCATGTTCAGAAACAAAACTTCAGTTCATACAACAATGTCTACAAGACATAAACAACAATGTACATTGTAATTGTATAGTTATGTTAATGTGTATAGACACAGTCGGCTATCGACGTAGACAACTATCAAATAGACGAATATGACTACATAAAGACCATTTAGAATATTCAGAATAGGTATTTGACACAAATGAACAGTATTTACTAGTAATCACTACAAGCTGTTAGCGGTGTAGCTATTCACTACCTAACAATTGGCCCAACAAACATAAATACAAAAGAAGGATGCTTTCGGGCTCTCAAAGACAACACTTTAATAAATCATTACGATAATGTACATTGTAGTCATGTCGTTAACCGTATTTGACCGCAATATGAAGAATCTTTACCACCAATCTCATCTTTTACCTGAAAACAATGCGCACGTAAGCGCGTTGTAAAACTGTGTTTATCTTATATATACAGTTCTTGATGGAATCATTGGAATATCATTGCATGGCGCATGATTCATGCATTTGGCTAAAAGTTATCGTTTTGCAAATGATTAAAGTTAACTTATTCCAAATTATATAAAATGGCATTAACTGGCTTTAAACTACATACATGTATTTGTGCAAATGATTAACTACAAAACTGTTTTCGAGACAGTAATAAATGCATGTGCATTTTATGAATGTAAAACAGCTTTGTAAAGCCTCGTTCACTCTGTCCCGATGTACGCACCGGTGCGTCCCGGCAGTTTTTAGCCGGGGAACTTGGACGAATCGTGAAGGAATTCGAGTGCGTTCATACATTCCCGGAAGTGTTACGGACCAGACCCGGTTTGAGAAAGAAGTGGTCTGTCCCGGTTATGCTACGGTTTGCGACGGTGCAATCCCGGCGTTGCCCCGGAGGCGCTTCGATGTATCCCGGTGCGTCCCGATACACTACGGCTCTGCCCTGGGCATCGGCGGAAGAGCCCCGGTGTCACTACGGCGAGTCACGGAAGTAGGACGGCAAAGCCCCGGTGTTACACGGTAGCATATTAACTTAAGATCAATGACATTTTCGTGGAACTTATAACAGATATGTAATTTGCAAGGTACATACTTCAAGGTACATACCAAGGCAAAAATGAACAGTAATTAGAGTTGGAAAGAAGATAATATTGTAATGGCGTAAGCAACGAAACTTTACCTCCATATCCATTCCTTAGTCTTATACGGAAGTTATTTAGAATAATACAAATAACCAGAGTAAACCTTAAACAGACATGGTTTAAATATTGTTTCCGTAGTTCAATCGGCGTATACTGGCTTGTATTGTAGTCATACCGCAACTCCACCGTAACGTTACCGGCATTCACCGGCTGCTACCGTGCCAAACCGAAGTTCGACCAGCAAGAGTCGGGGCTACGCCGGCTCTCCTCTGTAACACACCATGGCTAAGCCGGAAGTCACCGTATCTCCACCGTGAGCACAGCTCATGACGGTTGGCTACGGTTTCGCCTAACCGTCTTACGGAGGAGATACGGTTCATAGCGGAAGAGCTACGGTGATGTCCCGGAATAAGCCGGCGTTGTTTCGCAGCCCGGTGCGTCCCGTTTGTTTAAAAAAAATGGAACCATCAGGTCCACTTCCTGGTGAACGCGGATTCAGCACGGTGTAACCCGATTTAATGCAATGCTTTCCGGCGTCGCTACAGTGTGGTCCCGGTGGGCCCCGGTATCCACACTGTAGCGTCACCGGGACTACAAACCGGGACAGTGTGAACGAGGATGTAAGTATGATAATAGTTTTGAAATGTGTAAAACCATTTTAGGTAAAAAATAATTTTCGATGGTATACATTAACGCAAGGTAAACTTCAAATTTATTATATTTTCGCCTAATCTGACTGGAAAGACGTAATAAATAACACTGCATTGATCTCAGCTATTGCGTATCAACGTCTTATCAATAAAACTATTGTCGTAGTTTGGTTACAACACATGATTAATGTTAACAGATAATGTATAAAGATCTTTGGGATATTAATATACACGAAAACTAGCACAGTCGTAATTAAAAAAAATGTCAACTATAAGTGAAATATTATTGTACAAAGCGCCACTACAAAACCAGTAATTGTATATGCATGCATTAATCTCCGTATTTTGTACTTCAGGAGAAACATGCGGTGGACGAAAGAACGTTGTGTTTGCACTTGGCAAACATGCAACGCATTGCGATCTGATGATTAACACTGTTTGGCGACTCTGTACATCACATATAATTATTCTTGTTGTCTAAGATAATAAACATGCATTCAAGCTAATTGACGTGTCTATTTATCAGACCAATTGTCATCGAGTAAATAGTAACGGCGATAACAGCTGGTGATTATTTAATGACGAAGCTTATTACATTCAGTCCCGTATCAGCATAATGACACTATATCGTTTCAACAATATAACCGTCAATTACATGTAGTGAAATATATGTTTAATTTTTAACCTTTTCAAACAAGTATTCTGCATACAGCCACTAACATTTTAATAAAGGCTAACCAGGCCCTTGTTCTCTTTGTATTCCAAATACTAGGTAGACGAGCTTAAGGGTGAAATGGCGAGCGCAAACAATTACGAGCATCGTCCGAATTTTAATCTTAATATTCTAGATGCATTTACAGAATAGCATAAGAGTATATGTATTGCGTATGCACATTTTGCTCATACGCCCACATAAGTTGATGTTGTACGCTGCAGTGTGACTGCACTTTTCATGCTAATTTCCCAAACTGTCAATCTTGATAATTTATAACGGTACATATCCCTTTTTTAATCCAATGAATAAGGAGTTGGAATGGACTGACAACTGGAAACATAAAAACTAGTAGTGAAACTGGTAATGTCAAATTTGGTTTCGGCAAACAAACCAGTTTAAGACTAAGCTGGTGGCACTTTCATTACGTGATATTTTCCAAGTGAATGTTTTAACTAATAACCTGTTGTTTTACGAGGGTCATTCATAAAGTTTCCGGACTGGGGCTATAATTCTTAGAGTACTTAAGGTATTACAATAAGAACGCGTACACATGATGATAAATATATATGTATTTTAAATACGAAATATCAGATCAA
>Ga0224511_10003371_pt1 | contig 11455 bp, 5 predicted proteins | sample SF_May12_sed_USG_2_FD_169988 | JGI IMG/M metagenome (GOLD analysis project Ga0224511, IMG submission 169988) | Sediment microbial communities from San Francisco Bay, California, United States - SF_May12_sed_USGS_8_1 | ecosystem: Environmental > Aquatic > Marine > Sediment | place: USA...
GGTGATTTAACAGTTTTTGTTATGTTGTTGTGTTCAGAACTTAATGGAATTGCTAAAAGCATTACCATCTCTTCTTTCGAAGATACATTCTCCATACTTGGTTTTATTTTCAAAGTTGTTTATATTTTGCTGTATATTACATCTTCATGCATTTCACTGTTGTTGGTCCCAATAGCTGAGTTTGTTTGAGATCTACCAATTTAGAGGACTAAGTTCAACCCCTGGTCTGGCTTCATAGTTTAGTGGTGGTTTGGTTATTTGAATGACTTTCTGAACAATGGCTTTATGTGTCATTGTTCAGAAGTGTTGTTAGGGCACTGGTTTAATTATATCAAAATCAGCCTAGTCCAATAAAGACTTATCTAGATGAAATTTGCAAAAATGGACTACAAAGTCATGTTCATGGACATTTGTTAATTGTGGAAAGGTGGATTGCTTGTGAAGAAAGGTAATTTTTCAATGTAAGGCACAGGGTGATTACTAAGTGGGTTGGGGTCGGGTGGTAGTAGATATCCACTCACCAAGAATTAACGGTTTTGAAAAATAGAAAGTGTTTGTTGTTGCAGTAAATCTATTGCTTAGCAGTTTTGTTTCATAAGTCTTACAAAGTAAACTTTAAAACAAAGTGTGCCTTCAAATTTAAATACCACTTCTCTTAAAACATTTTGTTTTCAAATTGATTGTGTGACAAGAAATGATCCATTTCTCATGCTCTTTGAGAAAAAAAAAACAATTAATTCTCAAGTGATTGATTTGATGTTATTTGCTAGGAATAATATTGACAAATAAAAAGTGATGTGATCACAGATTGAAAGTCCTATTTGTTCATGCTCAATTTAGTATTATTTTTATATGTTGATTGTTGTGATAAAACTCTATGTATGATGTAACTATGAACATTTAATTACCTATATATCAAAATACTGAAGAGAAGATGAAACGGTTTCCCTTTTATTTCCTTAAATAATGTTGATGAAAAAAGTGTAGATCTATGAATACAATATAATAAAGTTTCTGTAAATTAGTGTATTATATAGAAACTGTAATTGTCTGGTATCCGTAGATAGATGTACATTGTGGTGGAGTGTTAGGATTATTGAGGAATACATAAATTGGATAATACAGGCATGCTACATGTATTGTTGAAATCACCCTGCACCCACACTAAACATGTTGTGTTGTTTACTACAGAAAATTATTACCTTTTTGCCTTCTATCTATAGAAGCTGTTAACAACTATATTTAAACAACATTAATCAAGCTGATAGACAGTTGTTAGGAAGGCAAGGCTTCAATCTGTATAGACTGGTGAAGAGTTGGTGTGTGTTATGGTGCCAATCAACCAAGAAGCTTTATCAGACAAGGAACACTGGTAGTTATCATTGAGAAGGGTTTGGAACATCTTGGTTACCAGGAATATAAGGAAGTATAAACATGCTTAAAATCTCAGTGCAACCAACCTGATATGGTTGTTTAGTAGATGGATGTATGGTATCCTAAACTTCTCTATCTTGTTCATTAAACAATAGTTATTGATAATGTAGAAAAATCTATTCAATATTTTCAATGTAGTGTATTGTAATATTATGGATGTGGGCCATATGCAATAATAGTATTCAAACTTATCATTTAAAACAAATATATTGTAATGTTTTAAGTGTATGCAGGTATTAAGTTTACAGCGTAAAAATAAAATGTTGTCATCTATTTATATTTGAAACTGTTGTCTAAAGAAAGTGTCAAATATCTTGCATGTTGCCATTTCACTAGCTTTACTTTGGCAGATCCTATTTATCGAATAAACCTCCCCTATAACTGTCAATCTTGATCATTATTACACTACAGTGTTCATTGATGTCTAATGCATTAGGACTAAGATTATCTGATGACCATGTCACCAGGAAGGGGAGGAGCTTGGAAAATGCATTACCATTAACTTATAGTGCGTGTATTGAGCCATCAGGCTGTACATTCTAAGATGATTAAATCTTCTTATTAAACAAACCTCCCATTTTGCCAAATTTACGTACCAGAGAGCCAAGATTGGACGCTATTGCACATACAATAGTTTCCAGTTAAATAGAGACATTGTGCAGAGTTAACAGAAACAAATCACACAAAAATTCAAAGAAGCTTAATGAAATATAGGTGAACACAGTAAAACATTGTGTTCACAAAACAGATAGGTTGAAGCAAGCTCTGCCAAAGACTGTCAGTGGCAATAAAGGTTTTGAAAAGCAAACAAACACTTTGTAAGGATATATAACAATATGTGCAGGAGCAGATACTAGTAATGGAATATTTGCAGTGAAAGTAATATTGAGAAAAAGAAACATTCAGGCAAGCAAACAAATATGACTTTCACATTACAACAGCCTGTAAACTAATCATTACCATTTTAAAACAAGGCAGGAAATTAAAACTTCATTTGCTCCTGCATGCATTCTGTGTAAAATATTAATTCTAGCTGCTGCTACAAGTCTGAAAAGCTATGACCTGCTGCCCCACTGGTACTGTATAGCAGGCATGTCATGCTTATACATTTAGAAGAAGTCCCCTGGGAAGTTGAGAACATAATAACCTTATATTTTATTCAATAAAATATACGTCACCTTCACTATAATAGACGTACCTTTTAAATCACGGTTACCATCTTGTTTTCCTGAAGAAACGTCACTTTGGAACAATTTTTAGTCAGCTTCTGTGTCAAAAAGCAAACAGGCATGCAGTCTGGTAGTGGATAATGTTAATGGAACATAGCACACATGCATAATTGTCTGTCACATATACATATTACTGGTAAAACGTAAAAACGTGAAACAGATCTAAAAACGTTAGTTGATGTTGACATTCCAATTTGGCTACTGCAGTTAGAGTATCTATTTCTATGCCATTTGATGTCTTTGAAACATCATTTTCAACCCCTGGCCATGCCACATAGCGCATATGGTGGTTTGGTTTTGGAATGATTTTATGAACAATGCCAATATGTTCCATTGTCTAGTTGTTGGGGCACTGGGTTAACTATATCAAAATCAGCATATTCCAATAAAGACTTATCTAGATCAAATTTGCAAAAATGAACAACAAAGTAATTTTCGTTGAGATTACATTTCCCTTCCAGTGTGGAGATGTAAAAGCTAGATTTAGGTTAATAGCATTGTATCATGATTGTCTGGACCTTTTCACCAGCAAACTGACATTGCCTGATTTTGTCTCTATTTTATCGTCATATATTATTTCCTGGATGATGTTGAAAAAAGGTTATGGAGTTCTGATGCAAATTGGGTCTTTGTGTTGCAGGAGTTCCTTTTGGACCCGGAATGCGGGGAAATTACAAGCCTACTTTGACCAAAGTATATCCCATTTTTATAAAGGTTAAGATATTATCAGGTTTCTAAGAACAATCAGCTACTTACATTTATAGCATAATAACAACCCTGGGAATGTTGATCCGCTATGAAATTGATGTCAGTGGGCATTTATTGGCTGTTATTTTGGGTCATTTATTAATTGCAAAAAGGTGAATTGCTTGTGAAGAAAGGAAACGTTTCCCTGTAAGACACAGGTTGATAACAATGTAGGTTGGTGTCCTTTAAAAATAAAGAATGCGTGGTTTTAAAATAAAGAAAGATTTTTTGTTGCATTAAACCATTTGCTTAGCAGTTTCGATGACATGTTTAAATGTAGCTCATGAATTGTACACAATGAGCATTAAAATGAGGTGTGCCTTAAATGATTGTGGGAATTAGAAATGATCCATTTCTCCTGCTTTTTGAAGAAAGAAAACAACTAATTCTCAAGTGATTGAGTGGATGCTAGGAAGACTCTATTGGCAATACTTCATATTGAGTGATTTTATCACAGATTGCCAGTTGTATTTTTTCTTGCTTAATTTAGTATTAGGTTGATTTTGATTGTTCTGATCTAGAACTTTATAAGTAATTATGTACCTATCAACATAAAATTATCTAAATATAAAATTCTGAATAAGAAATGAAACATTGTGTTTTCCTTTATATTCTAAAACGATGTTTTTAAATATAGTATCAATAAATACATTATAAGTATAGTTTCAGTAAATAACTGTATATATTGAAACTGTTAATGTCTGGTATCGGTTGATACATGTACAGTGTGATGGTATGTTATGATAATTGAGGAATACAGAAGCTGCATAATACAGGCATGCTATTGTTAAAATCATCCTGCACCCACACTGAACATGTTGTGTTGTTGTCTACTAAAGTGGTTAGCAAAACTTTGCTCTTTCTCTCTCTAAATGCTGTCAACGACTATATTTAGACACAATTAATCAAGCTGAAAGACAGTTGTTAGGAAGGAAAGGCTGTTGAAATGTTGATGTGTGTGACGATGCCACTCACCTCAGAAGCTTTATCAGGCAGGGAATCTGGTACACTGGCAGTTACCATTGAGGAGAGTTTAGAAAATAAATGTAACCAGCATGTATGGTGTCCTAAACTTCTCTATCTTGTTTATGTGAAATAAAGTTATGGAGATATCTGTAGAAAAATCTATACTTCTCGTATATTTAATGTGAAGTGTATTCCAACCTTGAGGCTGTTGGCCAAAGACAATAATAGTGTTCAAATTTTTTTATCATTTATAATATATAATTATTTTGTAATGTTTAAGTGTATGAGAGCATTAAGTTTACAGAGTAAAGAACACAAAATGTTGTAATCTTCTTATAAATATTTGAAAGAAAATGTAAAATATATTGCATGTTGCCATTCTGCTAGCTGGACTTTGGCAGATCCTATTTATCAAATGAACCTTCCCTAACTGTCAATATTGATCATTTATAAACTACAGTTGTCACATATATCTAATGCATTAGGGCTAAGACTATCTTGTGACCTTGTGAGCAGGAAGGCAAGGGCCTTGAAATAAATGCAGGTTGGCATTAGCTAGTATTGTTTGTTTTGTGCACTCAGGCTGTACATTCTAAGATGTTTCTATTTTTTATTTAATAAACACGCTTCTCCCATTTCGCCTAATTAGGGGACCCGAGAGCCAAGATTGGAAGCTATAGCACATACATGTACAATAGTTTCCAGTTAAATAGAGACATTGTGCAGAGTTGGCAGAAAAAAATCAATCAACAAGTCAAAGAAGCTTATTGAAATATAGGTGAAAACAGTAAAACATTGTGTACAACTGATTGGGTGATCAAGCTCTGCACTGTCAGTGGCAATACATGTTTTAAAAAGCAAACAGACACATTTTAATGACATATAACAATATATGCAGGAACAGATACTTGTAATTGAATATTTGCAGCAAAGGTATGAAACATTCAGGCAAGCAAACAAATATTACTTTCCAATTGCAACAACTTGTAAACTTATCATTACCGTTTATATGTTATTCAATTAATTATCCATCGCCTTTATTTCACTAGATGTGTTTTTAAATCAAGGTAAACATCATGTGTTCCCGAAGAAATGTCACTTTAAAACAACATTTAGTCAGTCACCATGTCTAAAGGCATGCAGTCTGGTAATGGATAATGTTAATGGAACATAGCACACATGCATAATTGCCTGTCACTGCATAACACTGATATAATGTGAAACGTGAAACAGATCAGTAAATGTTAGTTGGTGTTGACATTTTTATTTGTATGGAGTAAGGTATCTATTTCCTTGGCATTGATGTCTTTAAAAGTACATACTTTTCTTGTTTGGCGAAGAAATATAATTAATTTACTTTGTTATAAATGGAACATGCTTAAGAGTTGCCAAAACAAAACATTAATATATTAATAGAACAGAATTCTAAACAAATATCAAAGCTAAAATTCAAACTATGTTAAGTTTCCTTTTACCATTGAAGTCACTAAAATAGTATGTATAACTAGCTATCCGACTCCCTTTAACAAATTGTGGTTGGTAGAGGGAAACAAAGAGTTTTAACAAAACTGATGAAATCTGTTGGAAGCAACATCGAATACTACACTGAGGATTATACAGTTTTTGGTATGTTGATCTATTCAGAGCTGCTTAATGCAATCATTAAAAGCATTCGCATTACTGCTTCAGATGCATTTCCCATACATTTTTGTTTTACTTTTCAAAGCTGTTTATATTTATATTGTGAAGTAATACATTTGGACCGTATTACATTTTCATGCATTTCACTATCGTTTGTCCCAAAAGCTGAGTATGTATAAGTTGAGGTCTACCAATCGTGGAAACATAAGTTCAACCCCTGACCTGGCCTGTGTGGTTGTTTGGTTATGGAATGGTTTTATGAGCAATTCCTTTATGTTCCATTATAGGTCTCTGGATAGGGGTGGAGTGGCAGTAGATTATACATTTACCAAGAATTAATGGTGTTGAAATATACAAAGAAAATGTTATTGCATAAAATATATTGCTTTTTGTTTTGCAGTTTTGTTTCCATGTGTAAATGCGGCTTATAGTTATTTTCAAAATGAACATTAAAACGAAGTGTGCCTTCAAGTTTAAACGACAATTTCTCTGAAAACATTTTTTATTTCTAATTGATTGTGGGAATGATGATCCATTTCTCAGGCTCTTTGGAAAAAATCCGAAGTGATTGAATGGATGTTATTTGCTAAGAGAAATATATTGGGTGGTTTTATCACACATTGCCAGTAGTGTTTTTTCTTGCTTAATTTAGTGTTAGGTTGAAATATTGATTGTTCTGATATAACTTTATAAGTAATGGCGTACCTATGAACATAAAAGTATCTGAATATAAATACTGACTATGGGATGAAACATTTTGTTTCACTTAATTTTAATAAAACAATGTTTATAAAAATAGTATCTATCAATACAATATAAGTATAGTTTCAGTAAAAAAGTGTATATATTGAAACTGTTTATGTCCGTTATCTGTTGCTACATGTACAGTGTGATGGTATGTTATGATAATTGAGGAATACAGAAGCTGCATAATACAGGCATGCTATTGTTGAAATCTTCCTGCACCCACACTGAACATGTTGTGTTGTTGTCTACTAAAGTGGTTAGCAACTGTTTGCTCTTTCTCCCTCTAAATGCTGTTAACGACTATATTTAGACACAATTAATAAGCTGATAGACAGTTGTTAGGAAGGAAAGGCTGTTGAAAAGTTGATGTGTGTGATGATGCCACTCACTGCATAAGCTTTATCAGGCAGGGAATCTGGTACACTGGCAGTTACCATTGTGGAGAGTTTAGAAGAAAAATGTTAAAAGGTATAAAACTATGTTTAGTTTTCTTTTGCCATTGAAGTCACTAAAATAGTATGTAGAACTAACTATCCGACTCCCTTCAACAAATTGTGGTTGGTTGAGAGAAACAAACAGTTTTTAAAGAGATTTCTGTGGGAAGATACATACGATACTTTTTCTTAATATTTTACAGTTTTTGCGATGCTGTTGTGTTTAAAACCGCTTTATGCAGTTGTTGAAAGCATTTGTATCACTTGTTTAAATGCATTTCCCATACAATGTTGTTTTGGTTTTCAAAGCTGATTATATTTATATTTTGATGTAATACATTTGGTTTACGTTTGTTGGACCATATAATATTTGCATGCATTTCAGAAAAGATTCGGGGGAGCATATAGCCGCCAGGTTGTCCGTCCGTCAGTCCGTCCGTCCGTCAGTCAGTTAGTACGTCCCGAAATCGTATCCGTCCCATAACTTTGTTATTTGAAGTCAGATTTTAAAACTATTTCACAGAAATGATCAACATATTGAGGTCATTTGTCGCGCAACATTTGGGTCGCTACCATGAAGGTCAAGGTCACAGCTTGCCCATGCAGCACTATTGTGTCAGGCCCATAACTTTGTTATTTGAAGTTGAATTTTAAAAATGTTTCACAGAAATGATTATCATATAGAGACAATGTGTCGTGCGCACAATTTGGGTCGCTACCTTGAAGGTCAAGGTTACAGCATGACCTTGCAGTAAAATTGTGTCCAGTCCATTACTTTGTTATTTGAAGTCGGATTTTAAAACTATTTCACAGAAAGGATCACAATATTGAGACGACGAAATGTCTTGCCTGTGTCCAAAACCTGTTCGGGGAGCATCACCCGGTTTGACTGGCTCATGTTTTAAGTTATGGTCTACCAATCCATGGAACATCAGTTCAAGCTCTGGCCTGTCCTGTATGGTGGTTTGGTTATGGAATGGTTTTATGAACAATACCTTTATGTTCTAGTATCAAGAAGTGTTGATGGCACTGTTTTCATTATAACAAAATCTGGTTTACTTAATTCAAAATCGGCCTATTCTAATGAAGAACTCATCTAGATGACATTTGCAAAAATGGACTACAAAGTAATGTTCATTAAGATTACATTTCCTTTTCAATGTGGTGATGAAAAGCTAGATTAAGGTTAATGGCATTGTATCACGATTGTCTGAATTTTTTTCCTTCAGCAAACTGGCATTGTCTGATTGTGTCACTATTTTATCTACAGAAACCATTTGCTCTGTGACATTGAAAAAAGGTTATGGCATTCTGGTGCAAATGGGGTATCTTGGTATTGCAGGAGTTCTTTATGGACCAGAAGGCAGAGAAAATACAAGACTACTTTGACCAAAGTATAGCCAATTGCTTATAAAGGTTAAGATATTAGCAAAAGAACAATCAGCTTCTAATTCAATAGCTTAATAAAACCCATGGGAATGTTGATCAACTCTGAAATTGGACATTTCCTCACTGTCAATCTTTGTCATTTATTAATCATGGAAAGATGGATTGCTTGTGAAGAAAAGAAGTGTTTCAGTGTAAAGAACAAGGTTATTAGATTGGGGTGGAGTGGCAGTAGCCTAAAGGGAATATATATGATCTTTTTATCAACTAATTATTCCCCTACCAGTGTTTACACCGGAGGGGACTATAGGTTTGCCCTCCGTCCGTTAGTCCGTCATTCCGTCAGTCAGTTTGCCAGTCAGTCTGTCTGTCTGTTTGTCCGCTAAAAATCTGGATCCTTTGATAACTTAAAAACAATTAAAGCTAGACGTATAAAACTTTGTACGTGAATAGGTAGCAATGTGTACAATATGCACGCATAACATTTGGGTGGCTACCTTGAAGGTCACGGTCACAGCATGACCTTGAAGCAAAATCGTGTCAGGTCCATAACTTCGTTATTTGAAATCGGACTTTCAAACTATTTCACGGAAATGATTACCATATTGAGGCGATGTGTCGCGAGCAAGATTTGGGTCGCTATCTTAACGGTTAAGGTCACAGCATGACATTGCAGCAAAATCGTGTCCGCCCCATAGCTTGGTTATTTGAAGTTTGGTTTTACAACTATTACACAGAAATGATCACCATATTGAGTTGACGTGTCGCGCACAACATTTGGGTCGCTACCTTAAAGGTCAAGGTCACAGCATGACCTTGCAGCAAAATTGTGTCTGGCCCATAACTTTGTTATTTGAAGTCGAATTTCACAACTATTTCACAGAAATGATCACCATAGTGGGATGACATGTCGCGCGCAACGTTTTGGTTGCTACCTTGAAGGTCAACTCAGAGCATGACCTTGCATCAAAATCGTGTCCAAACCATAAATTTGTTATTTGAAGTCTGTTGAAGAACTTTTTGAGGGACTGGTAGAGGATACTGTATTGCAGGCAATACTTTCAAATGCTTGTTGAAGTAGGCTTGTAATTAGCCTGCATTCCTGGTCCAGAAAAACACTTGCAATACAAAGACACAATTTGCACCAGAACTCTGTAACCTTATTTCAATGTCACCCAGCAATTGGTTTCTGTGGAAAACTTAGTGACTTAACCAGACAATGCCAGTTTGCTGGTGGAATAGTTCATGGTACAAAGCCATTAACCCAGATACATCTTTTACATCTCTCCATGAACATAGCAAAAAGGTTTTGAAAGGCAAACTAACACTTTGTAGTGATATAAAACAATATGTGCAGAAACAGATACTAGTAATGGAATATTTGCAGCAAAAGTATTATTGAGAGAAGGAAACATTCAGGCAAGCGAACACATATGACATCCACAATACCTCATCCTGTAAACTAATCATTACCATTGTATAAAGGAAAGTAAATGTAAACTTGCTGCATTTGCCCCTGCATGCATTTTGTGTAAAATATAAATCCTACACATGTAGCTGCTGCCTCAGTCTGGAATGATTTTACCTGAGTTGACATACTGGTATAAATATCAGGCATGCCATGCTTATCAATTCAAATTAAGTCCCTTGAGAACATAATAACCTTATATGTTATTCAATAAATTATCACCTTCATTTCACTAGAAGTGCCTTTTAAATCAAGGTAAACATACTTCATTTTTTTTCCTGAAGAAATGTCACTTTAAAACAACATTTAGTCAGTCACTATGTCTAAAGGCATGCAGTCTGGTAATGGATAATGTTAATGGAACATAGCACACATGCATAATTGCCTGTCACATAGGCATAACACTGGTAAAGTGTTAAACGTGAAACAGAGCTGAAAGCATTAGTTGGTGTTGACATTTTAATTTGTCTGCTGCAGTTAGGTATCTATTTTCTTCGCAGTTGATGTCTTTGAAAGTACCAGTACCTACTTTTCTTGTTTAGCAAAGAAATATATTAAATGACTTTTCTTTGTCACCAATGGTATACTGCTTAAGAGTTTGCAAAGAAAACATTAATAAAATTATATTAATAGAACAAAATTCAAAATATCAAAGCTAAAATTCAAACTATGTGTATTCTTCCTTTACCATTTAAGCCCCTAAAATAGCATGTAGAACTATACAAATCCCTACAACAAGTTGTGGTTGGTAGAGGTAAACAAAGAGTTTTCACAAACCTGATGAAATCTGTGGGCAGAGACATTAAATACTTGCTTAAGCATTTGAATCACCTCTTTCTTAGATGCATTCTCCATACGTGTTTTGATTTTCAAATCTGTTTATATATTCATTTTGCTGTTATACATTTGGGATGTTTGTTGGTCAATAATGACACTGGCATGCATTTCATTGTTTTTGGCCCAATAGCTGAGTTTGTTTGAGATTTATCATTCCAGGGGACTAAGTTAAAACATGGTTTAGTGGTGGTTTGGTTATGGATTGATCTTCTGAACAATGCTGTTACATTGTCAAGAAGTGTTGTGGGGACTGGTTAAATCATTGCTAAAACATCTCATTCCAATAAAGAACTCATCAAGATGACATTTGCAAAAATGGACTACAAAGTAATGTTCATTGAGATTACATTTCCGGTTCAATGTGGAGATGTAAAAGCTAGATTTAGGTTAATAGCATTGTATCATGATTGTCTGGACCTTTTTACCATCAAACTGACATTCCCCTGTGAAATGAACGCGGTCAAAACATGGTTGACCATGTTTTAAACAAGGTCGACCATGTTTTAAAAACATGGTTGACCACGAAATGACCATGTATAATCCATGGTATACCATGTTTCATGCCG
>Ga0224511_10003372_pt1 | contig 11455 bp, 11 predicted proteins | sample SF_May12_sed_USG_2_FD_169988 | JGI IMG/M metagenome (GOLD analysis project Ga0224511, IMG submission 169988) | Sediment microbial communities from San Francisco Bay, California, United States - SF_May12_sed_USGS_8_1 | ecosystem: Environmental > Aquatic > Marine > Sediment | place: USA...
CCCTTCGATTTCTGGAGAGTAAGTTTCTTTTCTTAAACGATGTCTTCACTGTTATAGTGATGCTGCCCGGTTAGATGCTTGTTTTTTCCATAAGTTGTGGTTTAACATGAAGCACCACCACCGTCTCGGTCCATTGACATTTCTCCTGACGACTGCTTGTTGGATCATTTGAAATTGGAAGCAGCTTTTCACAAGGGGGCTCTATTCTAAACCACAGTTTCAGTGGTGGGCCTAGCCTTTAGTCTTCCCAGACTGTGTACAAGGCGGCATGTGTGATCAGCCAGGGAGAAATCCCTTGCAATACTTTGCCGTGACCAGGGATTAAACCCGGGCCACAGGGAGAACAGAGAGTGAGATTCATTCTCCCGCTAAGCTATCGAGCCCACCATTACCTGGATCCTAACCCAGGTTTTCATGAATGCGAGCACAGTGCTTTTACCGGTGAGCTATCCTGTTATTCCATTATGATAGGGCCATTTCTAAATAAAGTAATCATTAAGGCAATTATTCTTTCACATTTAGTTTACCGAAGGACCACTGATGGATGGTCTTTACTGGGAAACATGGTACAACACCAGGAATCTGACAGAAGAAGAGAAAGGATATATCTACTATGAGAACAAGATGCTTGGTGTACCCAGGATCAGACAGGTTAGTATTTCATGGAGAAATCATCTGCTGTGTTTCTCTGTACTTCTGCTACGGCAAGCGATAATGTATGAAATCCCATAGATTCAAAATCTAATCGGCAGTTTTTGGGCGTGACTGAGTATTCGTGATTTTATTCTAACCTTTGTTTTACTAATATTGTTTAAACTTACAGTCTCGAGTTCGTAACAACACATGTTCATTGGACGCAAACTTTGAGGGTGAGGTAAATGGATGCTATGCTGAGTACGCTAGCTGGTATGAGTTCAGAGGAAGTTATGGACCTGGCAACACCACTGCGTGAGTTTCAGTTTCAACTAATTTATGGTACCATTTCCCCGAAAATCAAGTTTTGTCTTTATAATTTTAATCTTTTATAAAACTTACTACTCCTTGACCAAACAAGAATTGAAAAAAGTGTCATGGCTGTCCTTTAACAAATCACCGTGTGAAGATGTAACTGTTAGAGAGTTAACTTGAATAGTATGAAGAAAACTACTTCAACCGAAAACCTAAACACTCCGTGTTTATATCCACAGCAAAGTTAATTCTTACTTAACTCTAACTTAATTTGGGACACTGTTTCTGGCCCCTAATTTTGTTTAACTTCTGATCTCCACCGATCTTAATGTGAAAAAGACCTGATGTCTTATGTAGACTATCCACGTTAAACAAAATGTGGTTAATTACATTATGTAGCAACTAACAAGCTTTGTTTTAGATGGACATACACTCGTTCTGAAGACATTGATGGGTCTAACCACAAAGGATCTTTGGCTCTTTACAACGGTGGTGGTTACATTCAAAACCTCGGTGTTAAGCGGAGTGACTCGGAGAAAATTATCAAAAGCCTTAAGGAGCAGAGATGGGTGGATAGAGGAACTCGTGTCATCTTCACCGACTTCACTGTCTACAATGCCAACATCAACCTGTTCTGTGTTATTCAGTAAGTATTGCCGTATATCGCAGTATTATAAACATTCATAGGGATAGCGGGATAGCTCTGCCGCAGAGCCCTGCATGGACTCACAACTGTGAGACCCTGGGCTCGAATTCCGAATCCCGTTATCAGTATGAGGTCTTCACTTTAATCCTAACCTGAAACAAAAACAAGTGTCACTATGAGGTGAAGCAGTGATACCGACTTGCTCGTGGTACTCAATGCTAAGTAGTAAAAGACAAGTACCTAGCTCTCTGTCAAATGACTCTGTTTACTGGACCAATGTCTTTGATAAATGCTTTCTTCGCTTCAAGGACCTTAAAAGACTTTTAGTCTTATTTAGGCGATCCATGTAAAATAAAACTACCAAATCAAATCTAACTCGACGGCTTCACCACTATAGTTTAGATGCTATGCAAGTCAGAAAAGTAATCAACCGATGTCTTGACACGTGTAGTATGTTCGCTGCTTGATGGTTTGTTCATTCAGCGGACCTCCCCTTTCAATAAAAAATTCAACTACAGCAGGCCCGAAGCAACCTTACAAATTTTATCGTGGTTTCGGGATTAACTTATCACCATGAAAGGTATGTTTAATGCTTTGTTGGTGGAATTACAGTCATGGTGTCATTATTACAGGCTCATGATTGAGTTTCCAGCTACCGGAGGTGCCATCCCGTCATCCGCTTTCCGTACTGTGAAACTCATCAGATATGTAACTGTCATGGACTACGTCATTCTCGGCTTTGAGTGTCTGTTTGTCCTCTTCATCATCTACTACACCATTGAGGAGCTGATTGAGGTAATCTTTTTTCAACTCCGTGTTTCTTTTTATTAAAATTAAATCCATCAGCAGAAAGTAAAATAGTCAAGAAATTTCATTTGATGTTATCAACATTCTTAAAGCAGAGCCTTGTTTATAAAATTATCCATGAGGCAAATAATGCATATATCACCAACTCGGCTTTAGATTCTTTTGTGATTCCAATGCAATACCAGCTTTTTCTTTATTGCAGATTAAGCGCCATAAACTGAAGTACTTCAGTGAGTTCTGGAACATTCTGGATATCTTTGTGCTGACGGTGTCTTATGTGTGTGTGGCCTTCTCCGTCTACAGAACCATCAAAGTTAACACCATGCTGGATGAGCTACTTAAGAACCCAGAGGAGTATGCTGACTTTGAATTCCTGGCTTTCTGGCAGAGTCAGTTCAACAACGCCGTTGCTATTGCTGTCTTCTTTGCATGGATCAAGGTAAGATAGCAAAACAATTTCCATTTTTTTGTTCTCCTCGAGCGCTTGGCCATCCTATTCAATGGAGCGGTGTAAGCTAGAAATTATGCGAGGGCCTCATTTTCACAGTGGTCCTTCAACATGACTAGGAGTTGAATCCAAGATCTTTTGATTTTGAGCCACGCGCTCTAACCATTGAGCGATCCCGTTATCCCTGATGACTGTATCACAGACATTTATACAAATTGTATTTCTGTCGGCCTAACTTTACAGGTGAATAGAGTTTTAAATTGACGCATTCTTCTGACCTACTCCTATATCTACTTCTAACCTAATCTTGCAGATCTTCAAATACATCAGTTTCAACAAGACAATGACCCAGCTGTCTGCTACCCTGAGTCGATGCTCCAAGGATCTGCTTGGGTTCCTCGTCATGTTCACCATTGTGTTCTTTGCTTTCGCTCAACTCGGTAACCAACTTTTCGGTACTCAGATCGCTGACTTCAGCACCATCTGGACTGCTTTGTAAGTTATCATTCGGTAAACTGAATCTGATACAAGAGGAATTCTGTTAAACAAAAAGCAACGTTCGAATCTCGCGCATTATTCATCAACTGCCAAACCTCCATGCCTTCTCAGGGGTAAAGATAAAACAAACCGCCTAACAATGTGACATATTACATGTAATACTTGCATGTACATAACTTGTCACTCTACTCAACTCAGATGGTAGTGTAACACAGGCTTAGGGGGTCCGTTAAATAAGATGGCCAAATGCCCGCGGAGGACTTAACAAACTGCAACCATCAGTCATTGTTTCTCTTTGCAGCTTCACTTTGTTCCGTATTATCCTGGGAGACTTTGACTTCCCAGCTCTGCAACGTGCTCACTGGATCTTCGGACCGATGTACTTCTTCTGGTATGTGTTCTTTGTGTTCTTTGTCATCCTCAACATGTTCCTGGCTATCATCAACGACACTTACTCTGAGGTCAAGGGCGATGAAGATCTGCAGAAGAATGACTTTGAAGTAGGAGACTATTTCAAGAAGGTTAGTATTTGGTTTGAGATTTTCATTATACTTCTTTATACATTATTATTTCTTGTATTAAGTTCTATGAATATCAGAGATTCTATGAAGTCAAACAAAAGCAGTTGCAAAGAGCAGAGTCTAGTGACAGTCCAAGTCAACATCCTGGGTAACGCATAAACAAAAAATTCTGCCAAACTGAGTTTTATTATTGCTCCCCTAATTCAATTCACTCACTGAACCCCTTTTTTACAACCATGTGACAAGAGTTTTTATCCAAGCTACGCTGAATCCTTCTGTGATCTCTCTGGTTCACATTTTCTTTTTCTATCAGCCATCGTCTGTCCGTGGTTGGACTTCGGCCTTCGTCCTCACTGTCCACAGATTGTGTGGTGTCATTGAGGGGAGATTGAGCCATTTTCTGCCACGCTGGCTCAGGAGGGGTTGGCAGAGTGTGATCCGCCAGGGAAAAATCCCTTGAAATACTCCGCCGTGGCTGGGAATTAAACGCGGGCCACGGGGAGGACAGACAGTGAGCTATCCCACTGAGCTATCATGACTGGTTCACATTATTGGTGTCATTTTTTCCAGGGATACCAAAACATGATGGACAAACTGAATATAAAAAAAGACAAGCTTTCGGATCTCCAGCTGACTCTGTCCGGTGCTGATGCTAACGGTGATAACCAACTTGAGTTCAGTGAATGGAGAAACGACCTAAAGAAGTAAGTTCTACCATCACTAGTCATTCGTACCATCACTAGGAGTCATTCATAATAGCTCAGTAGGAGAATATCTCATTGTCTGTCCTCTCAGTAGCCCGGGTTCAACTTCCGGCCGTGGCAGATTATTTCAAGAAATTTTTCCCTGGCTGATCACACTCGCCATCCCGTCCTGGGCCAGTGTGGCAAAAGATGGCTCAATCTCCCATCAATGGCACCACACAACCCGTGGACCTGAGCCGGAAGGCCCAAATCCAATCATTGACAAGACAAATTGCCTGAAAACAAAACAATCATAGAAGACAATAGTGGCATTTGTCCTCCGGAGACATTGGTGCAGCTTCTACCGAAGCTACAAGGTCACGGCAGGGGTCGCATAGATGTAGAAGTGAACTATATCTAAAGCGAACTCTATTCTACCAGGGTACCTCCTGATTGATTGTGAAGCATCATGTTATAAGACTGAGCGACTTGTCCTGGGGATCGTTTTTATACACCGTCCACTCAGAACTCGGCTACTCCTTCACAAGAAGGGAGTGGTTTATCTTGATTGGTTTATTCTTCAGAAAAGGCTATGCTGATACTGAGATTGAGGCTATGTTTGCTAAGTACGACACGGACGGGGACAGAATTCTGGATCCCGAAGAGCAGCGCCACCTGGCTGAAGATCTAATGAAGCAGAAAGATTCGCTAAATCAGGAATACTCCAAGATACAAGAGGAGGCAAAGGAGGGTACACCTGCTGCACTGGCTGACTTGGTGGTAAGTATGTGGTAGAGACTTTTAGTAGACCAGCGTGCCCAGTCCTCGTTGGAATAGTGATGACCCCAACTATGATTCATAAGAATGGTGTTTAGAACTGACTTCAGGACAAGGACTCTAAGTCCTCAATTGACAGCATAGCCCATGATAAAATATTTTCTTTTGGTGTTGAAACTTCACTTCGAAAGATGCTTGCTCTTCAGAATAGCACTAGTCTGCATGTCAGTGCTCCTATGTGGTATGAGCCATGCAATTTAACAAAAGGGTACATTTTAACAATAACTATGGTTCAGACGGATTCAGATACTGCTTGTTCTACTTCGATTTAATTCATCCCAATTCTCTGCTTTTACCACTTTTTAATTCGATTCGCTTCAGATTGAGCGTTCATTTGCTGAGGTTTGCTAGCATTCTTGGCAATATTTGAATCAACTAACTTTTCTTAATCGATTTGTACAATATTTGCCTTTGTATTCTTAACAGGATAGTGATGAGGAAGGAGAAGTGAAACGAGAGAATGTGGACGATGGCGTGCCGTATGAGGAGTATGCTGTTTTGGCCAGACGAGTAGACAGAATGGAACACTCCATTGGCAGCATAGTCAGCAAGATTGATGCCGTCCTTGTTAAGCTAGACACCATGGAGAAGGCCAAGACTCGCCGAAGAGAGACCATGAGCAAACTGCTGGACAGTATCATCGAGGTAAGAGCCTTATTGCGTAATCAATTGGCAAGTCTCCACCAGAATCAATAGTTGCTCCGGCTCTTGCATGTAATACACAAAGAATTATACCTACTAGTCTTCCGCCTCTCTCTGGGGTGTTGAGATACTAATTCGAGCTATGAATGTTTTAAATTAGATAGGTTTTGAGAAATATATTCTTCATGCAAAGACAGATGGTCTCATCATCTGTTGTGGCTAAGCCTACGCGATGTGTGTCAACCAATGCAATGCTTTATTGCTCCCACAGGGCGGTAATGATGATGAAGAGGAGAGGCGTATCCAAATGGAGAACCTGGTCTCCGAAGAGCTCGCTCGATGGGATGAGGATGCCATGAACTCATCTAATTCTGATCTGGGCACCGCTCATGGCCGTCCCATGTCTGGTCTCAGCCTCCGTTCCCGACCTTCAACCGGACAGAGCAAGGTGAGTCATGTGATCAAGTGGCATACTACAGCAGATGACTGTCACCAATAGGGTGGATGGTTTCAGTTGGTTTCTGGGTTTATTTTCGTGCAGTGCGTTCGACTCCTTAAATTCAGATATCGTAATTATATTTTAAAACATCAAGGCGTTGTTCACAAATGGTCCACAAGGCTAATCTTGTCTCGTAAAGTATCTTCACTATGGTGAAATAGCTGGGTTAGTTACTTGTTTTTCACCAGGTATGGCATTGCATGGAGCACCACGGGCGAGCGGCCCGGTATCAATGCACCACCTGATAGTGAAGCTTGATTTTATTTGTGAACTAGGATCAATGTGAGGAGCTCATACATCCAACGAGACTCCGCTGTGACCGGAATTTGAACTTATAGTTTCACGGTTGCGAGCCCAGTGTTCTGCCACTGAGCTATCCCACAGTGCTAATGATTAGATTGCTATTGTAATAGTACATGGCCGATCGATGTCAGTTAAACGTTTCCATATCATGTTGAGTGATATGGTTTAGTTACGCATAACTTTTCTTTCTTGCAGAGAAATGTCGTCTAATATGATTAGAGTAATAACTGATCGATTCATGAAACCATCAATCACACTGACTTTAATTTGTGCAACTCTACCATAGACGCTTCAGACGTCAGCACATTTACACAAGCAACGCTTCATACGCTCTCAGCTTTTTTCCTATATGCAGTGTTTGTGATAGACAAGGAACTATGTTCTGACAAAAGTTAATAAATTGTGCTGTTCTGTAATAATTTTGTGCTCAACCCTCAATTTCTTTATAACCAGAACATCAATGTTTATTTTCTGCAATAAAACCTTCACCAACTTACATTAATACCCTTCCTGATCTTCCCCTGATCATAGCCGGGAAAGTGAGGACGATGAGGAAGAGGACTGGCACCCTACCTATTATGTTTATGCGTAGAATACTGAGACAACTGATTTGCAAGGAGAAGTGTTGGCTTAGTGAGTAGTGCACTCCGCTTTAGACCTGGTGACTCAAATTCGATTTCCGTTTGTGCGGAGCCTCGTACTTTCTTCCTCGTCAGATTTTAATCTCGACGCGATGGAGGCCCATCTATAGGGTGCCTATGGGGCAAACCATGCACTATCCTGAAAGCAAGCCTTTGGCTAATAATAATGCTCTTCGTGTATCACAATATGTTCTTACCATAAAGACCCATCCTCCGCAGAGTTTATAACTATACTTGTGGTTTCTGGTTAATCATACCACTAGGGACTTTGTGCGGTAGTTTATCCCGTATGCAAATAATGACACAGGTCTGACTTCAAATGAGTATTTTGCAGTAAATCAATAACACTCGTTACCATTAGTTTATCATTTGTGTTTTACCATCAGACGGTAACATGCAGCAAGAATCCGAGAACACAGAGGCACAAATGAATTCATCACAGAGTCAACAGCAAGAAGACATTGATACAGACATCAAAGATCCAAAGAGATTGCACTCCGCTAGAAAAGTCTACTCTCACACACGGCGAGTAACCAGTGACACTGGTAGGCAGGTACCTTTACTGTCATTACTAGGCGAAGCTCATATCGCCACCGGTGAAACGAGTGAGATGACGGCAGATGTTAAGAAACTGTTCCGTCGTTATGCCAGCGCTTCAAGTATCTCCTCCAGTGGTTTTGTGAAAGATATTAAAGAGAAAACAGTAAAACGGAAGCTGACAAGAGCAGAGAAAACAGATCATGAGCTCTTTATGGAACTCATTTATGATATTCAACACGAACTAGATGTGGAACGTCTCTGCTTCAAAATTCTCCATAATATCGCGGTGTTGACGAATTGCGATCGAAGCTCTTTGTTTCTCACTCGTAAAGACCGAGACAAAAAGAAATGTCTCGTCTGTAAACTCTTTGACCTGACGAGTAATTCACAATATGAAGACGTTTGTCAGTCAGAAGAGAATACTTTTATCATCCCGTTTGGAAAAGGCATTCTGGGATATGTTGCAGAATCCAAGGAGTTTGTCAAAATTGACAACGCATACGAGGTAAGTGTTGCTCATCTCTTTCATATATTCATTCGGTAAAAACGCGTAATTAAGAATTTCGCCGATGATGCTAGATGCCAGTTAGTCACTTGTTTCTATTGCTGTGGTTTTTCAATTTAGTTTGTACCACACCTCATACCTCATAGAAACATCATTTCTCCCATATCCCTCGTTCACACGTGGTCATTTCAACATAACAATCACTTTTTTTGTATAGGATGAACGGTTCAACAGAGCAATCGACGTTCAAACAGGATACAAGACAAACAGTATCCTCTGCATGCCAATTATGGACAGTGAGGATAATGTAGTGGGGGTCGCTCAAATCATCAATAAGAGCAATGTTGATCGCGATGATATCGAGAGCCACATGTTCACCGAGCAAGACATGCTCGTCTTCAGAAAATACCTTGTCTTCTGCGGAATCGGAATCACAAATGCTCAGCTGTTTCAGCTCTCCATGCAGGAATACCACTGTAACAGGGTAAGGTTTAGCTGGTGTCCAACACTGGGGTTATTCTTGTATTCGAGGAATATTTTTTATATGAATGGCCACGTCCATGCCCACATTAACAGTACCATCTTTTCTCTTCTCACTCACAAATGGTCTCTATGCAGGCTTTTTTCCATATGGTATCTTCACCATGATGGTGAAATTGTAGGGTTAGATACGTGTTTTTTCACCAATCACGGCTCAGCATGTGCCCCACAGGTGGGTCAGTCAGTATCAATGCACCACCTTATAGTGAGATTTGTCTTTCCTTTGAGCTAGGAGTAATTGTGAAGCTCTCACACTCACAGTGGGAACCTGCCATGACCGGAATTCAAATCCAGGTTCTCACAGTTGCGAGCCCAGCGTTTCACCTTTAAACTTTGATATATCGCGTTTATACTGTAGTCATTACCGCATTCAGTGAATATTTTCTCTGTCGACAGCTGAGTTCACACTCACTTACCTCATAGAGGCATCTTTGCTTCCATATCTCTCGATTACACATGGTTGCTTCACAGGAGTGAAGCGGTGGCAGACACTGGATATAGAATCACTTGTCCCCAGTTAGATTGGTACCGTCTTGTGTTTCACCTTAGCCAGGTTCGGATTGTGATGTAAATGATGCCGACCCATAGAGTAATTTTCTCCATGAGGAGCGCGGGTGTGAGCAGAAAATCCGTTAATCACTCACCCTAAGAAACCCTGAGTTAAAAGACTCAGTAGGTTACTTTCTACATATCCTTGACATCTGCCAGATTCCAAAAGAGAAAGTCTTCACATATTGCTGTCTGCGAATTGAAATGTAAGCTTCTCCCACTGTCCAGTAAAAGCATTAATATACAATGCTATAAGCCATGCATACGCTATGATGCAGACAGGAACACCTGCTCTGGATCCAGCACTTAAAATACGGGGAGGGGGTGCATATAGCAAGTATATTTAGGTAGAAGCTCGTCAGGTGATCAATGTTCCCTCAGCAAGCTTTTAATGTTTTAATTTTCACACTTTTCCACTACTCAATCAGCAAGATACAAGTTCTGCACAACTGTATGACCACTTACTCAGCCATGGCCGTACTGAACAGCTAATCTACAACAGTCCCCCACTTCAAATTATACATTTTAACCACCGCCTATGTGAGATGTAGGTGAATTGCCTCATTAACCAATGACTCTGAGGACCCAGGTTTTCCTGGTAAGCTGATCATCAGGGGGATAAAAGGCCTAGGGGAATACTTGTACCACATGCTTGTGTATATAGGACATTACACCTTCCTGCTACCTGACTACTAGTCCCGAATTTTAATACAACAAGCAGCTGCGGGATAAAAATAATTATCACCGCGAGAGAAAATAAGAGCTAAAAATACACAACAAAATAAAAATAACTTGGATGGTTAACGCACAAACACACTTATTTAGAGAAATTCCACTTCACATTACGTACGTATTACAATATGCAAATATAATATGAATCAGTCATATATCACAGCAGATGTTATTGTGGTTGTTGAGACATAAATCTAGATTACATGCGAAGTCTATAGCACGTATTTTCACACCTGGGTGTGTAAAAATAGACACAGTAGGATGACACTGTAAACGCACCTTTAGATCGGTAAGACTCAGTGGCTGACTGCAAGATCAAGTTAGAGTATAACTTCCTGCTCAAGCGGGCCTCTGACATTTACTTTACCTCAATCTAATCTACATATCAAATATATTCCGCATGTAGATCGCCCAGTCCTTTATGTCACTGGATCGCCTTACATTATTTTTTATTAGATCATTTCACTGCACACAAATGAATTAAATATAAAAAAGAATCTATAATTATAGTGTATAGTCCATAGTCATTCCGCTTACTTCATACATATACAGTGAAGTAAGATCCTGTTTACACCCACACACCCCATAGGGAAAGTAGCTGTGAGAACCTTGGTTCGAATACCAGCCATTCCTATAGCCCAGACCACGTCTCACTATGAGGTGGAACGTTGTTACTGCCCACTCGCGGTGCACATGTATATAAATAACATCAAAGACAAAGAACCCGGTATTATATACATTTGATTTGATAGCCTAAATAAGACTAGAAGTCTTTTTTACATTGAGATCCACGAAGCGAAGGATGCATTACTCAAGGATGTTTGTCCGATAAACAGAGTCGATTTGACAGTCCTAGTCAGCGTTAAAAACATCTGTATCTTGGGTATTGCGTAATTACGTAGCCGAGTCTTGAAATTATGTGAAGTTTTTGCCTTTAAAAGGTCTTAAACGTGTTCTAAAGTCTAGATGCTGCGACACTAAAAACTAAATCTCCAGTCTGATTGAGTGTCCTGGGAACATCAAGAAAGTTTCTCATATTTGATCTCATTCTGTAAGCCGATGTTGAAGCGGATACAACCATGTTCGTCAGATACAATGGCGCGTCTCCAGGAGAAC
>Ga0224511_10003373_pt1 | contig 11454 bp, 13 predicted proteins | sample SF_May12_sed_USG_2_FD_169988 | JGI IMG/M metagenome (GOLD analysis project Ga0224511, IMG submission 169988) | Sediment microbial communities from San Francisco Bay, California, United States - SF_May12_sed_USGS_8_1 | ecosystem: Environmental > Aquatic > Marine > Sediment | place: USA...
AGCAGACATTACGGAGGCGGTTTTAGCAATCAGCATCCTAAACGGATACAGACCATAGACGTATTGAGTTTCTCATTTGCCCGCACAGGTGAAGTTGAACATTCTAATTTAAATTTCAGTAATCTTCTAATACGCAAGAGGAGCGAGAAAAGAGCATGTTCATAGTCGCCGTCGTTGGAAGCAAAAAATCAGGCAAAACCACAGCCGTAGAAACCTTAGTCAGAGGACTAACAAAAAAGGGATACAAAGTCGCCACTGTCAAGCATATACCAGAAACCGACTTTACAATAGACACCAAGGGAAAAGACACATGGAGGCACGCCAAGGCCGGAGCCCGCACCGTCATAAGCGTCGCACCCAACGAACTAACAGTCATCAGAAAAGTAGATACAACAAAATACAGCTTAGAACAGCTGGTTACAGAATGTGAAGATGATGTGGAAATCATAATCCTTGAAGGTTTTAAGAAACTAATCGGACAAAATCTAACCGTGCCTAAAATAGTGGCTGTCAAAACAACTGACGAGGTTCTTGAGGCTTCTGGACACTATGAACCCATACTGACCCTCGTCGGCCCCGTTCCGACCGAAGCAGCGAAACTAAAAATTCCTTACGTTGACGTGCTTAAAGAGCCTGAGAAGTTGGTGGGTCTAGTGGACCAAGAAGCTGCAGTTTTGGTTGAAAGAAAACGGAAACACGAAGAAAAACTAAAAATTCAGATCGACGAACGCGTTTTACCATTAAATCTTTTTGTTCAGAAAATCATGAGAAACACAATTCTTGGAATGATTTCAACATTGAAAGGGATTGCCACAAAAGGAGACGAGAGGATTTCAGTAATTATTGAGAGTTTTATTAGGCGCAAGTAAAGGCACGTGGCCTTTTTGGGGTTTAGAAAGAGAATTGTTGAAAGTTGCTGAGAGAGAAAGGAGTTTTTCAGCTGCTGTCGAGGAAAAGACAGTTTTCTAAACCTTTCCAAGGGCCACATGACCAGAGCCTAGATTTTAGCTTCTGGCCTTCTTTCTATGCTAAAGAGCTTTGAAGGCTTCAAACCATCGGTTATAGGAGGCTATCATGTCTAGGGAAACGCTGGGTTTCCTTTCCTCCAAGATCGTTCTAAAGTCGCCCATGGATATGGGTCTCGGCTGAGCTTGTTTATCGCTTGCTAGGCCCGATTCGAAGAGTTCTCCAATAACCCTTAGGTGGGCTGATTGACATACGTCCCGTATATCGCTTCCAGAGAATCCTTCAGACAACCTAGCAAATTCATCGAGGTCCACATCTGGCGCCAGTTTCAGATGAGTTGTATATAGTTTAAGCATCCCTAAACGGGCTTCATAGTCAGGTAGTGGAACTATGATTCGCTTCTGAAATCTCCTTATGAAGGGCCAGTCTAATGCCCAAGGTTTGTTGGTGGCTCCGATGACGTAGGCATGGATGTTCTTGCCCTTATCTATGATTCCATCCATTTCTTTGAGGAACTGGTTGCGAACTCTGGTTTCCCCGCCAACCTCGGTTGAGTGCATTCCAATTAATGAATCCAGTTCATCGATGAAAACTATTGACGGACATCCGTTATTAGCAGACTTTCTAGCTGACACAAAAAGTCTTGCAACGTTCTGTTCGGCTTCTCCGAGCCATTTTGACATTATGGAAGCTGCATCCACTGAGATGAAGGTTGCTTCGATCTCTGTGGCCACCGCAGCGGCTAGCAAGGTTTTTCCGCAGCCAGGAGGACCGAAAAGAAGTATTCCCCTAGGCCATCCCAACGTGAATAAATCTGGTCTCTCAACGGGATAAACGATGGCTTCCTTAACTGCTTTCTTTGCTTGCTCCAAACCGATAACTTGGCCCCAGTTTACCTTAGGTTTTTCTTTGAGCACAAGCTCATCGTAACTTGCTTTTTCTTTTTCTCCTGAGGGACCTATTACGTCAGCTGTTTTTTCTAGTTGTGACTCAATGGGTCCAACTCCTTGCAGAGATTTTATTCTTTCTTGATATGCCATTGCACGTTGAATGTAAACCCTGTTTAGGCCATAGTTGGGGTACAATTGGACGAGCTTTAGAAGGGTTTCGATGGCCTTCTGATACATAGTGATGGCCATTCCTCTGGCGCCTTGTTTATCGAGGCGAACTGCTTCAAGTGCATAGCTTGTTGCGGCTTTTTCAAGTTCTTGGGATGCGCTCATGACGGTCACCGCTCGATCTTTATCTTTCCTTGCACACCCAATTTTTCTAGGGCTTTTTCTACTTCTCCGCATGGAACGTTCAGTTCAAGCGCACATCGGGTGATGTCGATTTGTCCTTCGCGTTTTTTGGCGTATTCCAGAACTGTTTCCTCTAAAGACTCTTGTACCGTCAAGGAAACGCGTTTTAGTTCCGTGTCTTTGTAAGATACGTAGTTTTGAGTTTCTCTTTGTTCACAAACTTCTGAGCAAGTGGCGGTGAGAGCAACCATTTGTCTTACTTTTTCCACGCGTCGAGGTTGAGGTTTTTCCATGACTGGAACAGAAATGGGTGGCTCAGGAAGTTTCTCCGTTAACTTTTCTTCCAGGAACGCGGAGACCTCTTTAAGAACTTCTTCGCCGCCTGGGGTTTTTACGTCTATTGGCATATTTAGTTCTGTGGAACTGATGGTGGTCATGGCTAGCGTTTCGTTTATGCTTTCATTCACCCTTTCCATTTCATATGCCATTTGAGGCATGATTATTGTGAGGCGCTTCGTCACGGTGTGAAGGATTCTAAGAGCTGGCTTCAGATCTGCGAAAGCTGCACTCAATTCTTTGAGTGTTTCGAGTCTTAGAATTACGCGTTCTATGAGGATTTGGGTCTGCGAGATTAGTTTAGTAAGTTTTCTGATTTCTGCTAGCTCGTTAGCGAAGATTATTGCTCGTTCCTTGTTTTTTGTTTTTAGGGCTGTTTCGCAAGTTTTGAAGAGAACTGTATCTCTTTGGCGCAATCTAACGATGACTTGCTCTATTTTAAACCGTTGAGTCTTGAGTTTCGGCACTGCCTCGAAGATCACTTCCTCAAGTGTTGGAGGAGGGCGGAAAGGGTTTTTGATGGCGATTCCTCACAGGCTTTAGTGATTATAAGCTCTATTTGTTCGGGTTCCTCACGTGGACAACAACGGGGGGTTCTGGGAGGTTTGGAGAAGCAGGAGCAGTTGCCTCTTGTGTCTCCTTCTGTGTGGGCGTTTCAGGCATCTTCACTGTTTTTTCTCCGAGGAGTAGGTTAGATAACTTGCTCTTCAACGCTTCTAGGTCGCTTTTTTCGGCGTTAACCCCTTTCAATCCCCACTGTATCATTCCTAAAGCCTTCTGATATGATTCGTCGTCGGTTCTGCCAATTTCGCGTTCAATCTCTAGATTTATTAAAGCTGAGTGGAGTTCCTGTATTTGTTTGGTGCATTTAGTGATCTGCTTATCTGTGTCGTCCATAACGGTTTTAGCGTCTGCTTTTAACTGATTTAACGCTCCTTCAAAGTTGTTGTGGAGATCATCAAACATTTCCGGCGGAATCTTTTTCTTTTCCACAAGCTCGTTCAAAGCCTGATCTTTTCGCCAAATCAGAGGTATCTGCTGACAGAGAGTTGTTGCCCTCAATTTAAGTGGTGGCAAAATTACAAAGTCACCATTTTCTATTTTGAAGTGATCGCTTGGATAGCAAAGAAATTCTCCGTCCCCATGCTCTATGAAGATTCCCTCTACACGACCGGTAGGGGTTACACTAAATGATGCTATTCGACCGATTTGGCGTCCGTATTCATCCTTAACTGGCTTGCCGACAAAAAGAAAGGGGTTGGAGTTGGATTTTGACGTATTCTCACCTCCTTATATCCGTGAATGGTCAAGTTTTTAGGGTAGCTAAGTTTCGGTTTGAGCCGCCTCGCCGAAGGTAGGTATGCCCGCCGGTAATTCTGGGAATTTTTCTTTAACTCTCTGTTCCGCAACCGTAGCTGCTTCGTTCAAGATTTTCTGGGCGTCTTCACCCGCTGTCTGGAAGTCTATGTTCATACCAGTGTTGTGGCCAGCGTCCATAATTATTCCGCTGAGCAAGTTTCCAATGCTTCCAAGTTCCCTTTCGGCTTCTGGAAAGACTGCAGCCATTCCGGTTTTGACGCTACGCAACACGCCGATTGCTGGAGCCAGTGTGCTAACGACGTCGCCAAGCTCTGAAACCGTGCTTAGCCTGAGAACAATCTGTTCTAGGGCCAGTCTCGCGTGGATTATCATCCTTTCCATTTTCCGTATTTCAGCCAGTTCGTTGGCGAAAACGTTGGCCCGCGCCATGTCATGTTTTGAGTAGGCGTTGACAATTCTTGCGAATATTGATTTGTCGCGTTCTGAGAAACGGTCGGTTGCCTTGTCTAATCTTTGAATTTGCATTTCAATTCGCTTGACCGCGTAATCGAGGCGTGGTTTCAATGGACCTGGAGGACGAACAGCTTCTTTGATCCTCGTAGAGATAGGCGCATCGTCTATTCCTTCTCCCCATTTTTTAGCAAACTTTTCAGACATTTTAATTCCTCACAAAAAGAGGTCGTTTAAAACGTATTATTACATTGTTAACATGTAGAAAACATCCACGCATATACCTAACAGCATATCCATGTTTCGCCATCGTTTTGAGCTTTAAATCTCAGATGGAAAGAGACGCGAGGCGCAGTTGCTCCAATAAACAGTTTCGTGTAAGTTAGACTCAAAAGCACGAAAGTTTAACTGTTAAAACAAGGTGACTACAATGGGTGGCAGATTAAAGATACTCGGGATATTTGCCTTGTTAGGGTTCATAGGTGGAGTCTCAGCCAACGTCATTTACCACGTCGTGTGGCCTTGGTTCTTAGCTGTCTTTCCATCAATACTTACCGCTGAGTGGGTTCTATCAGGGATCGCCGGCGCTTTGATAACATCATGCCTAGTAGTGATCTGGGTATATCTAAGCAGACCCGCAGAACCAAGGTAAAAACCTCCCGTACTCACATTTTTCAGCGCTCTCCCTATTTCCATAGTGATAACCCCCACATTTTTACAAAATCCCAAAAATAATTGCACGCATCAACAAAACAATAATCTTTCCGGAAGCGGCCATTCAACGCCGTCGTTTTCATATGAATTTCAAAATCATTCGTATACTTACTAGAAACAAAACCACTCCAAACATCCTTCTGAGATCCTTTCCAGAAATCTTCTTAGAAAAGTAGGCTCCAACCTGAGCGCCCAAAATCACTCCTATGCAGAGAAAGACTGCATGACTGATGTCAACGTTACCCAAGGAAAAGTGCGTTGCAGCCCCAGATATTGAAGTGAAAACCATAATGAACATAGAAGTCGCAACCGTAACATGCATAGGAAAGTTCATTGTGAGATGTAGTATAGGCACCATGAGCGCTCCACCACCTATGCCTAAGAGACCAGATGAAAGACCGCCGAAGAAACTTAACACCAAACCTAAGTTTACATCCGTGTCGTATTCAAAAATCGTGCCACCAGAGTCCACAATCTTGCGATGCCAAATCTTTCCTATCCTTGGAATATGAATACGGTAAAGATCGAATTGAAAAGCCATGCGCAAGGCAACGAAAATTAGGAAAAAGCCGAAAATGAGTCCCAAAAGTTTTTCTTCGATAAAACTGGTTAGATACGCTCCTACGAAGGCTCCAGGAATAGTTGTAAGAGTTAGAATCAAGCCGACTTTATAGTCGACTCTCCTTTGTCTCCAATATACTATGGTCGAGGACAGGGAAGTAAAAACTATTGTTGCGAGACTTGTCCCAATAGCTTGATGGGAAGAAAAACCGTAGACCAGAGACAGAAGGGGTACAACGAAAACGCCGCCTCCCACACCAGTCATCGCCGCGATTATTCCAACAAGAAAGGCTATCGGCGACAGCAAAGCCATATCGAAAGGTATCAACGCTCTCTCTCCATAGAGTACATGAGAATAGCAACCTCTTTTCTTAAAAGTTTCAAGGAGATATATACCTAATTGACAGGAGGGATACTTCCACGACTTTTTCCATGGTTGCCAGATGCCCAAAAACATTAGCGCTAGGTGTTTGCGTCTCAACAGCCGTCCCAGCTGTTGGAAACCGAGTTCCCCACGTAGACGCAGGGGTTGGCGCCATAGCGACCCAAGCCAAAACAAACATTTTCTACGGGACAAACGGTTTAAAACTATTGAAGGCAGGTTTGTCTCCGCAAGCAGCCCTAGAAGCCATGCTGAAGGAGGACCCAGACAGGGAATCGAGGCAGGTGATTATAATAGATAGAGAAGGAAGAACAGCTGCCTTCACTGGAAAAGAAACCATTGGCTGGAAGGGACATCTGGTCGGGAAAGATTATGTAGTTGCCGGAAACATGCTCGTCAGTAGTCAAGTAATAGAGGCTATGGCTCAAACCTTTGAAAATTCAGAAGGAGGATTAGCTGAAAGATTGTTGAAGGCCTTGGAGACTGGGCAAGAGACTGGAGGAGACAAAAGAGGAAGAATGTCCGCTGCGTTACTGATAGCAGGCCACCAACAGATAAAAACCCGTCCCATTCTTGACCTGAGGGTAGACGAACACCATGATCCGGTCAAAGAGTTGAAGAGAATCTTCGAGAAAAGGGCGGTTGTGACGAAACGGAAATGATAAAGGTTTTATGGAAGATTTAGAGGTATGTCAACAATGCTTGGAGTTGACGGGGGAAACTGGAGAAGTATGAAAAAAACAGTCTGTGCGCATCTGCTGTTTTTTCTTTTAACCGTTACGTTTGTTACGTCTGTTCAGGCTTCGGTTACGGTTCAAGCCATAATAGATCAAGACGTTTATGTTGCCTTTAGTTTGGAAAACATCAACTCTACAATCTACTGGACGATCAAAAATGAACCGCTGATTACAGTGTCAACAATCCCGAATACTATCTTGAAGAATCTTAAACAGCAAAATCTGACGCATGTAGATGTTTACACTCAACCAATAGTCTTCAACGACTCAACATCATCGATATACATAGCGTTCTCTTTGACCGGTTCAGACATCCTAAACTTCACAGTTAACACGAAGTCTATGACTAAGACGTATCATGCGAGGACGGACTGGAGAAAATTCCAAGTTGACCTAACTAACGGGTTTTCACTGAACTTTACTGAATACTTCGGCGAACCTGTAGAGCGTTGGCAAAGAATCAATTATACCTTAAGTGCCAAAACGCATCCAGCTTACTATTATAACTTTACCGATTCAAACACCATCGATCCAGCATGTTACTTCATACTGCCCACTGCAGCAACCAACGTCCACGTCGCAGGGGACGTTGTAACCTTCGAACTTCCCCTGTCCTTTGAAGATTCTTTGCTTAACAGCCCCTTCTTGATCCTGGGCGCGTTGATAGTTGTAAACATAGCCTTCTTTCTGTACCGAAGAATTAAGAAATAGAAGCTCCAGTTTCCGTTCCTAAAAGAAGATAGACTAGTGCCTTTTTTTTAAAGAAAAAGTCTACTATCAATATTAATGTGCGTCGCAGAAAAGTGCGCTTATGATAAAGATTTAGGTTTTTGTAGTTGTTTACCTACCTAACTGTGTAAAAATAGGTCCTTGTGTCTGGTGCGCGCGCATGTCTGCTTGTTTCGCAAATCGCAATATATCTGTCTTCTTAAACAATTCAGATTAGCCACTATTTTTGCGCACGAAACTTTCTTTTTAAGATTTGTTATCCCTCCAATTCATGTGTGTAGGATGAGGAAATGAACCATTTGTTTTGCGATTGTTGCGGCGACATCGTTAAGGCTGTATATCCATGCAAGTTTGTTTTTCATGACGGTTTAATACACGATTTTAACATATGTCCAGATTGCATGGATAACGGAACACTCGAAATAGATCTTAAGCGAAAAAGGCTGGTTGTTCAACTCCTTTCTATATTATCTAGATCCAAAAAATAATATAATCCGCGAATCGTCAAAGATGCGCGCGCTAGGCATAACCATTTAAAGTTTTTTCTTTTGACAAAAGTAGGTCAACAAGTGCTTTTTGGTCGATTTCAGCTCGGGTTCTCCAGTCCAGGTAAAGCTGTTTGTTCTCATCTTCAGCTAGGTATCCGTATCGAATGTAGCGGTTCATGTTTATGTCAACCCTCCAGCCTGGAAGCTTGTTTCGCAGGAGTTCTTCTACTTCTTCGCGGGGAGCCTTCCCCTTTTTGGCTATGATGTAGGAGATGGCTGTGGCTAAACCAGCTATGTCGTCTATGCGCCAGCCCATCATCTTGGTTTCTTTTGGAGCTAGCCCGCCTCTTAGAGTTGTGTAGAATCGAGCCTTATCCAACTGTTCGAGAGTTGGCTCTCCAGCGGGCTTCTCCCCTTCAAAAACTGTTTTCACCGTCAGATCCAGCTTTTCCAAGTGGTCATCCAGTATTTTGATTACTTTGGGGTAGTCTGATCCCAGTCTCCTCCTTAGCTCCCACCCCTTCACGCCAGGGTTTCTATGGCGTCTATAGAAAAGAAGGTGCGCCGCCCTCTTGATTTTCCTTGCATAGTACGCTTTCCTCTTCAATTAGGTTTGCCTCCTTTCCATCTCACCCATTCTTCGTAGCTTACGGAAACTGGAATGGAGACCGTCTGCTTTTTTCCGAGCATAGACTTTGGTTTTTCGAAGGGTTTGATGAAGATTTCCTCCTCTAAGGGGTGCAGTTCTAGGGTTGCGTATCCATAAGTTACCAGAAAACTTGCCATGTAGGCTCTTTTTGTGGTTTCAGAATAGTTGTCGGCGCCGATGAAATCCCAGTATCGAATTTTTTCTTCTCGACCAACTCTATGCTTCAATTCTTCCCAGAAAACTTCCAGCTCCTCCAAGAAGGTTTTCTCAGCCAATATTCTTAGCTTAACCAATTCTTCGCGAGTGGTGGCTCCGGTTTCCATTTCTAGGGAACCAGTTTTTAGCCATCTCTCGCTTAGCGGAAGAAGATCCTGCCAGTATTTGGTGGCCTCGGCTAGGCTGTGAAGGGAGATCTGTTCTAGTTCGATGATGGGGTGCCAAGCTTCCAGAAAAAGTGTAGCAAGTTCTTCCTTGCTTAATCTCCGTATTTTTTCTTCGAGGAGGAAGGGATCTGTGTAGAGGGAAGTTGATCGATGTTTCACCCAGTCTCCTTGAAGTTTGATTATGGATGCGAGATGGTGGATGGCTTCTGCGTCTAGGCAGAGTTCTTCCGGCAATTCCCATTCTGGAAAATATTTTTGAACCACTGCTATGATGTCGTCAACGTCCACATTAAATGGATCGAGACTCCTCTCTTCAATAGATTTGCACATGTCGATGACGCGTTGAAGATGTTCACTGCCCTGCTTTTTCCTTTTTGAGGACAATCAAGCTACCTCTTTGATCAGCGATGTCCCTTCTACATTTTGAACCGTTATGATGTGAACATCCTTTCCAGTGAAGGTTACTTGACTTGGTGTGATGGCTAGGTATTGGGCGTCCAAACCCCTAACTGAAGAAACTAGAAGATTTGCTATGAGTTCTCTGTTTTTGGGGTCCATGTGAATGTCATATTCATCAACGGCTCTGAAGGGAGATTGGACGTGCTGTTGCAAGGCTAGGAGGAAGGTCATGGTCGCTATGCTCCTTTCTCCTCCGCTCTGAGTGTAGGCGCTAAGGGGAACCAGTTTTCCTCCTTTGAAACCCACGAAGATTTCAAGGCCAGCCGCTTCAATGTCTTGTCCATTTATTAATCGAACGTCCCCGATCGCGTGGGCTTCTGAAAGGATTCCCTGATATTTGAGACTAACGTGATCCAGAAGGTTTTGAATAACTGTTCTCCACGCTTCCATTCTTGTTTTTACTTCTTCCATGGCTTTTTCGCGATTTTCTGCTACCAAACGAGCTTTTTCTTTCAGTTCTAAGTAGAGTTTGGAGTAGGATTCATACATGCGTTCGATGTCTTCGGAAACGTCGGCTAACGCTGCGAGATGTCCGTCTGTTAACCGGATCTCATCTAGGATGTCAACGATGCTTTTCATGGGCACGATTCGAGAACCCATTTCTTCCGCTTCTTTTATGGTTTCCTGAAGATCAGTAAGTGCGATTTGAAGCTCCTTATTCAGCTTCTCCAAGGCCTCTGAAAGGTTTTCCTTTCGATACTGGAGCAAGGCTCGGCTGATCTTACGGTCTAAAACATCGTTGGTGGCGCCTTCAATTTCGAGATTAAGGTGATCAGTATTTGCTTTAATATCTGAGATTTGGGAATCTAATTTTGCGAGTTGTTCTTTAGAGTTTTCAACAGATTTTTTCAAACTCTCGCTTTTGAGGTTAAACCGTTGAGTCCACGTGCTTTCAAGATTTTTGTAGGTTGTCTTGATTTCGGTTAGTTGGGTTTTGAGGTCGATTGGGTTTGTAGTTTCGTGGAGCGCCGTTTCTAGCGATCTAATCTTGTCTAGGTATTTCTCCATTTCTTCGTGGTAAGTTTCAGCCCAAGATTCCGTTTCTTTCAAAGTTTGATCAGCCATTACAACACTGGATTCGTGCTTCGCCTTTTCACGCTCCAAGGTTAATCGTTCTTCAAGAAGCCTTTTCCATTCAGTCTTTGATTGTTCCAGGTTTCTTTGAAGTTCTTCTAGTTGACCGTTGATGGTTTTTGTTTCATTTTCGATTTGTAGGTTTTCGTTTTGTTTCTTTTGAATTTGCTCCTTTAAGTCGGTGACGATTTTCTCCCTTTTCGAAACTTCAGCCCACGCGAGTTCTCTTTCAAGGAATCGCCGTTTCATTCTCAGCTGTTTTTTCTGTTGGTAGCGGTCGTATTGTTCTCTCCAGTAGGTTAGTGTCTGTTCGGCTGACTCGAGGAGTTTTTCCACAGACTCTTCTTGGCTTAAGATGCGGCTCAGCTTTTTCTGGGCCTGTAGGACGTTTTGGCGGTAGGATTCGAAGCCCACTGCAGCTTCAACTATTCTCAATTTTTCTTGAGGTGAGAGTACTGTGAATTGTTCCACCATGTTTTGGTGCATGATGATGAGCATGTTTTCAGGGTCAACTCCAAACTTGGAGAGAAGCCGTTTGACATCAGCTTTGGTTGCGGCTCTGTTTTCCAGTTCAAACCAGTATTTTCCATCTCGTCTCAAACTTCTCGTCAAAAAGATTTGGTCTTTTTGGATCCTAGGATATGGTCGGCGACCACTTTTAAGCGAGTTATCAAGAACCAAAGTGACTCTTCCCTGGTCTTTTCCCCACCGGATGAGATCGCTCAATTTTTCAGAGCGTTCTGTGTAGGATTGACCCAGCGCCACCGAGATTCCCAAGAGCATAGATGATTTGCCCGAGCCGTTGGGCCCGCAGACAACGTTGACACCCGGTTTAAAAGGTATCCTAGCGTATTCGTAGGACATGAAGTTTTCCAAGATAACCTCTCGAATCAGCATTGACTACGGGCCTCTTGACGTGTCAGTAATTAGAGACATTTTCCACTATTAAAGGAATTTTGTAACGC
>Ga0224511_10003374_pt1 | contig 11454 bp, 5 predicted proteins | sample SF_May12_sed_USG_2_FD_169988 | JGI IMG/M metagenome (GOLD analysis project Ga0224511, IMG submission 169988) | Sediment microbial communities from San Francisco Bay, California, United States - SF_May12_sed_USGS_8_1 | ecosystem: Environmental > Aquatic > Marine > Sediment | place: USA...
GTTTTTCAGCATATAGATGAATGCTTTTAACATGTCCTTTTAATTGATAATGAAAATTCATTTCAAATGCTTATGGTGCCGAAAACTGGTTGTACCGGGATACCATATCCGAAATACTGTATCCGAACTACAATGACAATTTTTGATAAGTCAACTCATAAAAACTACAAAATGACATCTACATGTGTTTGACCTAAATGATCGAAACTTATTAGATTCAAATATAAAAATGGTAAATACTTACAAATTCGACTTGATCTTCGCTTAATGTCATCTTTAAACCCGTTGTAAACAATTTGGGCAAAGTCCCATTTACACAAAACAGGCGCAAAGAACGCAAAGAACCAAAAGAACTGCAAAGTACTTACAGGATTGCTCTGTGGCAGTACAGGCGAAAGGTTGTCATGTGGGACCCAGTCAACCCATTACCGTTATTATTTTTATTGTTTTATTTTATCGTTTTATCAGTGTGACATAATTTGGGTTTTATTTATCTTGTTTCCATTATTTTTATGGGTTTTTCATTGTTTTATCAGTGTGAGTGAGTGTGTTTTTATTTATATGGTTTCCAAGAGATAAATAGTCACGTGCACGACTTGCTCTCTCGTGTGCATTACGTGTGAATGAGATACTGGCATTATGTCGTGCAAAGCAGTTTTTATTTTTATGTCCGACCGAATTGTTTTAACAACTGACATGCTAGTGGTATACATATATATTTAAATTATGTTAAAGACGCCTGTATCTTTTCGGTCAGAATTGTTTACATCTTACATTTTAACCATATAAGCAGTGAAACCTACTCACCTTAGAACGACGAACGGCCAAATATATTACAAGGGTTTTTATGTTTGATTTTTTTGTTTTATTGTTATTGTTTTTTTACTTTTTTGTCACAAAATTTTGCAATTTCTTTCGCAAGGTTAATTTATTTAGTTCACTTAACATATTGCAAGATTTGTGACCAATTAAAATGGTATAAATGTAGAGGCCTAGCATCTTTAAGTGAAAACTTAAAAACAATTTATGTCATGCTCACGACAAGTCATACAAACGATCTAGTTGTTTTGTTTGTTTGCATCATTCTGCATTTTGGCCATGAATGTCAGAGTGGATCCCGTTGTCACCACGCTTTCTTTTTATATACTGTTGAGTTGTCCAATTACTTCTTAATAATTGATGAATTATAATTTTTAATGTTCTTTACCTGCGCCTGCCTAATGTACTAGTGGACAGAATTTACTGATGGTAGCACAAACGCACACACATTTCCTTGTTAAATTTTTCTATGGATAATGTCGTTGCTGGTAATATATTAAGCCCCTGTCACACCAAACGGCGATGCCACAGCGTTTGTACAGCGTTCTAAAACCATGTCAGCGCGCTGTGGGATCGCCGCGGAATACCCCTAAAATATCAAATTTGTCAGTTATACACAACGTCCTCACAGCGTCCCTACAGCGTTCACACGACGTTCCCACAGCGTCTTTACAGCGTCCATGACGTTTTCACAGCGCGCAAACAGTTGCTGCAGCGTGTTTACAGCGCGCTCACGGCGCGCACACAGCGTTCTCACGGCGCGCACACAGCGTCCTCACGGCGATTATAGCGTTTAAGATTTTTTACTTATTTTTTTTATTTTGAGTAACCCTATTTGTAAACATAGTGATCTATTTTTACTTTTCGAAGCAATTCGTCATAGGATTTAACACAGGACTTGCAACATAATTATGTAGTAACACACATATACTTTAGTAGTGTACATTGGATTGCTTTTATAATGATGTGTTTTAGTTGAGGTTTATTTTTGTGTAACTACTTATTATTAAAATAAAAGACAAACTATGGTCAAGCTCTACGTTTTGTTAGTTTAAATACAACTTAAACCATTTGCATTTATTATAATAAATGCTTTGTATATTTTAATACATTTTATGATCATTTGTTTTTATTATCAAAATGCATTGCAAACGCCTACTGCAAATGCAGAATTTACACGGCGTCTTTACAGCGTGCATGCGGCGCGCTCACAACGCGCACATGGCGCTCTAGAAGACCCCACAGCGTTGCCACACGTGCTGTCTAACACGCTGTGGAAACGCCAAGCCACGGCGTTTGTTTTGAGCATGCCCAAAGTAAACGCCGCCGCATGGCGTTCTAGGCGATTGCACAGCGTTTCCACAGCGTTTGCACAGCGTTGCTGGCGTTTGCACAGCGCGCACCTCGGCGTTCTGCAATTTTTTTTAACGCTGTGGGAATGCTGTAAGGACGCCACTCTGGTGTGACAGGGGTTTTAGTTATAAAACATTATAAATTGTTTAACTTGACACTGTGCCTTAATTTGACACAGCAAAGGAATGATCACAATTCATGACAACCATGTTTGAGTATTTATTGCACGAAAGGCATGTACAAATGCCCATTTACCTGAACAGGCAACATAAACAGCGATGTTTGCTTAACCATTATAACTGGCAAAGTTCATATGATAAACCTTCATAATAAGGTATCACAACAAACATATATCAATAACAAACTGGTCCCTATGTCACTTCCGGTGAGTTTATGTGGGGCCGACAACCCGCCGCATGTCATCGAGAATATCTGGGATGCTGTTTTCCAAGTCTAACAACACACCTGCAACATATACATGAAGAATGTCAAACAGATTTCTTTAAACAATTCTCATTCTGTATGCTGCACAACATGTTTACAATCATACAATAGCTCATCAAGTGATAAAGAAACTTTTAGATGTATGTTTGAGTCAATTAATTGGTTTGAAAAATGACAAAACTACAACATGCTTGATAATGTCCTACAAGCTAGCACAATGAAACTACTGACACTTGACCCTGTTTCTATACACTGATCAATGGTGTGACCATCTGTAAAATGTACCTGTGTTAGTATCACTGGCAGCAACAAACGTGAGCAGGAGTGGGTTCTTGTTGATCTGAACAACCTGCAAGCACATAATTTATGGTAAGGCATAACAAACATACAGTGTGTTGCAAGTATCCTAATTGTACCTAGAAAATGACAGAAACACTATAGATTTGTTTGGTTTTCAAGTTTTGTTACTGGATTTACACTTATTTCAAACTAAAAAGACTCAATTTCATGTTAGTATAAAAAAAAAAATCTCGACCCTAACTTTTTTTAAGCAGTCACCTAAAACATTTATTTTTGTGTTAAGCCTTTCTTAAATATCATTTTTCATGGTTATTATAAAATTCACCTGTGTCAATTAACAAAATAAAGTTAATAAAAACATATAGTAAAGCATTGATTTCTTTCAAAACTGAGCTATAAGCTATCAAGCCCCAGTGTGAGCGTACCTGGAAGTTCTCGTACATACAGATGATGGACTTGTTCGTGGACATGCCTAGCTTGCTGGCCTGGTTGGCAGCCAGCCCGAACGTCGACAGGAAGTTGTGTCGCAGAACCTGCTCTGGCGCCTGCTCTGTTGAAACTAAAACACACTCCAGGTGTTTAACACAAGGTGTATGTAATATCCATGTTACGAGCACATTGACATTACGTAAACATCTTCACTTCCCACCGCTTTTGTATAAATGATTATATATTTGCATGTTAGGGTTTTATCTAAAATATCTTAAATGCTTCACTCTTTCAATATTGGTAAATAACAGTGTATACCTTGTGTCCTTTCCCATAAACTTTATCAGTATCATTTTATTGTGTCTAAATTGTGTCACAATTTGTTTGCTATAAATACATATGTAAGAGTGTTAGATTCATTATGTGGCTTAGATGCCAAGTTCACCTTTAAAGACAGGAACACCGTCACGATCTGTGATGACAACAGCATACAAACCCTCCACACTGAAATCAGGAAAAACATTAATATAAGCAGGCTTAATCTTATAACAAAACATATCAAATGTATACACATAATACAAATGTAAAATGTATCATTATTATGAAAAAGATATGAACTTGTTATCTTGTGTTTCAAAGCAATAGTGAGTACTGTGTATATCAATGTTAACAAACAGGTGCAAATTATTGTGTAATTTGCGTTACCTTTTCAAGAGTTTATGGAAATAAGCTTTCAGTTCCTGAAACAAAAAGGGAAAACTAACATCTACAAAGATTAGAACACAGGTTCCAACCAATACCTGCCTATTTTGTATGCTGTAGGCGATAATTTAGTTTCCAGGAATCATAATGTATTATGTTTGATTTAAAAATCACCAAAGTGTGCGCAACATTGCAATAATCAACAAATTTAGTTTTATTGACTCATAAAAATATGCGACCCTCTGTCCATATTTTGATCTGGTCTGGCATGGTTTGTCAAGTTATAAATGATCCCACGATGTTATAGTTAAAGGAATAAATGAGGACAATAGCTAGATACATAGATTGCCTTGTACCACTTTAAAAAATGGATAATTTAGGCAACCAAAAATGATGGAAATCATGCTGCCAGTTTGCACTTTTAGGTCTCAGTACGGTTGCCTGTCAAAACGGCCCCAATCGAAAATGGCCCCTGTCCAAAAAGGCCCCACTTTTGGTCAAAACAGCCCCAAACTATGTCACAAATCGGTCAATAGGAAAGTTTCACTGTAAGAGTGTAAAAGTTAACACATACACCAGAAATATGGCGATTAATGGTGGCTAATATCATGTGAAAAATCAATTATACTTAAGGTTTATTGTGGATATTAAGCAGGGCTCTCTAATATAAAATAGAGAGCCCTGTTAAAGATGCTAGGTCTGTATCTTTATGCCCTTATAATCAGTCACAAATCTTGCAATATGTTAAGTATACTAAATAAATTAACATTGTAAAAGGAATTGCAAAATTTTGTGACAAATAATGTGTTTTTGGACAAAAAAGTAAAAACACAACAACAACAAAACAAAAAATTAAACATAAAACCCCTTGCAGGAGCCGGGGATTGAACCCGGGACCTCTTGCACCCAAAGCGGATGCGTTACCACTGCACCACCGAGTCAACTGAGAGTAGTGATTGTAGTTAAGCTATTTAACTTTTTCGACGCAATGGGTCGAAACGTAAATAAACAAAGCCAAATTTGCGGGCCAGACATTTTCATCAAATACATTTTTTCTGTAATATTTTTACATGCATGAATAACTATATTTGGCGCTTTCTCATATTTACGGGAGTAGGTTTCGCTGCTTAAATATGGTTAAAATGTAAGATGTAAACAATTCTGACCTAAAAGATACAACCCCTAGCATCTTTAAAAGATAGGTATAGTTATAATATATTATTCACACTTCTTTCTTTGATGTTAGATGATCAAATAGAGACACGTGTCTTTTTCTTCATAGATGTGTTTTTTAATCTATTGAATTTGATAAAAAATACCTTTAAAAAGCAATTATTTAAAAAAAAAACAATAACCTTGGGACCATTTTGTAAAGCAAAGCTCCTCCCCACCACAAAAAGGACAACAGAATAATATTTTTTCTTAAAATTGCATGAAATATATAAAAGACAACACCTGCTGTTTTCTATGTTTATTTTCGTGAAGTTATATCAATAGGAATGATTGATCATTCACATGAACAACATTGAATTTTCTGTTAAGGCGCCATTTTGAAAATTGGGGCCGTTTTGACTGAAAATTGGGGCCGTTTTGACTGAAAATTGGGGCTGTTTTGACTGAAAATTGAGGCCATTTTGACCGAAAATTGGGGCTGTTTTGACCAAATTTTGGGGCTGTTTTGACCCAAAATTGAGGCCGTTTTGACCGAGAGTAGGGCCATTGTGGACTGGGGCCGTTTTTGATTAGGCCGTTATGACTGGCAATCCTCAGTTCAATATAAAAGGATTTTATGTTTTGTTTACTGGACAGTTGCATAATGCATAAGGTTAAAATCCCATCAGGGATATCCAAAATAATCATTATGATTCCTTGCCATTTAAGAACATGGTACAACTGACCAAGCGCTCAGAAGGCAAAACCATGCCCACAGCAAGCATCATTAATATGCACATTACTAAGCCATGCAAATGTGTGAAAATGGAAGACAAAAACACGACACTAAAGATGTGGCATGTTTTTCGCATGGCGACCTTTCGCCAAGCCAGGCAAATACATGACAGATTGAAGGCCAAAACATGCCACTTATAAATGTGTTGTATCTTTGCATGGCGGGGTGATAGGTCGCCACGCAAAAACCTGCCAAATTGTGATTTTGGCAGATTTTCGCTTGGCGACAAACAGTAGGTGAAAACACAACGCATGGAAAGTGGCTCACTTTTGTGTGGAGGGGCAAAAAGTCGCCATGCGAAAAAACGAAAGTCACCATTTGGCAGGTTTTCGTGTGGCGCCTTTTTCGTGTGGCGCCTTTTCGTGTTTTTGCCCCGAAAACACGCTTTTACGACATGGCACAAATCAGCCACCATAATTTGAAGCGGCAGAGTACTTGTAACACATCTTCTTAGAACATTGTTAACACATTTACACATCAGACATCTAATTACTCAGCTGCACATGACATTCATGATAGATGAAGTTAAATATTCATTTCTATGACAAAAGGAGCAAACGCAGCCTTCAATATTTCAACTAGAAACAAATTTATTATGTTGCATGGATAAAAAGCATTTCTATATACCTCTGTCATGTTTTTGATTTGAAACTTGCACTTTTGACTGTGGTTTATTTTTTGTGTTTACTTCCTATTTTTTAAAACGAAACGGACAACAATTGACGCAAAGAAACTTTATTTTTTCAACAAGAATTAGTTGTTCGTAACCTGACAAGGGAGTTAACCGGCGCATGCGCACTTCGGCAGCAGCTAGCATCCTCTCAGATTCATTTTGACCTTATTACTTTTAATTTTTTCTAGCACATTTCTGTCATAATGGATCCTCAAGCTTTTATGGATATCGCCACTAAAGTAACAAAGTTAAAGATGTATCCATATTTCGACATAGCTCATTACACGCTCATGTGCATGGCTGTACGAGATGACAACCCGGCTCCGGCAGGTAAAAACTCACATTTAATGATTTATAAACATGGAAATCTTGCTGAAATACTTGCCAAACCAGTTTTATTATTCATAATCATAATAGTTTTTGACTTAAAAAGCTTAAAAAAACCTCTGTTATCAACTGAATGCTGAAATTTTGTGAAACACATTCTTTAAGCTGCTGTAAAAGAAGTTTTTATACTAAGATAATAGTTTTTAAAGAACTGTCAAGAAGTTGTGGTACCATATTCAAACATTTATATACACGAAAAACCTTATGCCCTTTTTATTAATCTCAGACACATTTAGCAAATCTAAGTACTCCGAATTTAAATGAATGTGTTGAGACAAAACTGAAATAAATAAATTATATTGAGACAAAACTGAAATAAATCTATTTAAAATAAATTTGGACTGCATAAACTTGTTTAGATTGCAACTATTTTGTAAGAAGACACCCTCTAAGGCCGCTATTCCACGTTTCAGTATCCCGATCAGGATGCGTATCCGGAAGATTTCAATGCGGACGCCCTATTCCACGTTTCAGTATCCGTCAAACGTATCTGCCTGTGTTTACCTTACTAAGTTACTATAAACAGTGCCTACATAATATCGTTATCATTCACATGAAAATGCAATGTCTTTTTATCCAAAATGTGGTGTCAGAACAGTATTTTTTTATCATATATACGTGTCATATTTCAAGGATGCTATGTGTTAGGGGCTGATTATTGATTTGATATATAAAGAGAAAATCATTGCGATTTCGCTAATTTAACGCAAGATAACAACTTAAATAATAAAGACCATTTTTGAATAATAAAGACCATTTTTGATTATATAGGGATGTACAAACATTTTGGTAATATTGGAGAAAAACTTCCAGCTTATATATTTTTATCTGCTGATTTTACTAAATGTTGTGCGTATGTCATCCGCATGCGGATAAAATCGCTCACTAAGCGATTCTATACGCACCTGTTTACGAACGAAATTTATCCGGATACTGATACGGACGACAAGAATAGTCCCAACGTTATTTAACTTGTTCCATTTTTTATCCGCATACTGATACTGATCTGGAGACGTGGAATAGGGCCCTAATGTGAGGACTATTTGCATACAAATTTTCAAAAGTTTTCATGACCCTCATTTGCTCTAATAACAGATAAGTGCTGTGTTTACATGGACAATATATAATTCCAGAAAGAAACTTAAACTTCACTGCTAAACAAGTTGGTGCTTTGTTTGCAATTTTCTTTGTATTGTGGGCATATTTTTGCTCCTGTACCAGTACACCAGATGTCCAAATAGAGTTCTCATTTGGATTAACAAGAGGAGAACTTAAAGTGCATTTTTATCAAATTACCTCTTGTCCTAGAACATAAATGAAGAAAATTAAAACAAATATTGAGCATAAAATCAAATGTATTATAAGAAGTGCATGTTCTAGTTCCATACCACTAGCAGATCCAGGGGGTCGCCCCCCATAACGGCCGCAGACCTATGATTTTTAATGCCCAAAACGCTCTTTTTTTCTCATTGTTTTTTTTTTGTTTGTTTTGCTCGCGATTAATTTTAAGCATAATTTTAATAGAAATATGGCCAAAACACGCTAAATAATGACTTTTATTTCAACCTCCAACAATTGTGATTTCCATTCTAGAAATACAAAAATCTTGGGAAAAACCCTTGTTAAAAGTTGGATTGTTCAAAAGTCTCATAGACCCCCTTATGTTATTTCATTGCACCTTATGTATGTACAGCAACAGTATAGGATTATTGACAAGGGGATGGATAGTAAAGCTCAATGTCTTGTGACCACGCTTGTTGCAGGCATTACATATTATACTGGAATTATATTGAACAGTTAGTTCTATAACCATCTTAATTCCTGACATCACTTTACAGCTATAAAGTTTTACCCTTTAACTTCAGTTTGGTCTTATTATTTGTGTTAAAAAACAACACAAAATCTGAATGAATAGTTTGTCTTTCACATCAAAACAGTAACTATTAGGCCCAAATTAGTGCTCCATGTTTGCATATTTCATTCATCTTATTTTGTCATGATTTATTTATAATTTTGTGGGGGAAGATTTAGGCTTCAACACTCAACAGTGTATGGTACCATAATAAACTTTATTGGGCCTTTATCTATCAGACAAGAGATCAATGCCAGTCGTCACTTTGATCATTATGCTGTGGCGGACTGTGTCTTTGTACTGAGATTGATTGTATAGTGAGAATGCAGCTCCAGATAATGTCGTAATATTTCTCCTTGCTCAATATTAAAGATGCTATTTGTCTATATCTTAGTGCTCTTAAAATTTTAAAATTAACAGTTTGTTAGATGTACACACTAATTGAAATAGCATATTGCAATGGAAGGCCGAATATTAATAAGAACTAATGTTGCTGTTTTATATCAAATAGGTAAAAAATGCAACAACAACAAAACATAAAAATCCTCGTCTAATCTGGGATTCAAACTAAGGACCATTGGCAATGCAGTCAGATTTATTACCTCTCAGCTTAATCATCTACCAAGAACACTTAAATATTGAGAAATGAAGTCAAGCTATATAACTGTTTTAACATTACTCATGGAACTTTTGCAAACATAAACAAACCAAATTAAACTTGCGGCCACGGTTTTTAAACAAAGTTATGTTTTGCTAGTATTTTAACATGCATGAATAATTATATTGAGCATTTTCTCATAGTTTAGGGAGTAGGATTCACTGCTTAATTGTGGTTAAAATTATTATTTTTAGATAATAAAACAAGGCATTGATGGCAGTGTTTATGAAAACATCTATGTGGTAGGAAGCCATGAATTGATACCTTCAAGGCTTAAAAATAATGAATGTCTGTCAAAGTTTCCTATCACTTACCAGTAATCTTTAGATTTTTACTAAAGCTTTGTCACAGGAGTGACAGATCGCTCTAACTGATGCTTTGACACAAAGTTATATTAACCTTTGACCTTAAAAGATGACCTTCAGTTTCTAGGTTAAAGCATTGGTCTTGCATTATGACATACATGTGACTGTAACAAGATAGTAATGTTCTGGCTTATTAGTAAGACATTTAATGAGCAAAATGGCATACCAGAGAAAGCAAATTCCATTTCATTTGACCGTTATAGTTATACCTTTATGTGTGACCTGATCCTCGACTTGTAAGGTACATGTATGAATATTGAACATGGTACATTGTCTCATGTAGGTAGTCATTTATGCCTACACTTGTAGCTTGTCTGAGCAGAAAGTGCCCAAGATGATCTTTTGTGATGGGTCTTTGTCTTCTGTACATCAACTTTTTTTATCATTTTCACATCTCCTCTGAAACAGTTAACTTGATTATGAACAATTTCCACAGGAATGACTTTTGGACTAAAACTTATGTTTTCTTGTTTTAGTACAAAATTATTCTAACAGATTGTGATAAATGAAACAGGATTTGAAGCACCGTATGTTATGAAATGTTTTGCCCCTGTGATAGACAATTAGGTGGGATGTGATCATTATTCAACCAGTGTTTTCTTAAGACTTAGGAAGCGTGGTTGGGAAAGAATGTCCAAACAGTGGTGTGTGTGTGTGTGTGTGCAGCAGGCATAACAGCTACATGCAGTGTAAACTGTGAAAGTAAAGTTTCCTCACTGGTTAATTTCTTGTATGAAAATAACAGCTACATGCAGTGTAAACTGTGAAAGTAAAGTTTCCTCACTGGTTAATTTCTTGTATGAAAATAAACCTATAAATATTTTGTATTCCATTCGATGAACTCGATGTAGTATATAACGTATTTTCTCTTATATTTGGTGTTTTTTCCCACAATTCTGTGTATTTGATTGCTGATACAGCCTCATACAGGTATATCCTTGTCTATAAATCTAGTAATAGTATGTTCATTGTAAAATTGTAAACTTAGTAATAGGTACTCGGTAACTTAAGAAACTTGTGCAGCATAAAGTTCAATTTTATGATCCAAATGATTAAATATCTTAATTAAATATTATTGTTGCATCTATTTACACATGCATGTTGGAATTTCCATGATAATGATTTAATTCTTGCAGCAAGTACTTGCAGTTACAGTTTTTGTACTTCTGGAGACATATCTATTCAGAATGTGTTTGTATGGTTGTATTGATTGTTCCTCAACTCAGTGAGTCTGATGGCGTCTGAAAGCAATTAGTAAAGCATGTATCCCTGTGAGCTGAGATATGTGGAGTGTCTGTGCTGCTGCAGTCTGTGGCTTTCACTGTCAGAGAGTTGGTATGTGCTGCTACCTTCACATTGATACCTCTACATCTGCTCTAGTCATTAGGCTGGGGGGAAATATTGCTGATAATATTGTATTAACGTGTGGTATTTAGTGAGAGAATTGTTATGTCATTGATATAACAAATTGTTTTTATCAATATGATTTAGATTTCAAATTATTGAAACAGATAACCACCAAGG
>Ga0224511_10003376_pt1 | contig 11453 bp, 8 predicted proteins | sample SF_May12_sed_USG_2_FD_169988 | JGI IMG/M metagenome (GOLD analysis project Ga0224511, IMG submission 169988) | Sediment microbial communities from San Francisco Bay, California, United States - SF_May12_sed_USGS_8_1 | ecosystem: Environmental > Aquatic > Marine > Sediment | place: USA...
ATTGAAATGTGTTACTAAAGTGGCTCTCATAACCCAAGCTTCTGTTATTATCTGATAATGATTCATTAGGTATGAAGACCTGTCCAACTATAACAACGGTGTGCAATGGTCTCGGGTACCTCATACAAAAATGAGTCAACAATCAGAAAATTAATCGTGATTGTCACTATACTTTCATATGGAGGCGCATTGATATTGGTGTTCTCTACATAAGTGACGTCAGGTCCGGCAGGGAAGGCAGAACATACCTGGAAGTCACGTTTGGCATTTTCCCTCAGTACAGACTGAACCTGTCTATATACTTCATCTCTATCATACTGTGACAAGCCATCAAAGCATTCTCTGCCCTGATAGAAATGTTCCATCTCTTTTAACGGCACTCCAGCTAACAGGTGATTACTACTGGTTAGAAGATTATGGAACTGATGCTTCAACCTTCAATGATAAACAGAATAAATTATAGCACCGATATCATTTATAATAGTTAGATTGAGTGGCAGTGAATTGAGTTCAACGCGAGAGCTTTATAGACAGCGACTCACTCTCTCCTTCGTTGTTCTTCTAGAAGTCGTTGAACATGACTTCGGAATATTGACTCGACTTCGGGCGAAGACAGGAAATCAAACGGGAATCTCGTGTCACCTGAGTCGAGGAACAGATTGTCATCCGACCATCGTTCATTCGTTTTCACGAATCGCTGGTTGACGTCTGATCGCTGGACTATCAACTTTTGGCAATCTCGCCAGGGTCTGCAAGTAAAACACAACGGATGAATCAGAGCTGTTGACCAGGTTATCATACTGGCTATCAGTGCATTACATGCCGAATAATTCATGCAGGCAATTGGCTGGCGAACAAACAGGTCACTACAGTGTTATGTGAACCGTGAGTCCACATCAAGCCAACAGTGAATTGCACTGGAAGTCACATTGGCATGAAAACACTGTATACAGCAGCTCATTATGTTCTCACTATTAGTTGTTTCACACCCAGAGTCAAAACAAATTTCATTGACTGGGCAAATGAAAGCAAAGCAAAGAAAAACTCATTCAAACTCCGGTTGCTGACTGATTCTTGTGTTCCGATACAGATTTCCCACAATTATTTCGGTGTAAATTAGTCACATTTGACGGTAAACCAGTGATTGGCCTTCTTTAGTTTTCACAATAAAACATGGGGCCCTATTTAATTGTTTTCACCAGTAAGCTAATTGGCCACTGTTTCGGTGGCCTATAGGCAAATATGAAGCAGCCATGGTGACAAAAGGAATGAGTTCGCTCCGCATGCATTCCATGCATTCATTAATCAGGCAGTCGGTGGGTCAGTTGCGCTTATTCATGTTCAATTCAATACTTTACCTGCCCGCGATAGTCTGTAGATCAGGTAACAGTTCCTCTATAATATGAGGAGCGCGAGCGAGATAATCCGCCTTCCTCCGGCTGATAAATTCATCCCGCAGTGCATACACACGGAGTTTAAACTCCCGCTGAGCCTTTGCCTTCCCACATAACTCCACAAAGTGTTTGTAATCGGAATGCTTGTCCAGAATTTTGCTGTAAGCTACCCATGTTGCTCTGTGATCCTGCGAATATTACAACAAAACTGATTGAGTAAAGGCGCCCCATCGATGCTGAGTATGGGCCTTATCTGATGATAGTTACCAGCAATGTATAGAGTTTTAGTTGGCTCCTTCCATAGACAATTCGCACGCTATGAGTGTACCCACTCACTCAGTGTGAAGCGCCGTGCTTCAAGACCGAACGGGTTGTCCTGGGCAGCTGGGAATCAATCAACTGAAGACCAATTTTTCACAGTGACAACTTTAATACGGAACTCTGTCTAGGCCGCCACCATAGTCGGAGTAACTATGATACTTACAGTTATAATACGCTGAAGTAGGTTAGTGTAAGCGTGTTTAGCTGCTTCCAGCTTCTCGGCACGAAGTTTGGCCGCCTCACTGTAGGAATAGACTTTGGGTCTCTGAGCTCGTGATTTATCTGAAACACAGACAACCATTATACGAAAATCAGGAAATGGGACTCGGCCTGCCTGTGAAATCAAGCCAAATTAATCACTGTAACACTATTTTGGTATGTCTGCTTGGCAGATGGCATGCAGAGAATTGACAGTCGGGAATAATTAGTCCATATACAGTCAGTCAGTTAGCTATACTTGTCGGCTCGCCAACCCGACTCACCTATCATACTAGCCACCACGAGGAAGGGAAGCTCCGTGTTGACATTCATACACGCGGATGTCTCGATGACGGTGACGGCTCCTTTATACTCCTTCCTGCCCACCAATCTGTGCACCTCCTACAATCGGATTCCCTTTCATTATTTATATTGCTCTTTACCAGTACAGTTTGGCCTTCTAAACCTGAGGCTTAGTCTGGATGCGATAGGAGCTAGAAAGTTGTGAGGAGCTCATACTCACAGTGGGAGCTTGACAAGACTAAGGTTTAAAGTCTTCTCAACTGTTCTAGCCACTGGGCTAATCCTCATCCCTTGTCGCTTGAAGCCACGTGGCCAAATGATACAAGCGGTTGGGATAGTGGGATTGCTCAATGGCTAGGGCTTTTGGCCCATGACCCAAAGACTCTGGGCTAAAATCCTAGTTACCCTGAGCTCCATCAAGCCTCTGGCTAAGGAGGTCTGTTAAATAGACCAAGTGTCTGAGTAGAGTAAAAACCAGCTCCCAGGTTAAGTTAGCAGTAAACTCTCACCTGCAGAATAGCATCACTGCCCTCATCCATCTTGCTCACCGCTACCACGACCGGCTTCTTGGTTTTGCTCAGTGCTGACAGAATCTTAGCCACAAAGTCAAGCTGACTTTCCATTGGACGCGGTTGACTTCTCGAGACGTCCACCACACAGATGAACCCATCCACAGACACTTTACCGCTGGGGAAATGCACCTGTTCAAAAGTGTTCTCCAACCCTACAACAATCACATCACATATGTCTGTGTTAGGTGCATTCACCTGACCAGGTTTTAGCATCTGAAATGGGGCTTCAGACGGTGTGGTGTCAGACGCATTCTCAGTTCTACTGCTCGAAAGTGCACCTGAAAAGTGCGTATTTTACAAACCATGTACCTCGCCTGCATCTGTAAGTGAATTCGATCACGCAAACAGAATTCCATGCTTGAAAGTGGGCGTGCTAGTTTAAAAAGTGTCAAGGCTATCAAAATGTCATGGTTAAATATTGGTAGCTTACTAATTCCATGGTCACTTGCTCAGTGGCATGCCTCGCAACTACCTTTGCTCAAATGGCAAAACAGAGAAGCATTGGCTGCTCATGAAACTCATCACCCCAAAAGTGCATTCTTCCAGCCAATGTAACACCCATGTCAATGCGTGTTTGAAGCCTACAACAATTGCATCGAGTCTATTCTTCAAGCCCAGAACAGTCATCTCAATGCATCCTTTAACTCATGCCATGTACAAAAAAGGAAGTAAGGGTGGTGGCAGAGGCGTGGTTAAACAGTAATTCAAAACTTATTCCACTAAACAAATCTCTTACATTGTGCTTTGTACAGTATGAGCCAGTAAGCAAGTGTTTATGAATGAAATCCATAGCTTCTACCCGAGCGGGCGTGAGAGATCCTAAATAAGATGTGGATTGGAATCAGATGGTTAGACTTGCTAACTGAGAAAGTTTTTTTTTAACTCAGTCGATTTACCCTAGAGTGCATATTTATTAATGAAATTAAAAGAACCGATTGGCTTGCTGAACAGCTTAGGTTATATTCTTTCTCTCCGTATACATTTTAAAATGCCACGCAGCTTTGTGATGCAGACATCATGGAGAGAGCGGCAAGAAATGACCATATCACAGGCACCTCCATTTACACGAGTATCACGGCCTGCCTCCTCTGTCATTATAGGTAAAGGCTAGCGGATGCTAATTCGTTGTACCTGTCATCAACAAGGCCGACCAGGCATCCTTACATAACTTTAGTGGATGATTGAAAGCCTCAATTATCACCCCTTCGAAGGAAATGTACCGTAGTTAGTTTCTGAGAAGGGGTCAGTTCTACAGGGGTGCCAAAACCAGCCCATGCTACGCCTTTCGCAAGACGCACCTAGCTACAGCGGCGTATGCCCCGATGTGCGGAGTGGCTGGGAAAATGGATTACGCTACACTTGGGGCTGCACACGAGCGGGTAGAGCCCGCGCCTCAAGGCGTTAAGTTGGTGTGCCCTTAGTGCCTGCTTACTCGGAGTAGGTCCAACACCGGTGTAAATCAGTCAGCGGTTGTTGCAAAGTTCGCGTAAAAAATTCTTCGCGAGCGCTGAATTTGCAAATTCAGCCAGCGGCCTTCTCCGCTAGAGGTCGTTGATAGCTGTAGGAACACAGCACGGTTACTACTGACAGCCGGTGGTAACAACAGTTTGAGTTAGAGGTCAAGAACTAGAACCAATTGGCTAAAGCCCGCGGGCTCAAGCAAAGGCCGCGCGTGCGCCGTTTGGCATTTCCGACTGTTCGCTTTCATAGCGTTTCGCTTTGCATGTTTGTGTTGGCCTCGTAGTTTCCTTCGAAGGGGTGCTCTCTTGCCATACACTGCCAATGGTGCCCACTGTTCGTTGAGGGGGTAGTTGCTTGCGATAGGCGATGCTGGCATGACTGGTCACTGAATATGCGTTTAACCTCGCTTCAGTCATCATGTCTCAACGCGTCCTGGCCAATGTTATGCTAAATTCTCAAAGCAACTCGAGGTTTCACTGAGCCGCACGAAAATTAGCTGAAGCCGTAGGAAATCGAAACTCGACAAGCATCTAGTGGTTGTTTAACCTTCCGGAAGGAATGTAATCACAGTGTGTCACCTACATAGCCTCTTTGTGGTGGAATCATATGTACCATTTATGTCTATGGCTGTATCCATCAGCCTCTATGTCGGGCCGATGGAGTTTGTGGATTGCCAAACACAGCAACATAAGATGTCAAGCATAAAGTGAATAAGGTTTTGCTCTGGGTTGAACCACTGAGGGGACAGTACTGGCCTGGCCAATAGATATAAAATGCGTAGGATACCAGTGCTCTGCATTACAGTAGGCATTTACCTCACCATGGTGATAGAATTAGGAAGATTTTACTCACCTAGTTGATCTCTGCAGATATACATAAGTTTTTCCGCGGACTGAATCTTGGTCTGTGAACATCTTTTGAGATACGGATCCGTTTTACCACCTCTGAGCGGTGAGAACGTCGTGTCATCGAGGAACTCTGTCTGTTCGATGACGTGTATCTGATACTCAGTGTTATCCTCGAGCACATGCTGAGACGATCCCCAATATAGGAAGTGATCATTATTAATCACCTGACCATTAAAATCGGCAGCGCTGAGCAGGGACTGGTGATCCATGGAGAAGTCATCCTCAGCGCATCTGATGAATCGATTGCAAAGGCAGCTTTTACCAACCCCCACTGGGCCTGCAAGACAATGAGAACCATCAAGTCAAGTGACAATCGCTCTGGTTAACCTCAATCTATTCTCGGGCTGCTGAAATAACAGATTTTGTGGAAATTATAACAGTAAAAGAGGGAATCTTTTTAGCCTAGTTACTAGTCTGCCAATGGTTGGGTCAACACATTGATTTCAGGGAGGTTGACCCTCATACCTTTGATTGACTCTGTGCCAGATAATCCTACTACAGAGACTGTGTACGAGTGCTTGCTTGGGTCCTGCTTTTTAGCCATCATCAGGCTGCAGGTCGGAAGCCTGAAGTACCTGTCAAGATGATAGGCGATCATAATTGTTGATAGCTTCTGATGGGATTACAAACCGTAGTTAACAAAGTACTATGCGCAAAGTTGAGCCTAAGAGCAGGAGAGATTGAGGCAGAGGCATACGCTGCAGCTCATCCTGATTCCAAACCAGGCATAATCCGATAACATCAATGCTAAATATCTAATCTCTACACCAAACATAGAAGTGGTTCAGCCTTATTTGACCAGCGTTAACAGAAACTAGCGACTGGCCTATAGACAGACACACTCTTCACCTGTGGCCGGATGCCTGGCTTCACCTAGACTAAACCTTAGGAATGTGTATCTCATTGAAAAGAAAAGACTAAGCATTTCGTAGGTTTTCCCATGCTTGTAAGACTGTAAAAGAATTCCACTGTGCAAATAAGTTTCAACCACAATCAGAATTTGAGTAAACATTTAGTGAAACAGAGTGTGTAGTCTAACTTTTCCAGCCTACTGATTGGATGATTTATTTAGCTGCATAGTCTAGTCTTTTTAGCTCGCGGAAGGTAATTACCCCAGACAATCATAGTGAGACCGCAGCCAGTAATCGGTTTAGTTCAATTCAATGATTTTGGTGACTGACAGACTGCTTGTGTTTGTTCCCTTATCCCTCAAGGTTTGGGTCAGTAACGGTTTGCCACATCTCATGCTCGGTCAGTCAAGACCCGAGCCTATTCTGAACAGATCGGTTACATAATTCATGCCTTTATATCTTTGCATTGAACAACACAGTGGCCAGCAAATAGGAAAGGATCTAGTGAAATATCAGCTCAATGTTTTGAGTGAATATAGGAATATCTCCAATTGTAGATCAAAATAGGATGGCATCTGCAGGGCTCCTGATAGAGAATGAAACACCTGTACTATATAGAATGTCATGGATCACCATAGCAAAGGTACAGAGGGTTGCTTCCGCCCAATGTCATGCTGACATGAATTTTATAAGCTCATCTACACATTTCACTTCCTAGCTCCAGAAAAACGAGTGTAATCACAATGTCAAATAGTAACTGTTGGATGGCATCTCCTGGGAGAATGGCTTCATGCGGTGATGCAACATGTTTAGAAGGGTTCCTATGAGAGCTGATGAGCACATGGACTGTCCATTTCCCATAGAAAGCCCCACAAGTAGGAAGAACGGCGTTACCAGCATTGTTTTATAGACCAGTAAAAATTTCTATTGAACCCAATGCCGTTGAACAAACTTGAATAACACTCCACACATAGTTCCTCGCACTCGCCGATTGATCATCATTGTAATTTTTACTTTTAGACCAATGCTGCGCGCTGAGATAAGGACAACCATGAACACTAAATAATCAACACTGACTGCCGCTATGACTTTGATACTGTCAGAGCTAACTTACGGTGCCAATCTAATCAGTCAAACTAATCAGTCAGTGACTCAGTGAAGTGAGTCAACCAATGACTAAAACAGTCACTTAGGTAGCTCAGTCTCACTCGGTCACCGGCTACTGGTCGGTTCAACTTCAACACTGATATATTTTCTAGCTTCAACATCACTCACATAGGTTAATGAGGCTGACTCAGACAATACTATATCTCAACTCATCTACTATCTAAGCTTGAAGGTTGTCAAACGATTCAATCAATCATGATGATTATCATCAACTTCAAGTCGGATTGGCTTGAGAGACCCATCATATCAATCATTGATGAATCATTCATTTGGTGAAGTGTTGCGTCGTGCTCACACTCACAGACGCAACACCAAATAGTTTACCGATGGTGCTGATCTAAATTAATTTACTAAGTAAATATATAACCACTAGGCACTATTATTATTAATATATTATCACATTCACTGTCTGTAGACATAGTGTAGTGTAGACGTAGTTTACCAACAGCATCGTTCATTCGTTGTGACAAGCCAATGTATAATTCAAAATTTCAAATTAATAATTAATAATTGTGAATGTGACTCAGTCACTGTCAGTCATTCTTTTCAAAGTCAAACTCAAAGTCAATCTCAGTCAGAATAGTAACACTAAAAGTCACTAATACTATTTACTAATACTAATAAATAAATAATACTAATAGTAATAGACACTAGACAGTATCATGTATCATTGTATGGGTATCTCACGACTAACACTAACTGCCAGCTAAGACTAACACTGACAGTGTTACTGTTACTAACAGTAACTCATGTTTGATGGTTACTACTACTACTAGTACTTACTTAAGTTAATAGTTAATCATTTATTAAATACTTAGTTATTGTTAATGTTACTGTCAGTAGTTAGTATTAGAAATAACTTAGTAAGTTAGTAAGTTACTAATAGTAATACTACACTCTACTCACTACTGTCGTGTCTAGTGTCTACACTACCGTCTACGTCCACACTACATCACTTGATCGCTAAAGAGACGCAGATTCACATATCTACCAAAAACCTACCAGTCACAGCAGTGCTGAGTAAACTCTGATTACGACGAGTAGTGTGGCATCAACACTTACAGTTACGCTGTTGAGAAAAAAATAGATGGGTCACTAGTATGAGTATCATGTATGACTATCACCGTCAGTCTTTTGGTGCACGAATGATTCACGGAGCAAAGTGTAAGCCAGATGTGTAGCCGCTGTCACACACTATACGCTAACGTTGCAATTTACTTTAGGCGCTGGTTGGGAATCAAACTCGTACTCGAGTGGTCTCTAAAAACCGTGACGAAAAGAGCGCGTTCGATTACGCAAAGAGTAGATAACACCAATACCCAGAAAACCACGGGTTTTCATTTTTCAGCGTGTGCAGAGGTCCACAATACATCCATGTAGATATGGAATTATTTATAAAATGTATGAGTTCATCGGCATATTATGTATGTGTATCAATCATTTTACCACCACCCTCCCATTTGGCTAACATGTGCCACCCATCTTTTGTGGGAGGGTAACTCTATGGAGTATGGACACACCGCAATTTGTAAACAGCGAAACATCAGGTTCCATCATACGCCCGCCATAATTCTTGAGGTTCAGTAATGGAAAAATGAACATCAAGTAGTCAGCACGTTGGTGTGATCGACAGACCAAATGAAAATCTTATAAAACCTATGATAAAACCGGAGCGATGTTGTTTGTTTTAAAGATTGTGAATTACCACTACTGCTGGGATTTTTCCATGGTACGAGCCTAGCTGTAGCAAGCCTCTCACTCGATGAGGTGGGTTGGGGTCACCACAGTATAAATAACGGGTGTCTGAGTCATGAGAATAATGATCAAGACCACCCCATGATCCATGATCCCTATGACCACTGCTTCACATTTCGCTTCTCATGACAGACTTGTCGTGTTGTCAACAGGTGATGTATTAGACATGGCTTAGGTTGAGCGACCCTAACCTTTTAGGAGCATCTAGGGCAGAAATGTTAGGTAGCAACGGGAAGCCACCTCAATACCGTCTCGCTTTACCATGATGATATGACACCCAGAAGCATCACAAGCAAAATACCGAAACAATCATTCTATCCAGCAATAATTATCAAGGATGGTTTGTGTCTTTAACTTTGTTGTTCTTTTTTTGTTTTTCTCAAGCGAGAATAAGCCACATCCTTAGCCTGTTCTGGGGTGGTAGGAGCTAAAAATTATGTGAGGACCTCATACTCACAGCGGAAGGTTGGTACGACTAGGACTTGAACTCAAGGCTGACAGATAGACGACTGCTGATCGTTTCTGCTAGATGTAGGTTGACAATGTAAATCGAATAATTCAATGGCTAGACCGCGAAAGGATTTGCTGAAAGATTGAAAGATGGATAGTTGTGCAATTTGCATATACTATTCATATCTGTTTGACTGAAAGGAAATGGTTTTGATTCTGTCTATTTGTTATACTTCTGTTCTTGTTCCAAATTGTTATTTTCTTGACAGGGCCAAGGAGTTTGCTTGCTGGCTAACAGAGAGACTTTTTTGGAGTTCAGGAGTACCGTAGGAGCGGATGATCTCTCTGCCATCACATTCTGTTCTGAAATTCAAACCCAGGGCACTTTGTACACAAGTCGGGAGCTCAAACCACTAACTGTTACCCGGCTGCTTTTGACTATGCTCGTGACCTGGGGTACTGTGATGTACATGTATTACTAACTTGGCTCAGGGACCACTTTAAGGCTCTGCATTTTCAGTAATATGCCCACGTGAATAAAGCAACCCTTTTCTATATAGCGGGAAGGCAGAGTATACAGTTAAATTAGAGAGATATCTTTATTGCAGCCATCTAGCAATTATATTTTTATAAACCCTGTGCTATAAACTACAAAATCATTGCAAAATAAAAGCTTTTCCAAATTCCATAAAACCTTGGTCAGATGCATTCAGCAATGGTTTTACTATCACCAGAAGGATGGCCATGGAAAGCCGGGTAAACACTATACTAGTGCGATAAAGTTAGCGGGTCAGTTTTCCATGGAGCCTGACAGCCGGTTACCCCTACTCCCTTAGTCATGAATAATTTGAAACGTGGACACTCTATGTGAAAATTTTATTTATGAAAATACGTATTAATGTCTCCGGTTGAAACTTGAATGACAAAATGAAACTATCGCCCACTACCGGTTTACACGCCAAAAACCCAAATCACAAAGCTGTGCTGATGCAAACTTTCAAGGCAGACGGCGGATCCGGGTGGAGCGGCCGAGATCGCGCTGCATCAGTCGCTTCTGTTAAAGCGGAAGCGTCCCGTGAAACTATAACATCTAAGGACGAAGACATGAAGTTGGACAAATAATAGGGAGTATCCACTCCAGTTTGCCTTCTTATTGCTATTCCTCCCCGAGTGTTCATAAATCGAACTACTGAAGAGTGACGGGCCTCACATCAAAGGTGCTAAGCCGGATCAAGTTAAGCCTGGATAATGCCTAAGAACAAAGCGCCAAAGTCAAAGTTCTACGTTGGCAATGGTAATGGCGAGGTGACAATATCCATGGGCATGCCCATGGTTAGCTCTCAAAGCCAAAATGAAAATCAAAGTCCAACTCCAAGTCAAAATACTCACCCATACCCAGAGGTAAGTCGTACTTTGATACTGAATGAGTAAGACTTCGAATCACTGACTTGACTCATGCAGTCACACACTGCACACTAACACAGTGACAGTCTGGCTAGTAGTAGTACCGACTTACTTAGATTAGAAGTTAGTCACTTGGTGACTTACAAGTTACGTTACTTAGTCGCTACGTAACGACTAAATTACTAACGTCGTTACTCATTAGCCTAGGTTTAGGTTAGTGAGTTCGTCAGTCAATCAGTGGTTTACCCAGTAACTCACTACTCAGTAACTGGTTCACCGCTCAGTCAACCAATGACTAATCTAGTGTATAAGTTGAGAAGTACTTTAGTTAAACTAGATTTCTCACCATGATTAGGCATTACTTACTCGTGAGTCATTGCATTAATCATTAATGATAAGGCTAGCATTATCTTTACCAACTCAACTCACAACTGCTCTCGGTCTCAGTGCCATGAGGATGAATATGACTCATTGGCTGTAAGTGTAAGTTATGAGTGTAAAATTTTTTGGTGGCTTCAATGCAATGTTATACTAATACTAGACATATAGTTTTTGGATGAATTTTGCACTCGAAGAATTCTAAAAAAAACAATGTCTAAGTTTTCACCAAAGTGTGGTCTTCACCGTGTCGTGTGAACATGATGTCACCAAGCACCTTCATGCTTAGTC
>Ga0224511_10003377_pt1 | contig 11450 bp, 7 predicted proteins | sample SF_May12_sed_USG_2_FD_169988 | JGI IMG/M metagenome (GOLD analysis project Ga0224511, IMG submission 169988) | Sediment microbial communities from San Francisco Bay, California, United States - SF_May12_sed_USGS_8_1 | ecosystem: Environmental > Aquatic > Marine > Sediment | place: USA...
CTGAAACAAAACAAAATATTGATTCATTTCATTATTACATGTATTATCATTATAATTTAATTTAAAGACACTTTATCAAATAATTATTATTCAAAATATATAATTAGCATGTTTTTTTATTTGAACAGTACATTATTGTTTTATATTATGGTTGATATTAAAACCAGCTAATGTTACCATAGTGAATGTTTCCCAGAATACTAGTGCAACATTGTACATTGTGCATGCCATTGTCATTGAAAATAATGTTGGAGTAAAATACTTGTTCATATTTATAAAGAGATATTCCACCTGTTATTTCCCAGTGTAAGAAGAAAATATTTCTGTGTGTATGGCTAAGTTCACATGTTTAGATTCATCACCAATTTACTAAGTGGTTCAAGAGAGGATGTCATTTGAAGTTTACCTTTAGTTATATAATTAAATGTAAAATTGTGACCCTCGTGCCAAGGTCAATTTTTACCCCAGGGGCATAATTTGAACAAATTTAGTAGAGGACCTCTAGATGATGCTACATACCAAATATGAAAGATCTGTGCCTTGTAGTTATAGACAAGAAGATTTTTGAAAGTTGCATTTGGAAAACCTGTTTTTTGACCCCTTGACCTACTTATGCAACCAATCAAAAGCTTTTCAACAATTTTGTTGGGAACACCCAGGGACCGTTCCTGTTGAGTTTGGTCAAATTCCCATAAGCAGTTCAAGAGAAGAAGTCGTTTGAAGTTTTTCTTATATAATTCAATTTAAAATTGTGACCCCCGGGGCGGGGTTAATTTTGACCCCAGGGGCATAATTTGAACAACTTTTGTAGAGGTCCTCTAGACGATGTTATATACCAAATACAAAAACTCTGAACCTTGTAGTTTCTGATGAGAAGATTTTTGAAAATTGCATTTTGAATACCTATTTTTGACCCGGTGACCTACTTATGCAACAAATCAGAACCATTTAAACAATTTCAGTAGGGGACCACCCAGGGACCATTCCTGTTGAGTTTGGTCAATAAAAGAAGTTGTTTGAAGTTTTCCTTATATAATTCAATGTAAAATTGTGACCCCCTGGGCGGGGTCAATTTTGACCCCAGGGGCATAATTTGAACAACTTTGGTATAGGACCTCTAGATGATGCTATATACCAAGTATAAAAGCTCTGGGCCTTGCAGTTTCCGACAAGATTTTTGAAAATTGCATTTTGTAAACTTATTTTTTGACCCCGTGACCTACTTATGTAACCAACTTGAACAACTTTGGTAGAGGACCACCCAGGGATCATTCCTGTGAAGTTTGGCCAAAATCCAATGAGTGGTTTCAGAGGAGAAGTCGTTTTAATGAAAAAGTTTCCGCACACACGCGCTCATGCAGGCACACACAGACGACGGACGACAGACAAAGGACTGTCACAATAGCTCACTCTGAGCACTTTGTGCTCAGGTGAGCTTAAAACTGGGGACAAATTAACATATTTGAAGGTGAAACCTCTCTCTTGGTGCACAGTATTCAGGGGATCTTATTGCCATATGCAGTTAGCAAAGGGACAGTACACTGTATGAAAAATCATATGTACGAGGTGTGTTCGTAAAGTTCGTGGACAGGTAAGAAAAACAAACTTATTTTTATCCGATTTCAAAACATTTTATATAGATGAAATCGGCAAAGCATCTTGTAACCACATACACAATTTTACAAAAATACATTGAACAATAGTAAAGTTACAATAAAACTGGTACAACATCTAACGCGCATACGCGGCAGATTAGCGTCATTTTTGTATTGCGCTCGACATTAACGTCACATTTTTTTAAAATACTCGCCGTCACAGTTAACACATTTCCGGTGTCGTGTAACCCACTTGTTAAAAGTGTCCCTGAACCAGGCTTCCTCGTAGCCACCAAGCACTGTGCGCACTGACATTTGAAGATGATCCAAATCCTCGAAACGCTTGCCGCGAAGTTCGCTCTTCAAATGCGGAAAGAGCGCGAAATCCATCGGAGCAAGGTCGGGGCTATATGGTGCGTGCTCGAGTCGCTCCATGCCGAGGAAGTCAATCGTCTCTAGTGTATCAGCTGCTCGATGGGACGGGGCGTTGTCATGGTGGTAGATGATTTCCTCGATTTCCATGCCGGGACGTTTCCGCCTGAGGGCCTTTGTGAGGTCGCGACGGATAACCTGAAATATGGAAAGCATTCTCATTTTGAATAGTTTACTGAGTAAACATTTTTGTTTATTTAATTGTTTGTGTAACAGGTAGTTTTAACTACGATTAAAATAAATACACATTTATAATTTAAATTGTACAGATTTAAAAGGTTTGTTTAAAAGTTATAAACAACTACGATTTTTAATATCCTACCTTCTGATAATAGGCAGCGTTGACGGTGGTTCCTTGTGGCACCGCATGCTGCAAGATCAGCCCGTGCACATCCATGAAGAACATGAACATGAACTTCCCTGATGACTTGCAGGTTCTTGCCTTCTTAGGTGGTGGAGATCCTGGATGCTTCCAGACCATGGACTGCTGCTTTGATTCAGGCTCGTATAGGTACAGCCACGTTTCGTCCATCGTAACAATCCGATGCAGAAACTGGTCTCCTTCGCGGTCGTAGCGGTTGAGAAAAGATCTGGAGAGCCTTACACCACTGCTTTCTGGTCTTGTTGAAGTAGTCTCGGGACCCAGCGAGCACAAACCTTGTTCATATTCAAGTTTTCCGTTAATGTTCTGTATACGACATTAACGCATATTCCCGTCATATCACAGGTCGCCCAGTCCGTGGTCGGTCGCTGACGTCTTCCAATCCATCTCTGAACTTCTTGTGCCAGCCAAACACAAGACTTCTCGAAACATTAAAGTCTCCTTTCTCCATGAACTTAAGCGTATCTGTTGGTGTCATGTTCACATTTACGCAGAACTTAATGACGCAACGATGTTCAATTTTTAACGGTGTAGCCATGCCGAGTGGCTTGATTTGCATTTACGGAATAACGGCTCAGCAACTAAACAAACGACGTCAAAATGCACGACAATGACGTCAAGAATCATTGTTGCCTACTTTTAGCGCGTTTCTGACGTTATTTGAGCAAAATATTTCTAAAATTTGAGAGAAATTTGCTTTGTTGTTCAAAGTGCCCCGTAAAATAGAGGGTTAGTTACCATGACGACAGTTATGTTCTCGGTCGGCCATTGTACGCCGATTATTTAAAGTACTTGTAACATACGAAGAAAATCCTTTAAAATGATATATAAATTAATAATATTAACTTAAATATTGGTTTCACAACGAGGTCTTTACGAACACACCTCGTAATATCATATGAAGACTTATAATTTGGCAAACACATGCAAGGTTTTGTATGCAACACAACACACTTCTCATTTTAAATCTGATTAAGACTTGCTTGCCTCCCAATATCAAACCTGGAGTTCTTAGAAATCTGTGTGATGGACAAACCCTTAATTCTGAAAAAATGGGTGGGATGGACAAACCCTTAGTTGTTAGAAATCTGTATGATGGACAAACCCTTAGTTGTTAGAAATCTGTATGATGGACAAACCCTTAGTTCTTAGAAATCTGTATGATGGACAAACCCTTAGTTCTTAGAAATCTGTGGGATGGACAATATCAAACCCTTAGTTCTTAGAAATCTGTATGATGGACAAACCCTTAGTTCTTAGAAATCTGTATGATGGACAAGCCCTTAGTTCTTAGAAATCTGTAGGATGGACAAACCCTTAGTTCTTAGAAATCTGTATGATGGACAAGCCCTTAGTTCTTAGAAATCTGTAGGATGGACAAACCCTTAGTTCTTAGAAATCTGTATGATGGACAAGCCCTTAGTTCTTAGAAATCTGTATGATGGACAAACCCTTAGTTCTTAGAAATCTGTGGGATGGACAATATCAAACCCTTAGTTCTTAGACAATTATCCCATTTTACTCAAACTGCACAAAGAATTCAGCTGATTCTTAAAGCTAACTATTTTAACTATCTTATACTCTTAACAGGTTGGTAGCAAGTGTTGACATGTATCTCAATTCAAAGATGAAATGAATGAAGCAGCAAGCTTTACCTTGTGGTTATACGGTTTGTTTGAGAACAACTCAGGGCTCATGTAATAAGGAGTTCCAATCAATGTCGTTGCCATGTCTGTTGAACTGTCTAAAACCCTAGAAACAGAACAAAACATATTTTGATTTTTATTGCAAATCAACTCAACAAACTATCGCATGGCTTTATCGGTATATGGACAGAAGTTCTCCCATACAAACGTTCTCCCACAATTTAGTAGGGGTGGACCAAAGTTCATCCATCAATTTACCAATCTCTATTAATACCAACAACCTACTCAATGAAATGTTTGATGCCATTAATTTTGTTCCGAGACTGAGCAACTGGCAAGTTAAGAAAATTAGAGTTACTTACCAAGTAACAATTATTGGTGTTTGTCACAACAAAATTATGTAATTAGTTTTAAGTGCGAGAGTTTGTGTATATCATATTACATATAATATGTAATTTATGTACAAACTGAGTAGTTATTTAAAGACTCTTGTTTTCAATGTTTGCTTTCATGCATAATTTCTCAAATAATGTCATATGTTTGTCTCTGCTTGCACATGACACTGTATTACCTGGCTATTCCTAAATCTCCTACTTTAATAATCTTGCTTTTGGTGAGAAAAATGTTCTGTGTCTTTAAGTCTCTGTGAAGAATGTTTCTTTCATGCATGTACTGAAAACAAAAGAAAAGCATATAATTTAATATTAACTGATATTATAGTAAGCAGCCCATGACACACAAAGTAGGGAGTAAGTACTGATTATGCTAATAAAAACCTTGGGGTTGAGTTTACATTTAATCAAAGGGGAATAATTCAAAAACGGAACAAGATAGAGTTACGGTTCTTGTGCACTGCACTTCGAATCATTGCCAGAAGCATGCATACCAGTTGGAGTCATTTGACCTATGATGACAAAGTTACGCTCCAGACAAGGAAAGCGGGATGACGCCGCCGACCAAAGTAATACCTATATGTCGCCTTTTCAGGCGACACAAAAAGCATTGGGCAAAAAAGGGAACCAAAGATAACTAAACGGGTGCTTTCAGAAACGAAAACAATCATGTCTCCCCCCATATGTCATTGGATGGAAGCAATTGTTTTTTAACATGGAGATGGGATCATAAACTAGAGCTATCACATGAAGTGATGAATACCCATCTGCTGCAATATGGGAACTGGGGTAATTTGCTAAAATGTTTGTCAGAGTTATTGAACTTGGTAAAGGGCCTATGTTATACAATATTTATCCTTGAACTATGACCTTGACCAGACCTTGACCGAACTGTACATTGACTCATACTTGACATTCATGCAGAGTTATTTGTAAACCCAGCCAGGGGTTCAGAAGATATAAGGCTGACACAATAGTGTGTTTGACCTTAAACTATCACATTGACCTTGAAACTTAGTTAAACATACAAACTGCATATGGACTCATCATACTTGATATTTGTGCAGTTATTTGTTAATCCCACCAAAGGTTCAAACGATATAGAGGGAAACCGACACAATACAAAGTCATACAATATTTAACCTTAAACTATGACCTTGACCATGAACTGACCTTAATCAAACATATGCATTACACATCGACTCATCAAATTTGCATTTGTGCAGAGTAATTTGTTAAATCCACCAGGCGTTCAAAAGATATAGAGCGGAGCAACACAAAAAAGTCATACAATGTTTAACCTTGAACTTTGACCTTGAACCAAACTTGATCAAACATATGCACTGCACATCGACTTTTCATACCTTACATTTGTGCATAGTTATTTGTAAATCCCACCAGGGGTTCAAAAAATATATATCTAACATGAAATACAGTCATACAATGTTTATTACAGAACTATGACCTTGACCTTGAGCCAACCTTGGTCAAACATACGCACTGCACATCGACTCATCATACTTGGCTTTTGTGCAGTTATTTGTAAATACCACCAGGGGTTGAAAAGATATAGAGTGGACACAAATTACAGTTATACGATGTTTAACCTTAAACTTTGACCTTGACCTTGAACAGACCTTGGTTAAACATCTGCACTGCACATCAACTCAACATACTTGACATCTGTGCAGAGTTATTTGCAAATCCCACCAGGGGTTCTAAAGATATAGAGTGGAAATGAAAGCATGACGGACAGACAGACCTACCGACAGACAGACAGAAGGACAGACAACAGAGCTTAAAACAAAATGTCTGCCTATAATTTTCGTTTTTCCTGCATTAAATGTTTTAGTTGGACAAAAAATACTGTTTCTCACCTGCAATGCCATGGCGATTTGAACAAACCATTCCACTAACTGCCGTTCATCTAATAATGTGCCTCGTTGCTCTTTCAATTTATTGTACAGATCTCCACCCTCACAAAACTGCATAGCAATATACAAAAAGCCATCTTTCTCAAACGAGTCTTTGTAAGACACTATGTTTGGATGCTTGAGCTTCGATAGCAACTTAGCCTCTTGCTCAGCAGATCTTCTTTCTCTACTGGAAGCCTTCTTGAGGTTTATTTTCTTGAGGACATACTAAAAATGAAACAAAGAAAAACATTAATAGCAATACATGGTCAATTTTAATTCAATGGATTAGAAATATATTGTCAGGTGAAAATTTGACCTAGTATATACAATAGAATGTGTACTTCCTGTTTGTGATAAACCTTATCACATGAACAAATTTGGATTTCGGCAAATGTGAGAGGAGATTAAAAATTTGTGGAACTATGCATTCTGCTCTTTTCAAATGTGGCCTCTAGAGTGTAAACAAGAATTTTCTAAGACAAGACCTGGTGACCTAGTTTTTGATCCGACATGACCCATATTCAAATTTGGCCTAAATATTGTCAAAACAAACATTCTGACCAAGTTTCATAAAAATCGTATCATAAATGTGGTCAAACATCAAATGTTGACGGACGACGACGAACGACGGACAGCCACTGACCACAATAGCTCACCATGAGCACTTTGTGTTAAAAAAAAAAACATTAAAAAAATGTATGTTCCGGTTGGTCAGAAACAAGCAAACAAAATCAATTTTAATTTAGGCCTTAGATAGTTTGTAAAGTAAAAGTGAATGCTGTTTTTAAGAGAAAATATTACTTTAAATGTGTCACAAACCTGTTTTCTGTCTCTTTTGTGTCGAGCCAAAGTAACTTCCCCATAACTGCCTTTCCCAATATTTCTGATATATTCAAAGTTTTCTAAAGCCACAGCTGCTTGTGCCATATTTGCATTGCTAGGAGTCTTTAATCTCAGAAAAGTTGGTGCCACTCAAAAAATCTCTACATGTACTGTATTAGAACAATGACGTCAATGTAGTTTAATAGTATTCTCCATCAGCTCATTCAACATTACTGATTGTTGTCAGCACATGCTAGGTCATACAACTTTGACACTCTTTTGTCCATGCTTCGACTCAATGTTTTAATTAAATCCATTTACCATAAATGAGTCAATGACCTTTATTGGGAAATAAAACAAAACACCTGAACTGGCCTTTTTCCTGTCTATTCGGTCAGTTAAGAATTCTATCCTAGAACTGGGTAAAGCTATCAAACATACAATATTTTTTTTGAAAAATGTAAAAACTTCCATCAAATATTGACCTTATTTTCCAATAACAGTTGTACCTCAGGATCTCACAGGCGCTATCCTATCTATACGTTCAATCTGATTGACCAATCACTTACGTGTTGTAAATGACGTAATCAAGCAAGTGGATTAACATTTTAATACACATGTCTTTGCGGAAGCATATGTTTGCAGCATTAATCTTGATAAGTCACACAACACAACAGAACAATCAGCTAGAAAGTTGTCAAAGAAGAAAAGTATAATGAGTAAAATAAAGCATTATTTCTAATAGTTTACAAACAGACATGTACTTTTTGCATAAATACATATGGTTAATCAATGACTTAACTAATCTTTGGTATATTCTTCCATTTGTTAAGACTAAAAATATAGAAGTGTAAATTAGTGGGAATTAGAACAAGCACGTGTTCTACGATTACGTCATTTCAATACTGACCGAATAGACAGGGCTGACCGAATAGATAAGAAGGAATAATGCTATTGTAATATTTCCTGTAAGATCAATACTGGTGATGTGCCTAACCTCGGACAGTGCCTAAAACTCGGACACCTTTAATTGTGAATTGAATGGATTCAAATTTTTATGACAACATATTTATTTAATAAATCAATACCTATTAAACATACTAAAATTTCAAAGTGATTGCTCAAAGAAAGTGTGTTTCTGTAAGCTCTGTTAGAATTATTTGGGTCAGATTGCACATATTTGGGTCAGATTGCACATCTCAAGTCATGTCAGGAACATGTAACTCAATGGCGTTTTACAACATTAAAAATCTTATTTATTTATCAGTACCATAGGGATGCTAAAATTCATATTAGATCTGAAACAAAATGCGTTCATCAAATTATATTAACAATGTGTATACTTCAAATTTAAACAAAAACATTTTTTTTAAATAAAATTTAAACCAAAGTAACTGCAAATCTCAAATGGTGTCCATGGCAACAATATTTTACTCCATTATACAGGACTGCGACTTCTGTACATAACTATAAGGAGCAACTGCATCCGAAAATATGTTATTGTAAAGAAATAATTGCTTTTTTGTAGTTGACATTGTTTTACCTACTTTAAATTGTTTGAGTACAGAATGTATGTTTATTTTTGTATATTATAGTGTCCGAGCTTTAGGCACTCTTGGGCCAGTTTTAGACTCATTTTTATGGGGTGTTGTACGGTTAAATTACACTAGTTGCAATTCGATTATTCTAATTTCTAGAATAACTCTAATAGATGAGAGGTTCACCTGTTTTCATGCCATATTTTATACAAATCTGTTCATATATTATCGAGAAAATACTGGAAAACTGCCATACGGAAAAAGTGTAAGAACTTAGTGTCTTAGGTACACGACCAGTAACAATAGATCATTAGCTGTCATAAGTCGTATTAAACTAAATTGATAAAATTAAATTTTATTAAAAATCTGTACTCAGCATCACATTTCAACTTTACCGAGTATCATGGATGTAGAAATCAATGCTTCAATAACAAAGAGATAAATGGATTGTCACTTAAAGTGGTCATCAAGTGATCAACACTTTTGACAGTGGAACATGAAATATTTTAATTTCGAATAATAAAACGCTAAAATGTGGTTTCAATCACGTTTGAATGGGTTTTTCCCCCTAAAAACCAATGTAAAAAACGGGGTATTACGTGCACGCAAATTATTTATATTTTCTATTAAATTAACACGGTTTCCACACAAACTTCGGAATTTGTTTGTATTGCTTTTGCATTTCCATTTAGCGAAGACTCAAGGGTAATAACTCGTTTAAAATTAAGATACAACGAAACACAATACTTTACCAAATAAACTATCTGACTACCTAACAAAGTTGTCTTTCTTTTTAAATAAGTATGTAACGTAAGTAGATATACTGAGTCAAAATCGTCAAACTCATGACAAAAACATTAAAAATACTGCCGCTGACTGACGTAAGTATTGCCCCTGTAGTGAGATGCAGGGGGGTTAGATTCTAGGACTGCTGATGCACTAGCGGATCCAATGGGGGTGGGGGAGGGGGGCGGCCGTCAACAATGACCACAACATGCGTCAACAATGTCCATAACATGCCTCAACAATGACCATAACATGCCTCAACAATGACCATAACATGCCTCAACAATAACCATAACATGCGTCAACAATGACCATAACATGCGTCAACAATGACCATAACATGAGTCAACAATAACCATAACATGCGTCAACAATGACCATAACATGCGTCAACAATGACCATAACATGAGTCAACAATAACCATAACATGAGTCAACAATGACCATAACATGCGTCAACAATGACCATAACATGAGTCAACAATAACCATAACATGCGTCAACAATGACCATAACATGCGTCAACAATGACCATAACATGCCTCAACAATGACCATAACATGCCTCAACAATGACCATAACATGCGTCAACACTCAACGATGACCATAATATGCATCAACGATGACCATAACATGTGTCAACAATGACCATAACATGACTGTGGTGGTTGTACTGGTTGTCCCAGGACTGTGTGGTTGAAGTACTGGTTGACACAGGACAGTGGTTAGAGTACTGGTTGACACAAGACTGTGTGGTTGGAGTACTAATTGACATAGGACTGTGTGGTTGGAGTATTGGTTGACACAGGACTGTGTGGTGGTTGTACTGGTTTAACCCAGGACTGTGTGGTGGTTGTACTGGTCAAACCCAGGACTGTGTGGTGGTTGTACTGGTTGAACCCAGGACTGTGTTGTGGTTGGAGTACTGGTTAAACCCAGGACTGTGTGGTGGTTGTACTAGTGCACCCAGGACTGTGGTGGTGTTTGGAGTACTGGTTGAACCCATGAAGGTGGGGTTGTACTGGTTGAACCCAGGAATGTGGTGGTTGTACTGGGGAACCCAGGACTGTGTGGTGGTAGTTCTGGTGAACCCAGGACTGTGTGGTTGTACTGGCGAACCCAGGACAGTGTGGTGGTTGGAGTACTGGTTAAACCCAGAACTGTGTGGTGGTTGGAGTACTGGTTGAACCCATGACTGTGTGGTTGGAGTACTGGTTGACACAGGACTGTGTGGTGGTTGTACTAGTTGAACCCAGGACTGTGTGGAGGTTGTACTGATCAAACACAGGACTGTGCGGTGGTTGTACTGGTTGAACACAGGACTGTGTGGTGGTTGGAGTACTGGTTAAACCCAGGACTGTGTGGTGGTTGCACTAGTGAACCCAGGACTGTGTGGTGGTTGGAGTACTGGTTTAACCCAGGACTGTGGGGTTGTACTGGTTTAACCCAGGACTGTGGTGGTTGTACTGGTTGAACTCAGGACTGTGTGGTAGTTGTACTGGTGAACCCAGGACTGTGGTGGTTGTACTGGTGAACCCAGGACTGTGTGATGGTAGTACTGGTGAACCCAGGACTGTGTGTCTGTACTGGTGAACCCTGGACTGTGTGGTGGTTGGAGTACTGGTTGAACCCAGGACTGTGTGGTGGTTGTACTGGTTGTAACCAGGACTGTGAAGTGGTTGTACTGGTTGAACCCAGGACTGTGGTGGTTGTACTGGTTGAAACCAGGACTGTGCGGTGGTTGTACTGGTTGAACCCAGGACTGTGGTGGTTGTACTGGTTGAACCCAGGACTGTGTGGTGGTTGTACTGGTTGAACACAGGACTGTGGTGGTTGTACTGGTTGAACCCAGGACTGTGTGGTGGTTGTACTGGTTGACACAGGACTGTATATATACGTGTGGTGGTTGTACTGGTTGAACCCAGGACTGTGTGGTGGTTG
>Ga0224511_10003378_pt1 | contig 11450 bp, 6 predicted proteins | sample SF_May12_sed_USG_2_FD_169988 | JGI IMG/M metagenome (GOLD analysis project Ga0224511, IMG submission 169988) | Sediment microbial communities from San Francisco Bay, California, United States - SF_May12_sed_USGS_8_1 | ecosystem: Environmental > Aquatic > Marine > Sediment | place: USA...
GTTAAAGGGATAACTCAATGGCGACCTCTGTTTAAATCCAGGCTGACCAGCAGGCTCTACTTTTCCCTTACTCTTTTACCTAAGCCCTATGGTCCCCTAAAATACCTGACACACGTACCGTGCTTTACTCATGCAACTTGTGTCATTTCACGTCTCAGTGCAAAAAATAGTAGTTTTTCTAATTTTATATATAGAAGATCCCATGAGTAATACCTTTAAAATGTCATACGTTCAACTAACTGCAATGGTGTGGTTGTCCCGCAAATGTCAATGTAACAGTGTTGTTATTGTAGGAATTTTGGTAATCTCAACACAGGTTTATACGACTCTTTTTGAGCAATTGACATTTCTGTGACAGCTTTTTCCACACCAAGATGTGTATATGTTCTGTCTGTTTCATTTTTTTTAATGGAATTTTAATATTATTGTCAAAAATATCTATAATCTTTAATCTTTATCTTTAATTTTAGCTGTGGCACAGAGGTTATGTCATTCAGCTGCAGTCTGCAACAGTAGCTAACGAATGGAACAAGGCTCTATCTGGGGCTCTACAACAACAGCTTAAACGTGAGGTAAGTCGGTGTGACAGAGTAAATTTGTTGTGTGGTTTGTATAACATTTATTTTTCAAAACGCCATGCCCGAGTTCGCTAGCCATTTACAATTCATTTTATAATAAAATGCATTTATTCTGTATTTTAATACATGTAAAATACAGTCAGGTGCTCTACCACCTGAGTTTACCAGGAAATGACTTGTCTAGATCGTTCAGTGGGGAAAAGTTGCGGTCTCCCAATTCAAGTGTCTAGGGTTTGATTCCAAGCACCACTACGATTATTGTGTAGTGATTTGTACATAAATTGAAAATACTGTCCATTGTATCCTACCTCTGACTCCAGTGGTGTATTTGTCAGTTACTGGCAAAAACATGTGCAATCAGCACTGGTTATGCTTCAACCAAATGGCTTGGAAGCTCTGACAAAAGTTCCATGCTTTACTCAATTAGCTAGTGTCACTTCACAGCTTAGTGAACAATACCGGGATTTCAGATAATTATGATCCCTTTACAAATGCCTTTGTGTAATTTTCTGTGTTTTGGTTCTTTGAAAACAGAAACTAGGTCACATGTCAAAGGAGGGGTCCCATTTTTGGGTAGGCATTCATGTCATTGTTTTGTTTCTTTACATTTTTTACATATCTAACTTAATGTCTAGGAAGTCAAACAATGCTACAACATCTGCTTGAAAAGAAATAGTTCAATGTATTTGATATTTAAAGTGGGTGGGGTAAATTCACCACAATAGCAATTCCTGACATCTATGCAATCAACACATTGATATGTTTTCAAGCAGATGTGATAGCATTTTTTGACTTCCCAGACATGAATTTAGATATGTTAAAACGAATAAAAACAACGACATGAATGCATACCCCAAAAATGGTACCCCTCTTTGTGAAGCCCTGTAACTGCAGTCATTGAGTCCAACATTGTGACATTTAAAATTAATTTTCTATAAACCTTGCAATTAAGTTGAGTGAGCATAGTTGATTAAACACGGGTTCATGTCCGTCTGTGTGCTCCCCGGTGATTGCAATGTAGTTAACAGAATTTCTAGAAACTATTTCATTTACATTGTTTGTTTTGTCACTTACAGATTTCGTCTGATTATCAAACAACTCGTTTTGTAGAAGATTACTTCGAAAACCACACCAAATACAACCATAGAATGCAAGTGTGTCTCACCAAGTTGGTGTTAGACGTACGTAATGTGTTATAAAAATTGGCATGAGGGTTAACTAACAGACTTGCTGAAGACCACATTTACCAAAAAAAAAACACTTGACATACATAAAAATCATGGTTATGATTTTCGCGAGAGACATGATGACCAATGCTATCTCCTTTTTATAAGAACTGTAAAATATAAGATTTTTTCGGACGTTTAAACAGTGTGGGCATAATTACAAAAACTGTATTTAAACATACTATATGTGTGCAATTGTTTTCTTAGATAATTGAAGACAAAGGTTACGATCATAACATTTCATCACTTACTGACAACCAGAGGAAATCGTGGGGAGAAATGATGTCAACAATTTTCCGCCGACGATGGGACACACAAACCGACCACGGCAAAAATCTCGGGAACATATTTTCTGTTGTTCTAACATGGAGTCTAATGAGAGTCTTCATTGCAAAATTTTGTATGGCTACTTTTCTTTTATTTAATGCTGTATATTAACAGATATTAAAGGTATAGTGGACATGTGATTGTTTCAGTAGAACAAAAAATAGTTTCATCGAATGATGGCAGAAACAAGTGAGATAATCGGCGTCTGAGACCATATTTTTGTGAATTGATTGTTTCTGTAATCACTAACTTTGTGCTGTGCATATTGTGTCAACATCTTAACTTTAACATCTACTCTGAAACCGCTCATTGGATTTTGACCAAACTGCATATGAATTAGCCATATGTGGTTCAAATGGTTCTGGTTGGTTGCAAAAGTAGGTCACTAGGTCAAAAATGGTTTCAAAATTTACATTTTCAAAAATCATCTTGTCTTAGAGTTCCGCTCATGCGCTTGGGGGCGTCAGTGGTGTGGCATTTTCATTACCACTGATGAACAGCTTCAATAAACCGAGGCTGCTTTTTTCACTGCAGGCTATGCTTTCTGGGGGCTTTCCCTCACATCAGTTTAATTTAACTTATTACAGCTGGTGTTAAGTGCCCGTGTGGCGGCTGTAAAATGTCGCCCCGTACTTTATCATTGTGTAGTTTTTTTGTTCTGGTCCTCAGGAATCATGGATAGTATGTTGTTTACATTTTTAAAATAGAGTTCCGCTCATGCGCTAGGGGGCGTCAGTGGTGTGGCATCTTTCATAACCACTGATGAACAGCTTCAATAAAACCGAGGCTGCTCTTTTCGCTGCTGGCTTTGCTTCCTGAGGGTTTTCCTTTTCATCAGTTTCATTGTAATTTTCATGGCCAATGGGCATTCTTATTCAGGATAAAACCTCAAGATGTCCTCTACCACTGCCGTTTAATCTCTGAGTTAACAATGACTCAGCCCTCGGGGTCACGAGTTTACATGGTATTTAATAAGAAATGACTTATACACCTTAACCGTTTGGCCAAGTTTGATATATCTAGAAAATAATGATAACTGAGTAACCCTTTTGTAATAATTCCAATTGTTTTTACTATAAGGTCACGGGCTTCAAAGTTTTTTAATTACCCGAAATCCCAAGGCTTAGAGCTTTCGTATTTTGTATATAACATTATCTAGAGGTCCTCTACCAAAGTTGGTCACATCTTGCCCCTGGCTCCATCCCAAGGGTCATAAATGTACATATACCCGTACTTTTAGGATATCGTCAAACTTCTTTAAATTTTACACAACTGTACAAAAACAAAGAAGATGCAATTGGTGAAACGCTGTCATAATTAAGTGGTAATGCTTTGAAGAATAACCCAGAGCCCTCATGCCTTCTTATTATGTTAATATTATTACATTATCTTATATGGGCTTTTGTTTAGGTGAAGGGCAAGCCGCCGTGTTCGAAGAGGGATGCCAAGAGATAATACGAAAGGCTTGCATGGTAACTGAAGGACACTTTAAAGATGTCAAGTCAGGAGTCATTCGCGTCTCTGATCTTCAGTATATAGACCAGCATCTGGACACGTTTGCTGATATAATTGCAGTTGTTATGAAACATGAACATGTAAAAAAGGAAGTCGTAGAGAAAACTGTAAAAATGAGACTGAGGGAAGTTGAAGAATTCTCCCATCAACAAGGGCTGATAAACATGTTTGCAAATCTATGTCAGCTTACACAAGGTACAAGTTAGAAAAACAAGTTAAAGTAACATTTTTATATTTGAATATATTTGCATTAATTGCTTTTAAAACACATATCAACGCACCATGTAATTTCAGTTATTAATAAGTACCAATGAAGAGCACAGCATATTCATACTGTTTTTATTCAAATTGATTATTATTTTCAGTAAGCAAAGAAACATTTGACCAAGTGCATTCAAGGTTTGAGAATATGGGTCATATAGAGGTGAAAGACCTGTGTGAGATTCTTGATGAACCATCTGTGGCAGATATAACCAAATATGTGCCCAAAGTTATAGCGTTCCTGAAGGCAGGTGTCCCAGACAGAGTTATTGACATTTTGCCAGAGCTGGAAAAGTTTCACGACAGTTCTGTGTTCATAAAAATGTGGCAGTCAACATGCAACGGTGTTCAGGAATGTATTCCTTCACTAAATGGTGTTGTGGAAATGATTTGTGAACCTGTGTTAGCAAGGTAATTTGTTTTAACCCTTTTTATCCTTTGTCTTTGTGTTCATATGTCGACTCGTCCATCCACATTTTATTCGGAACACAACTCTGAAACTACAAGACGTATCACAAATGCACTTTTTAGGTACATGTAGACAGATCGCATTGAGTAAAGTGCACTGCATACGTTCCATATCACTTCCTTGCCTAATTTTAAGTTATTTTCCTGTGTTCATTTCTACACGTTGAACTGGCTCCATAACTCAAACAATAACAAATATAGATTCTTAAAACTTCATATAAAATAGACCATAAAGGGAACATCAAGGCAAACTATTGATGAAGTTTTTATGTGTTGCTGGTGGCTTGTTAAAAGTGATTTGCATAAATTGTTTATTTTGTTTTACAACCAAGATATAAACTATTAATAGCGGTTTCGTCAGTGCACAGGGCCGCCATTTTGTTTCAACATGATCACGTGATAATTTCCTCATTACGCCAATAGCCTAGCGTACTTGTATGCATACTATGTGTGCGCAATTTTCACTTCAGAGTTCCAATTATGGCACGGTGAAAAGGCTAGAAATCGTTTGTATGCTAAAATCAGCAAATAAACAATTTAGATTGCGTTATAAGACACTATATATGCATATCGTTGATCATTTTCGCGGTTTGTCTTAACGTAGGTTAACATTTAGGGATTGTACTGTCTTTTAATTCATACACCAATCACACGTGACGCACATCTTAGTGAATTATAATTATGTGTAAATAGCTTACCGGTATCTCCTAAATTCGTGGAAACGATACCGTTTTCAACTCAGCAATTTTTATATTTATGAAGATACAGCACGTTTGTTCATTCGTTAAATGTATTTCCAAAAATGTGTCTGTAACGAAGGCCAAAACAAAAGACTTACGCGAATCCATAAAGCTTTAAGCCAAAGTACACAGAAGAAAAATCGGAAGACTAAGCAAATTAAACTCAACTCAAACGTAAACTCAAAATATTAATTCTATTGCATAAAACATAAATATATGTTTATTGCAATTATTACATTATACAAAATAAATCAAATTAAGTAGAACGCCTCGAACAATTTCAAGTAATCGCAAAATCTCCTCGAAGAACTTAAAAAACATCAAACTGTGACATTATTAATCAAAGGTTTGATTTGCTGATAACTCTTTAGTGCATATCGACGCATTAGGACTGATATGGTACTTACATGTATAGCTTGAATTTATTGACCCCGACTTTACCTTCCAAATTAGCATCTATTAACGATCTACACCCCACCTGTTTACGATCAATACCACGCCTTACCCTCATCTCGACGCATGCAAATAATAAATCAATCGTGCTCTGTATGATCAAAGCTAGAAATTATCTACTTAATTCGAACATCCGTAAGTGGAAATGCTAGATAGCCTAATCAGCAAGGCATAGGTATCGCTTTATGTTATGACATGAAACAGATTACTGGTGGTTCGAGTCTCACATTTTTCCATTATTTAGTTTTTTTTGGTTCAAATATTTTTTGTGTTTTTTGTATATTTTTTTTAATTATAGTTTAATGTTATTTAATAATACAGCAGAACTAAAACAGTGAACACCAACAAAACAACATAAAACGATATAATTAAAACCAAAACCAACAATTTACCAAAAAAATCAGTCGCTGTTTGAGTCTGATGCAGCGAACTCGCTTGATTCGTCAGCCAGATTGATGATTAGCTTGTCCAAGCTGATTTCCACAACTTGATCTTTCTTCATGGCTTTTACCAAAATAATAATTGAAAATAAAATCTGTTGAGGCCCGAACTCGCGACTTTCGGATCGCAAGCAATGCTCGTTCACCCCTCGACCAAGCCGTCACTGGCCAACATAGTAATCGTATTGAAAACTATAACATTTTTTATTGTTTTAACAAACGTGCACGATCTCAAACGACTTTCACCGATTGCATTCACGAAAGCTAATTGAACGTTCGTAATCGACAGATAATATATTCTTGCATAAAGGTCAAGTCGGGGTTAATAAATTCGAGCTATACCGCATATGAATGTGATTTCCCAATATTACTTCTATTCCATACAGAATACCACACATTTAAACTTTTATAAATAATTCGCCGAATAAACAATAATGTTATAAGGGAACATATAAGATCTATACTTCAAATTATTAAGCCATTCAAATATACGATTTACACGTGCGGTATTTTCGTGCATGGACTGCTAGCCGCGAACCGCTTATTTTATAAAGTTTGACCTTTTATATCGTAAAATAATCATATCTAAGAAATATAAATAATGACAATACCGTCATATTGCAATTAATAGTCATTTTTGTTACATGTGAACACGTTTAGAAGGGATATCTCCCATGCGTGCATTTGTAATCAACGATCAAGGCTATTAAGATACCGATTTTGCAATCTCAACATACTTGTATTACAAAATTACAGTTATAAAACTGTATTATTTCCGTGCAAAACATGCAATAAATGAGACATTACTGCAATAGATGCGTTTTCGGCAAGATCAATTATCTCGTTGTCGTGGAAACCTAAATTATCAGGATGGAGCCTTACATGTACATATTTATGACCCAAATAAAACTCGGGTTGACCAAAACAGATGCGAGTTTGGGGCAGTAAACTTCGTCTGGGGTGGCAAAGAACCCGTGTTATGTGACAAAAATATCATGGGAATATTTTTCTTTTCGAGCGGAGTACTAGGCTTTGTGTTCTTAAAATGACCGTGATTGACCGCGACTGGGGCTGGAATATACTGTGAATATCTCAAAATAAAATGCGTGAAATATATATAAACACTATCATTAAACAACGTTTATATATTTTTCTTCCTATTTTATTTATAGAACCTCTTATTCAAAAAATATTAAAGTTGTTGAAAGCATAAAAAGCGTCGACACAGTTAAAAGGTAACACGTTTTCAGCGCTTATATGACATCTACGTCACCGGGGTCACGTGGTTATAGATTAAAGTCACATGACAGTCATTTTTTCACAAAATGTGACAATTTTACCTGGAACTGCCATAATAATGATGTTTGAATAGATCAAGTTTCAGTTTTGTTCAACGTTGCTGTTCTCTTAAAAAAGAAAGAGAAGTGCAAAAAATAACTGTTACGCTTCTTATATTTATAGAAGTTCATTTTTTTAAAGATGTCGTACTATATTATGCTCCCCGAAGGTAGAAAATATAGTCAATGCTTTGCCCGTCTGTCCGTCCGTTCGTCCGTCTTTGTGTACGTCCGTCCGTCCGTCCATTCACTTCCTGTCCGGCAGTAAAATCTGAAACTAAAAGAGGTATCACCAAGAAACTTTGTAGGTAGATAGATCTAATTATGTAGAAGTGCAGTGCATAAGAACCATAACTCTGCCTTGCCTAATTTTGGAGTCATTTGTTTATGTTTACCCTTTGAACTTTGTTTGGGACATTACTCTGTAACTGCGAGAGGTATTAACAAGAAACGTTGAGGGTAGATAAATCTCATTGTCTAGAAGTGCAGTGTCTAAACGCCGCAACTCTACCTTACCTAGATTTAGAGAAATAGCCCTTTGATCATTTTAACTCGTAGTCCGGGACATAACCCCAAATCTACTCGAGGTATCAACAAGAAACTGTGTATGTAGATATATTTTGTTGAGTTCAAGTGCAGTGCATAAGAACTGAAGCCCAGCCTTGCCTTATTGTTGAGTTATTGCCCTGCGTTTATTTTATACTTTGAAAATTGTCCGGGACATAACTTTGGAACTGCGAGAGGTATCAACAAGACATTTTGTAGGTTGATAGATCTCAATGAGAAGAAGTGCAGTGCATACGAACTGAAATTCTGCCTTGCCAATTTTTGGCGTTATTGCCCTTTGTTCATATTTAACTTTTAGCGTTGTCCGGGACATACCTCTAAAACTACAAGAGGTATCAGCAAGAACTGTGTTGGTAGATATATGTCATTGAGTAGAAGTGTCGTGCTAGATCTAATGATCTGAATCTCTGCACTGCCTTGGTGTTATTGCCAGTTGCTTATGTTTCATAGTGGGTTTTATGTTTTCACTTTATATCTTTAATTTGGTAAACATCTTACGGACACATTACTTTCTGTGTCCAAACCATATTCGCTATGATGGCACCCGGTTCGACCGGCTTTTGTTTCTTTTGAATTCCAGTTTGTCTGAATTCATTACAAAGCTAAAAGATGGTCAACTGAAGTTTGAAGAAATTGAAAAAATCTTGGGACAGCAGTTTAAACAAGACTATAAAATAATGGAGGCTGAAATGAGAATACTTGACATCCCTGAGACTGTTATTCGTCAGAGGATTAAGCAGTTGAAGCAGACTCGAGAATTTGGCAATTGTGTTCGAGGAGCTCAGACGATGCTGAAGTTTAAGGAGATTTTCAATTTGACTGGATATTTCAGACCTGTGATAAACATTGCATCGGTATTTTGAAATTTCCTTTTGTTGGTATATTATTATTTTATAAATAATGTTTTAATTTACTATCACATGCATTTATTTACAGGTATATTGTTAGTAATTGCATTATAAGTGTTTTACAAAAAACAATGCCGTTACATGACCAGTAAACATAATAATACTTTAACTCCTAAATATTATATATATTATATGAAATATTTTTCAGTATACGGACAGGAGTTTCAAGATATCTGAACTGGATGAGAGTTTGATGAAAGCCTGTAAACTGTTAAAAGACTTGACAAACGAAAAGACCAAATGTCTGGATGCCTTCATTAAGTGTCAGGATGTTGTGAAGTGGTTGAAGGAATCAATGAAAATGTGTATGGTGCAAACTTTATTCAATACAAAATATATTTTCCTTCAATATGAGTTTAATGGCTGAATTGTGTATTCCATCATAACATAAAAACAAGAAAACTTCATCATCAGACAGAATGTACATTGCAAAATAAATTGCAAAAAATATACGAAAAAGGCTTTTTAGACACAAAAACACACAACAAAACAAAAGCAAACATAAACATGCTGGACAGAGCCGGGAATTAAACTCGGGGTCTCTCGCACCACAGTCAGGAATGTTACCATCGGCTACCTAGTCAATTGAGCAAATGTCTTGAAGTCAAGCTATTTAACTGTTTAACGTAATGGATAGAAAAATAAACAAATAAAGCCAGATTTGCGGGCCATATTATTTCAACAAAGTAGTTTTTCTGTAATATTTTAACATGAATAGATAACTATATTTGACAGTTTCTCATGTTTACGGGAGTAGAATTCACTGCTTTAGTATAGTTAAAAAGTCAGATGTAAACAATTCTGGTCAAAGATACAGCCAAAGCATCTTTAAAGGTACATTACCAAAGCTGGTGAAATAGTGCCACCCAGGTAAAAAGGCCTATTCTAAGGGTCACAACTTAACATTTAATTATAAAGGACCTTAACTGCTTAGGCACTTTGATAACAAAAGAGAAGTTTGAACAAATGGTTTTGGTCAGTTGCATAGGAAGGTCACACTGGTAGACATAAACGGTTTCAAAATTTGAATTTTATACAATCTTTATTGTCTGTAACCACCAGGCCCAGATATTTTATATTTGGTACTTTATTACATCTAGAAGAATAGTCCTCTGCAAAAAAATATTTAAAGTATGCCCTTGATGTAAAAATGGTCCTAGGTGTCACACGTGGAGTTATAAAGGCTAAATAAACATTTATTATAATTATATTCTTGCAAAATCACAGAAATGATCTCAATGTGGCCCTCTACCAAAAAAGATAATAGCTCAATAGATTTTAGGTAAGTTCCCCACTGGCCACATGGGCGATTTGTTTACCCAAATGCTTTTGTTCAATGTTTTAGCGGGCCAGAAAGAGTTAACCGTGTTTGTTGACTTGGCTATGATGTCAGCTGGTGACGAACCAATGAACATCAAGAAGGTCCAGTGTCTGCATTCTGCCGTCATTGGCTACGCCCCACTGATTTTTGACTTAAGGCAAACCTGCGACTTCCAACAGTTACTGGACATGTTCAAAATTGTTTTCAAGGAGTTTGAAGCCAATCCAAAGTTGCCATCTCAACTGGTACTTAAATCAATTGATGTGCTTAGTTTATATTATTTTGTAGCAGAAACATGAAGATATTCACAGAGTCTTGTTGTGTAATAATTCTGTTTTACAGATCTGTTTAAAAGCTTGTTTGATAAATACCTGTTGTCATTTAAACAACCATGGTAAAAGAAGAATTGAAGTAATATTTTTAAAAAGATTGCAATGTATGCATATAAATTGTCAGATGGACACCAACCAACAACTGCCATGGTTGAAAGAAATAAAGAAAACACACGGTTCTGTAGAAGTGACGTCCCTAATGCAAGCCGATGCCATTAACTATGACGGAATATACACCGTCGGCAAGCGCGCATGTATGAAACCAGAAACAACCTCTAAGGTAGTCAAAGATAAGCTTTTTAAAATATTAATGTTGAGTTGTTATACGAATGTTTTTGTATATTTATCAAATAACTGTTTTTAACAAATGGCAAATAATGCTTATCGTCGCTGTAATTCGATAACCCCGTATATGCATTTTAGCGCGAAAACTTTTATTTGATGTTAGAATTCAGATTTTTCTCTTGCATGTTCTGCGAAAATGCTGAATAAAATAGCCAATTAAATACCAGGGATATCATCACATGAGTCAATATTGTATATTAATTGGCTGAAAAACTTTTAATGCGAAAACCTCGTATAATATGAGCAAACACCCATGCTTCATTCATGCCCCGTTTTTACCGCTGTAAAACACTGTTATGGGTAAGTCCTTCAATAAACATTAACATTAATTATAAATAGTGATAGCCTATAATATACAGTAATGGTAATATGACTTGAAAGCAAAAACACCGTACACATGCTAAAATATATAAAAGTGGCTAAAAATGTGTGCAAAAACCTCGTATGATAATTATTTCTTCTCAAGTTATCATACACATACTTATCAAATACACAATAAGTGTTTTTACCAAACAGAACGTGCTGTTAAACATATATATTCCAAATTTCAGAACATTTCGACATTTAATTAAAAAGTTATACAGTTTTTTGTTTCTCCTGAAAAGTTACTGTTTTCTATATACGGGGTTATC
>Ga0224511_10003379_pt1 | contig 11449 bp, 6 predicted proteins | sample SF_May12_sed_USG_2_FD_169988 | JGI IMG/M metagenome (GOLD analysis project Ga0224511, IMG submission 169988) | Sediment microbial communities from San Francisco Bay, California, United States - SF_May12_sed_USGS_8_1 | ecosystem: Environmental > Aquatic > Marine > Sediment | place: USA...
GTTTTGTTGAAAAAATGTTGCAAATATGGCTGTGTTTATATAAATAAATGTTTGACCTATTGCGTTGAAACAGTTAAATAGCGTGACAATCGACACATTTAGTTGTCTCGGTGGTCTATAGGTAACGTATCAGACTGCGATGCGAGAGGTCCAGGGTTCGGTTCCCGGCTCTGGCAAAGATATTTATGTTTGCTTTTTTGTTTTGTTGCTTTATTTTTACTTTTTTTTAAAACCCAAACACTATATAAACTCGTATATTATGGAATTTTGCACTTTCTTTTGCATTGTTAATTCATTTACCATACCTACATGTATCATACTGCAAAATAAGTGGCCGATATTTAAGGGTATCAAGGGTATCAAGATACAGACCGAGCATCGTTAACAATCACCATAATAAAGGGAACTTTTTCAATTTATATCTAACCCTGCAAAACGTATTTTTATCAAGCGTAGGGCAGTAGTACTCATGGGCTGTATTTAAATCCTACATAAATGTTTTTAATATTTAAATCAGTTTATAATTGCATTTTCATCGTGTTGTAATTATCTGAAAAAAAAGGAAAGTTCTTAGAAAGCAAAGCTTGATTGGGGGAGCATTTTCAGTCTCGGGTTTATTGACGCTAATCATTAGTGGTAATGAAAAATGCCACACCAGTGATGCCTCTAGCGCATGTGCAAAACATACAATCCATGATCTCATAGGACAATTCCTTGCTTTCCCAGTGTCACGATACCTCTGTCAACAAACAAAATGGCATTAGCTATACCGATGACAATCAGTGTGTAATGAAGTGCATTCTGCTAGCCCGTTAGCGCTTTGATCATTACTTGATGATTCTATATGACAAAACAGCTGAACGTGGATTCATCTGACGAATGGGATAATTAGAAACAACACGATAAAGGAAAGGATGGGCATTGTGTCGCGTCACATTCCGTCTATTTATATCCAGCATTTTATCACATTAAATTATATACTTGTTTCGTGATAAAATGACAAATTTACTATTCGTGCACACATCTGTGCAAGACATGGTAATGGTCCATCTGACACTGTCTGTCGATCTGCTAAAAGTGTCAATTAAGATAGCGATGGTAAAGCTCTATATTTGTAGACGTTTTCAATGTCATAACAGCATACAGTGCCTCGCACTTCTAACGCAACCGGTGGATTATTCATCAAAGCATAACACGTCTACAATTAATTTCAATAAAAATGTACATGTAGTAAGTACAGTCATAGGTTCATATCCACAAAAAGTCATCGATCTCGCTTTTTATCTTTAACATTTTCCTAGCAAAGAAAATAGTACAATGTTATTACTAGCGATCAGGACATGCAGAACAATAAAATGCACGTGGAAATGTATTCATACAGAATCAATGATTTAAGGTAAATTATTTTAAAACAAATTAGTCGCAAACTGTCTCAACCTAAAATGTTAAAATTTTCACATTGTATATAGAGAAACTATCAATGCGAAGGTAATATTTATTCTGCAAGTCCGTTTGCACTTGAAACATTCAATGATTCTCTAGGACGATATGACTGAATGTTGGGTCGGCTTACTTATTTGACGATTTGTTGATTCTTAATAATATATGGAATATATGGTTAGAAAAGGATTTAAAATAAAATGTGTTTGTCTACTAAAACCCTATGAGATATTGCTCAAGTTATCAGTCAATCTCCCATTTTAATTCTTTAATGTTGAAAGCCAGCATCACTATCAGAATTACTCGTTTACTGTTAGGAACTACTCTTGTACTCCAATCAAATATCGTTATAATTTAGCTTAAAAATTATTAACGCACTACATTTAAGAACTACCTTATTCCGGTACCTTTCCTGATGAAAGAAACAAGGATGGTGAAAGGACAAAAATCGAACATTGTCATTCTGACATCTGAGTTTGCTGCAAAATGTGGAAGCCACTTGATACCGTCATTACAAAGATCGTTTAAGCTAAACGAATTCACTCCTAGTAATGTATTTTTACCAAGATATAATTGTATTTAACATGTACAAACTTACATTATTAAACAATTGAGGTCATAAATTTAAATAGGTTTTTCAACCATAGAACGTACTTAATAGTGTACTAGCACATTAAGGTGTGAGGTTTCAATTCTATGATGATGTCAGTGCACATGGAGACAAGTCGACTACTCCCACAACATATGTCTCCAGACATACGTTGAAAAGGCAAATCTGCTGACATTATAATAACAACATATGATAAAAATAGCCGTAGATAATAATTATTATTTAATTTGCTTAGGAAAGTTGTCCCAGGAGGGAAATGATTGATTCAAGCAACTCAAGCAATTATTCGGTCATTTGCAAAATAATTTAGACACACATGGGAATTTATCAAGCTTGGAAGTCAATTAGTTCGAAGACCTGTTTTGATAAATATCCACAAGCTCTTTAAGGAAGATTACGGCTTGTATAAACATTGTGTTAAAGTGCCATATAAGATACGGGCAAATTAGACATGATATATTGACCAATAACAGTGTATCAGCAATCACTGAAATCATATATTGTATTGACTCCTATAAATACATAAACAATGTTTTGTCTTCAATAAGTTATAGAAGTCGGACCACGGCAACGAAACCTGATCCCACAAATGTATTTAACTTTCTGGCTTATTATACACAGTCTCGTAAATATGTTTCCACAATACTCTCTCTTCGTAATTGCCAATTTCATAATTCGTGCATACGAATTGCCAAGACATGGTATTTTAGCATTTGATCGTGTCTGTTGGTAAATTATAAACGATAATGATATATTTATAGACGACTCCTATTTCATTGCAGTATGAAACAAGACTTCACCAGACGCTTCCCACGTAATATATTGTATATTGAACAAAAAAGTAGCAATCACCTTAATAAAGAGAAAATTTAATTTGTATAGTACTATGCAAAACTATAATTTTTTTCAAGCTTACCTAAGTAATATTTATGCGCTGCACTTTAATAGATCCTTAAAAGAGTATGTTTTTACCGCTGTAACTGTAAGACCGTTTATTTATAAAAATTACACACCACGGTTTTAAATAATTAAATCAGTCTTTTTTGTTTCATCGTGTTGTAATAATCTGAGAAAAAAAAAGTCTTACGGAAGCATTGCTTTCTTGGGGAAAATTTGAAGTCTCGGTTTTATTGAAGCTTATCATTAGTGGTAATGAAAAATGCCACACCACTGACGCCCCATAGCGCATGTGCAGAACTCTATTACCAAATGTAAACAACATACAGTCCATGATCCCATAGGACAATTCCATGCTTTCCCAGTGTCACAAGACCTCTGTCAACAAACAAAATGGCATTAGCTATACCGATGACAATCAGTGTGTAATGAAGTGCATTCTGCTAGCCCGTTAGCGCTAAGATCATTGCTTGATGATTCTGTATGACAAAACAGCTGAACGTGGATTCATCTGACGAATGGGATAATTAGAAACAACACAATAAAGGAAAGGATGGGCATTGTGTTGCGTCACATTCCGTCTATTTATACCCAACATTTTATCACATTAAATTACATACATGTTTCGTGATAAAATGACAAATTTATTATTCCTGCACACATCTGTGCATTACATGGTATTGGTCCATTTGACACTGTCTGTCAATCTGCTTAAACTGTGAAAACCAAAATATCGATGGTAAATCTCTTTATTTGTAGACGTTTTCAATTTCATACAGTGCCTCGCGCTTCTAACGCAACACGTGGATTATTCATCATAGCATAACACGTCTACAATAAATTTCAATGAAAATCTACATGTAGTAAGCACAATCATAGGTCCATATCAATTTTTTTATCGATCTCGCTTTTTATCTTTAACACTTTCCTAGCAAAGAAAATAGTACAATGTTATTAATAGCGATCAGGACAAGCAGAACAATTAAATGCACGTGGAAATGTATTCAATACAGAATCAATGATTTAAGGGCAATTATTTTAAAACAAATTTGTTACAAACTGTCTCAATCTAAAATGTTAGAATTTGACATTGTATATACAGAAACTATCAATGCTAGTGTAATGTTTATTCTGCAAGTCCGTTTGCACTTGAAACATTCAATGATTCTCTAGGACGATATGACTGAATGTTGGGTCTTCTTACTTATTGGATGATTTGTTGATTCTTAATCATATATGGACTATATGGTTAGAAAAGGATTTAAAATAAAATGTGTTTGTCTACAAAACCCCTATGAGATATTGCACAAGTTATCAGTCAATCTCCCATTTTAATTCTTTAATATTGAAAGCCAGTATCATTATCAGAATTACTCGTTTACTGCTAGGAGCTACTGTTGTTCTCCAATCAAATATCGTTATAATTTAGCTTAAAAATTAATTAACTCACTACATTTAAGAGGTTAAGCTTTCTCGAACCACTTTATTCCGGTACATTTTATGATTAAAGAAACAAGGATGGTGAAAGAAAAAATCTAACATTGTCATTCTGACATCTGAATGTGATGCTAAATGAAATGCGGAAGCCATTAAATACCGTCTTTAAGCTAAACGACTGCACTCCTAGAATTGTATTTTTACCACGATATCGTTGTATTTAACATGTAAAAACTGAAATTATTCACTAAGTGAGATCATAAATTAAATGAGGGTTGTCAACCATAGAACGATAGTTCTGTGTTTCAAATATCATACCAATGTCAGTTCATATCAAGCCAGATTTTGTTTTCTACTCCATACAACTCCATTTAACCATGCGTTGACAGGTTAAATTATGTCAAGACTTTTACAGACATTATACGACACGTAACTGCATCTGGAAAAAAAACATTCGTAAGTGATTACAATTCAATAATCTTATTTGTAAAAGAAAGGTTTACAGCAGGACTTAATTCGTTTATATAATGGCTTAGGAGCACTGTTGACAGAGAATATTTACAAATGAAGAGCTGTATGGTATTCGAGACACTCATCAGATGTCGGCGACAAATGCGACAAAACAACTGCCTGAAAAATAATGTTTTAAGAAGAAGAACGTTTTTTCCGTACTACGCATTAAAAGCAAATAATTTATGTTGACATTTTTAAAATAAACTTAAATGTTATTTTTTAATATTTAAGTGTTTAAGATTAACGGTCTGTAGATTGTTTCCCTAAAGAACCGTGAAATCATTTCATTTCACGTTCACAGCATTTCCTGGTTTGACGACGAGGTACATGTTTGTGGACACTTGATTGCATGGATTTTCAAATAAAGCGCAAAAAATATTATCAAAGTAAAAAAGATTTCGATAGAATCTCAAATTTCTAGATTGCAATACCCAAGAAATACATGAAAGTAAATGTCCAAAGACATTTCGTTTTAATACGAGCTCTTGACACGCCTGTCCTTAAAATATTTTCATTTTACACCTCACTTGTCAAAAACAATAATTATTATAGAATATGTTTTATGTTTATACTATTCATAACGTTGAGTAAGTGTTATAAAAATGACAATGGAAATTAAAACTATTATGCACAATTGTTTTTGTACGACATTTGGTATGTTGTCGAAAAACAGTAATACACACATCGTGCTTGGCATCAATATCAGACATTTCATCTCATTGTCGAAAAAAACCGGTATGCATTCCTACAACAAGCTTTGTAGAGCTGAAAAAATGGTGCAATTTGAGTTTCTCCAGTTTTCACGTTGAAATGCCAATGCACTTAGTGGATTGCTGGGATGTTTTCTGGCACATCATGGATGTTCTGATGTAAATTGGGTCCAGGTCAAGAGTCATGCTGTATTTGCGTTTGCTCGGAATTTGTGTTCAAGACAATAAACATAATCGTGTCAAGCTTTGCTTTGCATGGTCAACAGTCGTGATCAAGGTCAAGAAACCTGTTGTGTTTGTGTTTTCTCACGTCTTGTGCACAAGATACCTCAAATATACTCATGTAAAGTGTTGTTTGGCCTTGGCTGTTTAGACATCTGTCCTTTGTTTTAACATGATCACATGTAATGATTATTATTATTTAAACTTGTAGCTAAATAAGTTATATTATTATTATACACGTATTACGAACTTGTAAAACGAATCATAATTACACAATCTGTTTTTATTTATGACGATGACATTATTATTAAATTAACGTGACGTACAAAATATTCAAACCAATTTGAATAAATGAGAACATGCCCGATACGTCTGAATGCTGTGTCATCTGACTGTTGGAAGTAATTGTCTGTTTAAGGAATGACAGGTTGTTAGAGAAGACATGACCCCCTCATAATCCCCATGATAAAATGCTGAGGTAAGATAAACCGAAATAAGAGATGTTAATATTACGCAAACAACCGATCTTAAATTCCCATCTTTTATATCAGCAGGACTGTATCAATACTAGGAATATTTGCAGCTAATAGTCTTGTAAAATTTAGAAGAAAAAAAAACGTTTCTGATGTTGTGTGAAATTATGGTACGTTCTAAAATAAAAGACAGAATTTGCACTTTCGAACGCTTTCATATAGTCTCTGTTAAAATAATGTAAAATAACTATTCTTTTTTTATGTATTTTTCACTCATCTGTTCAAGAGATTTGTATGGACTGTATGACTCTGTCTGGGCATCTAACAATAGAAACTGGGATGGTTTAACTGGTGCCATCTCGAACATTAGCAGACGATTATTGCGTGTATTGCACTATGAAATGCAGCACTTTGCAAGAATCCATTACAACTAAAAGAATGTACATCTAATTTTGGTGTATCTTTTACATGGATTGTCTCCTACTAATCAAGTTACATGCGAAAGATAACTAAGTACGACACGAAACCACTTTAGAAAGTCATTAAAAACTGCTACCATTTAATAATACACAAACTCAATTTTAAGGTATTTGTTTAATTTTACGACGATATCAATGCACACCCAGACATGTTTTGTTTCTGAGTCTAATACTACCTCGACCAATAATTCCGTGCAAAGACATACAATTCACTGAAAATATGAATTGAAAAGTTGTTCACAGAAAATATGTTGCAAACGATGTAGACAAAAACTGATGAAAGGGAACGCCATCAGGAAGCATAGCCTGCACGAGAAAACAGCAGCCTCGGTTTTATTGAAGCTGTTCGTCAGAAGTAATGAAAGATGCCACACCACTGACGCCCCCTAGCGCATGAGCGGAACTCCATTTTCAAATGTAAACAACATACATGTACACTCCATGATCCCTGAGGACCAGAAAAATATGACTACACAATGATGGAGTACGGGGCGACTTTTTACAGCCGCCACACAGGCACTAAACAACAGCTGTAGTAAGTAATATTAAACTGATGAAAGCCCTCAGGAAGCATAGCCTGCACGAGAAAACAGCAGCCTCGGTTTTATTGAAGCTGTTCATATAATAAACTGTACAAGTCAAGTTTAAGGGCACCATGACAAAACGGCCCGTACGCAAAACACACGAAACATGCAGAACAACAAGACGTAACAAACATTCAGAACAAACATTTTTTGTGTTTTTTTTCTCTCCATCTTTATTGATATTTAATATTTATTAAAATGATTTCTCGAAGAAATGTTAAGATACTGTCTTAGTACGGTCAACGACTTGCATTGGGGATTTAAACCAGTGTTAACATATAGCAAACCTCACTCTTTGTCAACATTTATTGGAGAATCAAACAAAAACGAAATACATTTACCTATTCTACCCAGGCCACTATCCTGTGTAAATGAAAAATGGCCTTTGCTGACACTGCAATAACAACATTCGATAAAAATACGCAGGAACTATTAATTATTATGTAATTGGCTTAGGAAAAGTTGCCCCAGAAGTAATATGATTCGAGTTAATGTATTCGGTAGTCGATCATTTGTATACAAGGTTTAAGTCCTCCCATGTAACTCTATGACAAAATCCTCAGAAACAAAACCGTCTGAAGACAGATGTCAATAAATCTCTGAAAGCTACTTTGGGGAAGATAACAGCTTGAATAAACATTATGTTAAATGTCATAAAACATAAAACCAAATTAGCTATTTATACTATAGCACAATAACAACCGATCGAAAGGGTGTGATTGAACTGAAATATCGGTTCCATACAACTCAGAACCCTGATTAAGAAAGACAATTGTTCGATATATATGTATAAACATTGTGATGTACTAAGATGCCAACAAAACAGATACTGCATTGACCCAATATCAACCGATCGAACACCACCATCACATATCAGTGACACTATAAGTGCTGAAATAATGGATAACTGCTAGTACAATGTAAATACAATTGTGAGCGACTTTCTTTGTAAAGCAACTTTGTAAGACTTTCTTAGCCTTCCGTATGACCTTGTAACATGCATTATTTTAAATACAATTCATACCATTAATTGGTATATATACACGTTAGTGTTTAGAGGCAGGTATTGTCACATAAACTGAGACACGCAGACTTATTATGTTAAACAAGTAAGCCACTTCGCGTCATGTCAGTTTAAGTAATGTTTGATTTGCAGTGTATAATGTGCCATGCGTCTCCAAAAAAACCCGAATAAAAATGTAAATTGCTAATTGTCACGAAAGTACAGCAGACAATTTCTACATTTAAGGAATACACAGTTTCGCAAAACTTAAATCTCTTCCCCTTTCTGGTCGTTTCTTTTGTTTGTATAATAAGGCTTTTGACAAACAGGAAGTACACTTTCTTTTGTATGTACTAGGACTGATTGTCTCCTCACAATCATAACCCTAATCCATTGGATAAAAATTGACCATGAACTGTTATAAATGATCATGATTGACAGTTGGGGAACTGTCCATTATACCGAGTTCAGTAATGTTTTGTTCTGTTACATAATTTATAGGTTCATTGCTGGCCACAATCCCTGAAATCTGTTTATTAAAACAATATTACAGTAAGAATTTCACCTTAATATAATTTCTCACAATAGAACACACGACAAATTTATTGTTATTTAAGTTTATGGTCAGGTTCATAACTCTATCAATATGCACAGGATACAACTGACCTTGAATAAGTGTTCATTTTTTAATGGCCGGTACTAATATAATGAATAGGGGTTGCTGTTTAGAAACTCTCTTGTCAAAACAATCAAATTCCATTGAAATCGCCTTTAATATTAAAAATATTTTTTAGCTCACCTGAGCACGACGTGCTCAGTGAGCTTTTGTGATCCTTCAATGTCCGTCGTCCGTCGTCCGGCGTCCGTGCGTCCGTCCGTCAGTGCGTCAACAATTTCTTTAAACAACATCTCCCCTGAAACCGCTTTTTGGAGTTTGACCAAACTTTACAGGAATGATCCCTGGGTGGTCCCCTATCAAAATTGTTCAAACCGTTCCAGTTGGTTGCATAAGTAGGTCATGGGGTCAATAAATAGATTTTTGAAATGAAACTTTCAAAAATCTTTTTGTCAGAAACTACAAGGCACAGAGCTTTCATATTTGGTATAAAGCATCATCTAGAGATCCTCTACCAAAGTTGTTCAAATTAGGCCCCTGGGATCAAAATTGACCCCGCCCCGGGGGTCAAAATTTTACATTGAATTATATAAGGAAAACTTCAAACGACATCTTCTCTTGAACTACTAAAGGGAATTTGATTAAACTTTACAGGAATGATCCCTGGGTGGTCCCCTATCATAGTTGTTCAAACCGTTCCAGTTAGTTGCATAAGTAGGTCACGGGGTCAATAAATAGGTTTTAAAATGAAACATTCAAACATTTTATTGTCTGAAACAACAAGGCCTAGAGCGTTCATATTTGGTAAATAGCATCATCTAGAGGTCCTCTTCCAAAGTTGTTCAAATTATGCTCCTGGGGTCAAAATTGACCCCGCCTCGGGGGTCACAATTTTACATTAATTTATATAAGGAAAAGTTCAAACGACATCTTCTCTTTTACCGCAAATGGGAATTTGACCAAACTTCACAGGAATTATCCCTGGGTGGTCCCCTATCAAAGTTGTTCAAACCGTTCCAGTTGGTTGCATAAGTAGGTCATGGGGTCAATAAATAGGTTTTAAAATGAAACATTAAAAAATCTTCTTGTCTGAAACTACAAGGCCCAGTGCTTTCATATTTAATATATAACATCATCAAAAGGTCCTCTACCAAAGTTGTTCAAATTATGCCCCTGAGGTTCTCTATTTTTGGCTCCACTGTGACCTTTGACCTTTTCCTCAGGTGAGCGACCTAGGGCCCTCTGGGCCCTCTTGTTAAATTAAAGGCGGATTTGCTTTAATAAGCGTCTTTCTACCGGTTTCGTTCCAAATATAATAATAATATGGCTTATAAATACACTTCTATATCTGGTGATTTGAATGCAGAAATCTAGTAAAATGATTCAGATATCTCGTGTAATTGGAGACCATGCATGCGTTGCTATACGTTAAGACAACAAACACCTTCATGATACCGTCTTTATAAGAATACATAACAGCTAGAAAAGACACACCTAAAGTGGTGTATTTTCACATTGATCATCATACAGACACTCGTGTTACATGTGTATAACTGATGTCATGAAACAACTGATGCCATGAAACCTCTGAATGACAAAATATGTCAATGAACAACGTGATTTTGAAACACCTGAGGTCACGAAACAACACACTAGCACCGTACGTTCCGTATTTGATTAAATCCCATGCCAATGTCAGGGCACATCAAGTCAGGTTTTGTCTCTGGTTCTACTCCAATGCCATATATTTCTCCTTAAAATGACATGCATTATAAAGGCAAATTGTCGCTATACCTTTGCTGACATTATGATAACTCCATCTGATGAAGCGACTTCGAGAATAAACATTATTCAATAATCGTATTTGCCTGAAATATGATGTTGTCCTAAAGAAATTGATTTGAATATATAAAAGCTCGGAAATGCTAGTGTCGCCGGCGGCAACCATTGACAATTAAGTATGGCCGTTGTTGAGTAACTTGTAACAAAGTATGTGACAAAATACAATGATCAAAACTCGAACATAGCTGTTGGGAAAATGATAGTATTTTTAATTTTCGTCTGTATTCTGATGTTGAGGTTATGTGTTTAAGTCCGTATGACAATGAAGTATGCCAATGTTTCAAGGTCTGTAGAATATTTGCTTTTGGGGCAACAACATTAAACATTATGGAATGACTTTGCAATGTCACTATTTATTATTTTGTATTTGCGTTTAATTAATAGTTTTAATGAAGAAAATGCAGCACATTGCGAAACAACTATGTACAACCATATTTTGACATGTATGGTGTTTCGGTTTGGACGTCAGTTGTGGCAAAATACGTTAGTCATACACATCATAAGCTCTTGAATTAAAGGCTGTCGCTACAGTTTCATGAAAAATTTCCCAATAATAGATTTTATTCAAACTTTTTGTATGTCAAGAACATGATGTTAGACAATGAAAAAGCAAATAAAAATAA
>Ga0224511_10003380_pt1 | contig 11448 bp, 6 predicted proteins | sample SF_May12_sed_USG_2_FD_169988 | JGI IMG/M metagenome (GOLD analysis project Ga0224511, IMG submission 169988) | Sediment microbial communities from San Francisco Bay, California, United States - SF_May12_sed_USGS_8_1 | ecosystem: Environmental > Aquatic > Marine > Sediment | place: USA...
TGTACATCACTGCTTCTGTAAAATCCTTTAGACTAAAGTCATACCATTTGTACCCCTCACGTTTGAAGGCTAGAACTGCGTTCGGTCCCAGCCATATATCACCATTGGTACGAGGGGTAAAGTGGAAGCCAAGGAAGGGAAATTTAGGATCTGGTACCTGCAATAGAAAAATACAGTATAACAGTTAACATACTTGACGATTACCATAGTTCCAACCAGTAGATAGGGGTTACGGTCACTCCACGGTTGTCCAAAATCCACTTCTCCTTTCTCATTAAAAGTAATCCAGTTCTCGTGCAATATGGTTTAGGTTGATTGACCCCAACATCCCAAGACATCGACTCCTGGCTGTCCAGACCCATATCTTGGCATTGGATCAAGATCATCCCGAGCAAGCAAGTGAAGATGATGCTTGTGCAATTTTCCCTTACTATAAACTATTCCAAGCACAAGTCAGATTTCCCCGTGTCCTTTTTGAGTGGGAAAGCTGAACATTACCACAACAATAAAGTTTCAATGACCGCGAGTTGTGCAGGACTTCACCGGTGAGAGGTAAAATACACTTCATTTGTAACCTATGATAATACTTCTAATCTTTGTGAAATGCCTCATGATACAAGTGTCAAACCACTGAGATGAGATAACAGCCACCTTACCGGGTATATGTTGCCTTTGACCAGATGTTGTTTGTCTTTGTTGAGTACCAGGTAATCGCCTCTAAATGGTACTATCTTAGGTAGGGGATCACAGCCAGACATTACTGCTAACTTATCAGAATAGAGACCACCACACGCAATCACATATCGGGTTCGAAGCTGGAAGTCCTGCAACACATAACTAGCCATGCTGTCGATGCGATAAACCATCGCCCAAACAGTTGGTAAACAATTTGTTATGAAATGGTAGGAGCCGAGAATCATGTGAGGAGCTCATACTCCCATCATAAGCCCAGCATGGCCATGGTTTGTGCCCAGGGTCTAATAAGCTCGACCCAAGTGCTTTAATCATCGGGCTGTCTGACTATCCCAACCAAACTGTGCCTTTGGGTGAAGATCTAACCTTTCCTTTTCCTGATATAGACACAGATGTCCCATCATTCCCATCCGTCGATCCAAAACCACAGACCTCATACTCTAAATATGTCTGGCCACCGTCATCAGTAAAAAGACTTGCCAGCTTTTTGGTGACTCCAGCATAGTCTGCAATGCCAGTGTGTGGAGAGTGGATAGCTCGACGTCCCTACAAAAACAGCGATGAACCTATAAATAACGGCCTCAGCCATTGGCAGGGCGCACCAAGCATGGTCAATCCAGACTGCAGTTTTCCGCCCCAGCCATTGGCAGGGCACCTCAAGCATGGTCCATCCAGACTGCAGTTTTCTGATGAGTTAGAAACATGTTGGAAAACACCTTTCAAAGGGAAAACACCTCCAACATCCCTATCTTGTTGGTGCGGCTATCTCTGGATACAATGATTGCCATGGCTCTTTTAGGATTGACATATTTCACCCTCCGGTCATCTTACAAGTATTTAGACCCTGCAACGACCTTGAGTAAAGAGTCACTGTAAACAGTCTAACCTGACAATATGGTTCAATGTCTTTGATTTGATCTTTCTCCACAAGTCTGACATCTGGAACATTGTTTATCTTAGCTCGCTCATACAGAGTTTCCAAGCGTGACAGCTCGCTGTCTTCTGTAGCCACTATGAGCTAAAGACAAAAACGAAATCCGAGTGTGAATGACACTTTTACAACGTTTATCACTCCTGGACACACTGCCATGATTGCTATTGAAATATGGTAGCCATTATAGAACAACTAGCATAGCTTGTGGGGTTTTCTTTAAACACTGATAAGATTAGCATAAAAAGTGGCAGAAACAATTCGCAACATAAATACACATGCCAACACAAGGATGGGCCATCGTTATGGCTGATTCGGTTCATGGCATAACAAAACTACGGTGGAATTTTGTGTTAGACATTGTGGTTCAGGCGACCTAATCTCTTGCTTAACTCAGCAAAAATAGTGGCACTAGAGAGAAAATGATTTTTGCATGATTACTTTATGAATAGGCTTAACCATTTTTAATGTATTTTAAGTCTAGCGTCTTTTCTTTTATCTTTATTTTCCTTTCATTCCAAGTCTTTCAATACTGCCCACCGCGAGATAAGAAGTGAAAATAAACTACACTACACTGCACTGCACTACACTACACTACCGAAGAAGAATGAACCACTGATATTGACAGATTTCGCCTCACCTTACCACAGCGACTGTGAGTTATATCATGTTTCTCACAGAATGCGTACATCCTGTGTAATCCATCAACACACAGCTTAGCCATAAGTGAACCCGGTTGGTAGTAAATACCAGCATGTATGACTCCGCTGCTGTTACCACTCTGATGCACCGCTGCAAGAACAGGAAATCCTACCAACTGACTGCTCAAACAAGACCATTGCTCAAAATAAAATCAGCAAGTCTCATGAATTTTTAGTCGAATTTGTGTATTAGGTCTGAGCGAATTCAATCAAGATTTCTCCACATCAACCAAGCACTGAGCAACTTAGTGGCTCAATAGTGAGTTCTTTATTTTAGTTTTTATAGTCACATATAAGAAACCCACCGAAGTCTGCTTCTTTCTCCACCAGTGCAAGTTTGAGCATAGGATATCTTGTTTGGATTTCTCTAGCAGTCGCTGCGCCAACAATCCCTCCTCCAACAATCACGACATCATAGGCATGCTTGCCCCTTGGGGCTCGGTCTGTTGCATCAGAGCTCAAAGGTCTAATGAGTTATGATAACAAGAGAAAAGCTGACGTATAATGTAAAAATGAAAGAATAATCGCGGTTGAGATGAGTTCTGTTGGATCGCAGCTACTTAAAATATTGCCATGTGGGATGCGGCAGCGTGTGGCCACCTCATCCGGATAGTAGTAGGACTGGGGGTGTCACTAGTTCTCAGAATGTTTATAACTGAGACATGATTTGCGAGGTGTCAGACTCTGTTCATATAAAAGTGACAGTAGAGATTTAGAACAAGCAATCAATAAATTCATATACACTGGGTGAAACGGACACCATCATATAACGTGGGGGTGTTGCACGCGTTACCTCTGCAGAAAATGGTTCTGTTGGGCTCTGTAGTTGCAGTTGTATTTGTTGCAGCAATATGAACATCGTTGTACGCTACCACTCACCAACTGCGTGCTCCACCTAGGTGTGAAAAGCAACCTTTTAGTAAGTCTCATGTTCTCGACCAGATGAAACGGCTACACCAACGGGCTACCAAATTAGAACAAAAACTGACAAACTGTTGCGCTGATAAGCATCACGACGCACCACAAGGGTCGTTTTCCGCTTTCGCTTTAGGAGCTCCTCCTATTTAGCCTTTAACACGCATATACAAAAGTTTATCTGATGACTAAATGTCATTATGACGTTGTATGAGAGTTAATCTTCGGAGGTTTCACGTGCATTAAATAATTCAGTATATACAGCATCCATTTTACTTAGCGATTTTGGGTATTTAGCAAAAGAGAAAGCAAAATAAAGTTTCCCACAATGCACCATTTTCAAAATGGAGTAAAGGTGATCCAACGATTTCTTTTCTATTTCGGATTGTGCTGAAAAGTAAGGGAGCGAGTTTATCCTGTTACTGAACAGACTGAACCCAACACTTGAGAGGAGAACAGCATGAAAATCCTAAAACCTCCGTGGATTAATCACGATGGTATGTTTTGATGCGCCGACCATGACATGCTTATATGTTATAAACTGAATGAATGATTCGATCAATCATTCAATGATCTCAAATTCAATGTATGTATGAACTATGAGTATGACTATGAATCATAGTCATACTCATAGTTCATACATTGAATTGAATAGTATGATTTCTTGTCATTCATTTATTATTATATCATTATCATCATTTTTTATTCATCAGTTCATGATTTACTTTAAAGTTTAAAGAGGACGAATGCAAACCGGCAACTATTCGTTAAATAAGTCAGTTGCGAACACCAGAAAGTAGAAACAGATACAGAATCAATTCGAAAATGTCGATTCCGAGACGGAAAGTGCGCGCATGCAATTGCAAACACTGAATGACTGATGACTGAAACAGCAAAGTATGCAACCAATTTCAATCAAGTACACAGGACTGAAAATACTAAAATACAGGATCCGATTCAGTGAATAAATGAATGACAAATGAGTGAATGATTGAAACTTCACTTACTGAGTTAGAATAAAGCAACATCAACGGATCGGTCACAGGCAGTAATTCCTTTATTGGGTTGATTGAGGCTGTGATTCTAATCTACAGAAATTCGTTTAGTAGTAGAAAACTACCGCATGTAGTAGCGAGCTGATTCAGTGATTATTATAATATAATTATCAATCATGACTGATACATCACACTTTCACTGGGTGGGTTTAATGTCTATACAGGGAAGACTGAGGCGGCTGTGACAAATTTTAATTTATGATAAAGCTATGCACTTTCAGTATTTTATTTGTAATAAGGTGATTTAGTTCGCTCAGCATATTCAGTATGCATTAGATTTGGTAAACAGAATCAACCTACTGCTCGGTTACAATCCTAAACTACTAGTGAAATGTCTCGTTCTTAGGGTGCCAGGATAGCCTTGTAGTAAAAGCTTGGATCTGCAATCTAAGGATTGCAGGTTCGAGCCTCACTGCCGGTGGGGTGTTTTTCTGGTGTGGGCCCATCACTTCACATTCCTCGTCTTGGATCACCACGGTAAAAAAATGGAGGTCCTAACTAGTGGATAATTAGGGTCAAAAATAATTCCACGGTTGTTAAAGATCCACCTCTCCCTTCTCGCTAAGAGCAGTCGAATTTCGGCGGGTGATGTGTAAACTTACCTAGGTTGACTGACTCCCAACCTGGAGTGATGATACTGACCCGCACGTGGTGCTCCATGCTTAGCCATCACTGGTAAAAAACAAGTATCTAACCCGGCAACTTTTCCATACGCGAGAACAGAAGAAGATCTCGTTCTTTCCATGGCTGATGAGCCAGCGTTGACTGTTGCCAAATCTTAGTACCTTATTCTTTAAATTTATATTTAGGTAAGCCCATCTACTCCATCGATGTTCATCCTGATGGCAGTAGATTTGTGACCGCTGGTCAAGGAGAATCATCAGGTCGAATCACTGTGTGGAATGTCTCCGCTGTTGTGGATGCGGTTAAAGAAAAGGATTCCAGTGTGCCGAAGATGCTTTGTCAGATGGACAATCACTATGCATGCGTTAACTGTGTTCGCTGGAGTTGGAATGGAACATGGCTTGCCTCTGCTGGTGATGATAAATTGATTATGATTTGGAGGTTAGTCGGCCCTAGTCAGTGTGTCACACATTTGAGCCCATTCTGTACCCGTTCAATTTAATTAAGAAAGCCTATGTTATGATATTGAACGTCCATACTAGAAGTTAAATGAGTTAAACGAAAACAAGATATTATCTTGCTTAATGATCAAAGGCAATTTGGTTTGCCAACCAAAGCCAACTCTCCTGTGACAGTATTGCACAGTAATGCACCATTGGGGTTGTAAAGACTATAGAGGGATAGTGAAATAGCTCATGACTGGAGAGGTTAGGAACCAAACGGTTACCGGCAACGGTTACCTTTCTGCGCGATATACGTAGTAGAAATGTCAGTGACCAAAAGAATTTCCCAGATGACTCCTAATCGTTAGCAAAACCGGTAGGATTCTCTAAATGGTTACAGCTCCCATTACTATTATTATCTTGTTATACTCACCATGACCTTGGTGAAACGTACATGGGCGTCTTGTTCGAAGTCTTAGGGAAGATATGTGGCTTTATTCATTGCGATAGCGGTATCCCATGTGGCCAAAAACCCATCATAAAAATGAGTCTGTAAATCGAGTTTCCTATCGTACAATTCTAAGCTGTAGTAGCTACAGAAACTGTGCGAAAACGAAATGGCAACTGAGACATTCACGGAAGTGAATCAGGTGACCTCCCCACTTTCACCATGGTCGGTTTTAGACGTGCCACTCTGAGGACTAGACGTTCCCACCATCAGTCAATTTTCTAGGTTTGCTGGCGGAGCTTCTAAAACATTTGGCAGTGGTCAGGATAACATTGAGACGTGGCGGTGCACACATACCCTGAGGGGCCACACCGGCGATGTCCTGGATCTGGCTTGGTCTCATCACGATCAATATCTAGCTAGCTGCAGTGTGGATAACACTGTCATCATATGGAATGCTCTAAAACTTCCAGGTTAGCTTTTGGTCCAGCTCGTCTATGTTTACTCTTAATTTTCGGAGCCAATCGTTGAGAAAGACTCTCTGAAAGTTGTACATTTTACGCGGTGATGAGAGGTATGGATGGCTCCATCGACTGTTATCGGCAAGACCTCTGTCCATGCTAAGAACTTGTGGACTGTTCAATATAGGTTGTACAATTTATATTACAATGGAAATACAGCCCCCATATGGTCAGTTGACTTGAGCTCTTTGTGGGTAAAACCCCAAGTACCATTAATCAGTATGATTTTCTAATTAGAAATCAGAAGCCCGCATTGTCTACTTGGTATTGCAGAGCAAGTACGGGTTTTAAAAGGACACACCAGTTTGGTGAAAGGGGTCACATGGGACCCAATAGGAAAATATCTAGCATCACAGTCCGACGATAAAAGCATAATTGTTTGGCGAACTCATGACTGGCAGCGCGAGGAGACGATAACTAAACCGTTTGATGAGGCTGGTGGTACAACTCATATATTACGGCTGGGATGGAGTCCAGATGGCAGTTATATGGTGAGTCTGTCATGCCTACAGTAATTCATTGGTGAATACTTGAAATGCTTTTAATGAGGTAATGCTACTCGGTGCAAAACTGAACCCCAATGGTGATTCCGCATGTGTTGCTGCTTTTAGGTATCGGCCCACGCAATGAACAACATGGGACCGACGGCTCAGATCATTAACCGGTCTGATTGGACAACCGATATCGATTTTGTTGGACACCGCAAAGCCGTCACATGTGTGGTAAGTGACGAACGCATTTGTCTATCAAAATGTTTTCTGTATATAATACAAGAACGAACTCTCCCCTCACGCTGTGTGATTTTGTTTGTTTGTTTTTATAAGAGATTTAATCAACGTATTTTCTGGAGAAAAGTACAGAAAGGATCTAAAGACAAACTGATTAACTACTGCTGCTGTGCCGTGGGCAGTCGGGATGCCTCTTGCTCTGTCTGGGTGAGTCATCATACCCCGCGTGATGCCGCATCCGCTAAAGTAGGTGACCAACCCCTGACAATAAGCCATGGGGAATGGCAACGGCAAAGCCAGCAAGTTGGATAGAGCTTTAGCAATAAAAACTGTATTTGTTTTTACAACCCCCCTCCTTAGAGTTATCCTCCTCAATTGCCCTTAGTTATCCTACAGTCGTGGACCATTTTGTAAACAAGGATTTGCCTTAAAGGGGTTAGGTCACGGTCGAGGGTAGACACACTTTCGGAGTTATGTCCCCCATTCTTAAAGGGTCATTGCAGCGATAGTGAGTGGTCTTTCTCTAGAAGCGATGATCGATCACTCGAATAACTACAACCCCAATGGCCCAAATATAAATGAAATGGGATTTAGTTACTAAAACTTGGTAACCTAATGATCCTTTCTCCCTCATAACATTGAGAAAAACTCAAAACGTAATATTGGAAAAAACTGAAGTTATAAAAAGTGTTTTGCTGGGTTTTCCCTAGTCCTAAATAGAGGCCGTTGCATTCGAGCCTCTATCATTGCGCAATAATGGCACTGACAAGAGGTGAAAAACTGCGCCCTGAAACCTATTTCTCTATTTTTGTTGAGCATTTTCTTTATTCAGACTTGTGCAACTACAGGTCTAGTATGCATATGCAAGAGATTTTCCCAAACATCAGCGTGCAGGCCGAGAAATCAATGCAAACACCAACAGCTTTGTGTTAATTTTCTATCTCGAGGCCAATACTGTTGCGTCGATGGTCTGAAAAGTGCTTCGCTGAGGGCTCTTAGAATGCGCATTGGAGAGAGAAGTGAAGGATAACTACGGAACCACCATGATTGATAACAATGCTGTAACTTTTTGCAGTTGACTTCCCTAAGAAGGCCATTGGTAGTGGTTCATGACATGTTCAATAACTCAATACTTGATATGGCATGGTAAGTTATTCAGCTGCCTGCTAACAGCCTGCTAAACGTAGGAACAGATTTATCAAAAGTGCTCTGTTTGCACCCAGAGGCATTTGCTTTGTTTAGTTTTTGGTTTTGGCTAGCAATGTATTCCTTGACCATCATTTCGGTTTGATTTTATTTAGTATAAACCAAACAGGTAAAATCATAGGTGTAGTGATAGCAACTGAATATTATTTGTGTATGTTATTTCAACCATTTGCTGTAGGAACAAAGAAGGGAACAGGTTATTTGTCTGCTCCTCGGATGGTACTGTTGGTCTGCTGGAGTTCTCAGAAGCAGAGATTGGCAAGCCCTTATCTGAAGATGATAAGGTAGGTATAATTATATCAGCATGTATATAATCTTTGTCTCGTTTGAGCATTTCTATGTGTTACATGTCTATGGGCAGAAGGGCTTTTCTTGGCTGCAAGCTTTGCACGCCTTGAGTTTTTACCGATATATTAAAGGCATGTCTATTGCGCAAACAGTTTTCTAGTTGATCCATGGCTGATGTGTCCCGCATATGCTACCCCATGCCGATTTAAGTTGTAACAATATCCACTCACATGTATGAAGCTTGGCTTGTGTTGTCATGAAGGGTTCGGGATATACCAAGTGTTTCTCAGACTGTATATCTGTTTGCCAGGTGAAGTTGATGTGTAAGATGTATGGCAAGTCTGCAGTGTTGAATGGTTCCACCCCTACTAAAATCATTGAGAGTGCAGCTCTTCTCAAATTACACCAACAGACTCCAGTTCAAATAACCAACGGATCCTCCGCAGCCATGGTGGCTGTAACCAATGGCATCCATAATAATAAACAGGTGGGTTGATGCTGCCAGGATGGGCTTTTGAGTCCAGAGGCCTAATAGTTTGTTTTGGGTACAAGCTGTAACTGCTTGTTTGGTTGCAGGTCTCATCAAACAAGGAGAATTCTTCACATTTCCATGCAGCCGTCAGTGTAAGCATATCCACCTCTCTCTCTCTCTCTTCTTTTCTCGCGTAGAAGGCGCATTTTCCGGAATTATAAAATGTTATACGTTTGAATGTTGTAGGCTCCAAGCAAACAGATAGAGACAAGAACAGAGGATGGTCGGAGGAGGATAACCCCCATCTTTCTTTCCCCTCCTCCTGCCGTGGCGTAAGTAACCTATTATTTTGCTATCATTCTGCCCAGGAGCTTGCTCATCCTATTTACCAGGGCTTCTAAGCCGCGAGGTTGTTAGGGGGAGTACAACCTGTAAATTTTAAATGAGGAGCTCACACTTACAGTGGCAGTCTGGTGGCATACTAGCTGTCCTGTTATCCTTTCTTATTGATCTCGGCATTGACAGTGGTTGTTTATAGAAAATTGATGATTTTTTTAATGTTCACAGCAGCGATTGTGTGATCCTGTGGGTACCAGATTATAGCCAACTCTGACATATATTACAGAGATTTGGCACCACCTCAGCCTATTTTCTCATCAACTAAAGAAGCAACAAAGATTGTGATTGAACACGCCTCACCATCAGCAGCATCAAACATGTCGGCATCTAACCTACCAAACGGTAGTCAAGACATGGATGACATGGACATGGCCACACTAAAGCCAATGTCTGCAGCGCAAGCCATCAATCTGTCACCAAAGAAGAAAACAAATGAAGAGTAGGTTGCATTTTTGGTCGAATTGGTTTTATTTTGATTTCATCTTGAAAATCATCTCATTGTTTTTCCATGTCTATATTTCTATTGCAGTGTTATGGAATCATGCTGTAATATTGGCTAATCCCCTGAAGAGTTATTCTAACTACTCATTTTAATGTACTCGTTCATCCATTTTGCAGACCCAAACCCAAGTCAGCGACTGCCTCCAAGTCAACACCAAAAGAAACAATTAATCGGGTTCCGGTTAAGAGGAAAGCCCCGCCTCCTCAGACGAGTAAGAAGAAAGCAGCGGAAGCTCCCAGTCCGGCACCCAGCACATCAGAGGTGAGAGTCTTCGCCTAGCTGAGGCTAGCCAGCATAAAATCTCCCGAGTGAAGTGAGCAGTTAAATCACAAACAAGTAAAGAAGGATAAATAAATATTTGCACAGCACTGGATCCATAATTGATGCCGTGTGGAGTCCCAACTGCTTTCATCCATAACATATTTATTTGCTTTAGTCAGCGGATGACACATGTAAACCTGGTAATAGGCATCCCTGCATCACTGTTCTATCCATGAAAGGGTGATGAGGGGACAGTAATATCACCACATGAAGTATAAAGCTTCCGCAGTTTTACTTTTTGCTAAGCTCGCTACTAGCATTAACCTACAATAGTAGTAAATCTGAATACCTGTGGCTTGAACTCAATCAGTAAGTGGATCCTGACTGCACTCGTAACCAACTGAAACTTGTGTCATCGGTTTAGACTTTTGACAACTTCAATCTCAATATTAAACTACCTATGTCTAGTCAGCTCCCTGGTATTGATAGTACCTCATTGTCGCTCGTTGAATAGTGATCTGAATCTTTTGTAGCGGAGGGAAGAAAGTGACCCCGTCCAGACGATGATAGTTCGTGAACCGGTACTCAAACCATTGGGGCTAACTGCACCATCTGTTAGGAAGACCTTTATGAAGGAGGTAAATACTGTGACAGCTTGCTTGTAAAATATTGTATTTGGTCACCAGGATCTGTATGTCGCTGGACAAAAAGTACCATTATGGTATGATGGTAATAGTGGTGAGAAAATTTCACTCCATTTAAAATACCCTGAATTCAAGGCTGAGGAGGTCAGCTAAATAAGATGGCCTAGTGCCTGTACAAAACCGTAAATAGACATAGATGAAATGTTTACCTGCTGCTCATGCTTGCTTACCGTACTGTTGCAGGGGAAAGATGAAGATCTTAAATTACTTTTATCAGTTACCAACAGCATCACCGTCACATCTACTAACACTGTACACAAACTACAATGCCAAATCGGGGACAAAACCTGGTCAACCCTGTGCAATACTCCTATTCTGGATGCAAAAGCCAGTCGGTGAGTATATTCACTACCGGTGTTAAGCAGCTAGCCTCATTACAGATACATGTGATTCGGGTCTGTTTTTCTGTGAGCTCTTTGACAATGCATTTTGCCACCCTGACACCCTTACGCGGTGGCGTTACGCGGCGGCGTTACGCGGCGGCGTTACGCGGCGGCGTTACGCGGCGGCGTTACGCGGCGGCGTTACGCGGCGGCGTTACGCGGCGGCCTTACGCG